>Ga0182030_10001464_pt1 | contig 48669 bp, 58 predicted proteins | sample 812S3MmetaG_FD_121299 | JGI IMG/M metagenome (GOLD analysis project Ga0182030, IMG submission 121299) | Permafrost microbial communities from Stordalen Mire, Sweden - 812S3M metaG (Illumina Assembly) | ecosystem: Environmental > Terrestrial > Soil > Wetlands > Permafrost | place: Sweden... | reverse complement strand
GAAAATTTTTAGTTCGCCCAACATTCTATATATTCACTTTCTGCACACACACAAAACAGCCCCGATTTTCTCGAAGCTGTTTGACTATATGCAGAATTTGTAGCGTTACCTTTTCGCCCACTGCGGCGCGCGGCGCGCTTTGCGGAGGCCCGGTTTCTTGCGTTCCACCATGCGGGAGTCGCGGGTAAGGAAGCCCATGGTGCGAAGGCGCGGCTTCCAGTCGGGAGACTTGGCGATGATCGCGCGGGAAAGGCCGAGACGGACGGCGTCCGCCTGGGCATGAATGCCGCCGCCGGATACCTTCACGGAAACGTCATATTCATCAAGCTTGAGCTGATCGATCGGCGAACGCGCGGCGGCGACCAAACGGGAAAGTGTGAAATATTCCGCAGGGGTCTTGCCGTTCACCACCATCTTGCCGGTACCGGCGCTGATGCGAACGCGCGCGATGGCGGTCTTGCGGCGGCCGACGGCCTCGGTATAGCGGGACTTCTTCGTCGGTGCTACATGCGTCGTCGCGACGACTGCCTCTTTGTGAACCGTCTCTTTATGAGCAGCTTCTTTGCGGACGGCCTCTTTCTTATGAGTGGTTTCTGTGGTTGCGGTTGCCATGGTAATAGTTATTCTGTTGCTGCGGACTTTGCTGTTTTCTTCATCATGCCAACCCTCACGACCGCGCCCGCCTTATCGAGGAATACCAAGTTCTTGATGCGCTGCTGTGTCAAAAAATTGCGCGGAAGCATCTTGCGGACGGCACGCTGCAAGACCCACTTCGGATCCTGTTCCATCTTCTGCTCAAGCGACTTCTCTTTAAGATGGCCGACGTAACCGGTGTGCTTGTAATATGTTTTCTGGATCAGCTTGTTGCCGGTGACGCGGAGCCCTTCCACGTTCTTCACGTAGACCTTGTCATCGCTCACGCGATTGCGCTGATACGCCGCCGATTTCTTGCCTTGCAAAATAAGGGCAATGTCGGTTGCCAGGCGTCCCAATACTTTGTTCTTTGCGTCAATGTGATATTCCATGGGTCTTTAAGTCTCGGATAGTGTACAGGAAATGTTATACGAATTCAATACGCGCCATGCGGGTGCCGTCGCGCTTGCGGGCCTGGGCGAGTTTTGTGATGCGAAGGTAGCCGCCGGCGCGCGCGGCGTACCGCGGACCATAGTCCTCGAAAAGCTTTTTGGTGACACGCGCATTGTCCACGCGGCTCAAAATAATGCGGCGCGCGGCAACGGTCTGCTTCTTCGCGTGCGACACCAAACGTTCCACCTTCGGGCGGATCGCCTTGGCGCGCGCCTCCGTGGTCTCGATCGAGCCGTTGCGGATCAGGTCATTGCAAAGGTTGCGTATGAACGAGATACGGTCGCCGCGGAGCCTGCCAAATTTTTGAGCTTGTTTGTTGCCGTGATTCATAGATTTATATATCCTGCGGGGATACGTTTTATGATCATGGTAAGAACAATGCTCATAAAACGTATCCCCACAGGATATTTAATTTATCATTTCTTTTTTGATGTCGACGTCTTCTTTTTAGTTTCAGCTTTCGGCGCATCGAATTCTTTCACCTCAACCACCGCTACCTTCTCGAAGTGGTCCTTCAAAATGTTCGAAGCTTTGTGCAAAGCCGATGACGGACTAAGCGTACCGTTCGTGGTGATCTCGAGGCGCAAGCGGTTGTAATCCGTACGGTCACCGACGCGCATGTCATCGATGGTGTAGTTCACTTTGATGACCGGCGTGAAGATGGCGTCGATGGCAATCGTGCCGATCGGCAACCGGCCCTCCGATTTGCGGCTCTCGGACGCCACATAGCCCAATCCCCGCTCGACGCGCACTTCGATGTCGATCTCGGCGTCTTTGGCGGTCAAATGGCCAAGCACTTCCTCCGGGTTCATCAGCTCGACGTTCGAGTTGAGCTCAATATCGCCTGCCGTGATCACGCCCTCACCCTTCATTTTAAGCAAAAGCACCTGCGGTTCGTCAACGTGCGCGCGGAAATACAACTTTTTGAAATTGAGCGCGAGCTCGACGATGTCCTCCTGCAATCCCGGCAATGTTGAAAATTCATGCGGGACGTTCTTTATTTTGATCTCGGTCACCGCAGCCCCCGGCAATGACGACAAAAGCGCGCGGCGAAGCGCTGTGCCGATGGTCAAACCGTAGCCCGCGTACAATCCTTCGATCTCGAAAACACCCTCCTTGGCGTCCTCGGAAATGGTCTTGATGGAAACACTTGAGCTGACATATGCGAATTCCATGGATTTTTTATTATTGATAGTTTATTTGCTGAACGAATCGACCAAAAGGTTAATTTCATACGGAGGATTCAGGTCGCCCGGGATCGCGAGCACCTCACCTTCCGGTTTTTCAACATCGAGACGGAGCCACGCCGGCGCATCGTACTGCTTTAAAAATTCCTTGCGGTCCACGAACGCCGCCTTTGTTGCCGAGGCCGGGTTCACCGAAATGATGTCCCCTACGCGAACCGCGTAGCCGGGCGACTTCACCTTCTTTTTATTGACGAAAATATGGCCCTGGACCACGAGCTGACGTGCCGCACCGCGCGAAGGCGTCCAGCCAAGCTGGAAGATGACGTTGTCGAGACGAAGCTCAAGGATCTCCAACATCTTCGCGCCGAGCGCGCCCTTCGCTGCCTGGGCTTCGACGAAAATTTTCTTGAGGTTGCTCTCGTTCAAGCCATACGCGATCTTGAATTTGCTCTTTTCGCGCATCTGAAGGCCGAACTCAGAAAGAGCCTTCGTGCGGCCGTTCGGACCATGGACGCCGGGGCGATATGGTTTACGGACCGCAGCCGATTTTGGAGACAAAGCACGGTCGCCTTTCAATCCAAGGCGCACCCCCAATGCTCGTTCCTTTTTCTCTTTAGGTCCTTTCATGGTGATTTTTATTATTTATAGAGTGATTAAACGCGGCGGACTTTTACCGGACGAGGGCCGTTATGCGGGATCGGCGTCGCGTCTTTGATGGATAACACATTGAAGCCGTTGTTGATGAGCGAGCGGATCGCCGAATCGCGGCCACTACCAATGCCCTTCACGATGATGGAAATATCCTTCGGGCCGGTTGCCTGCACTTTCTCGGTGATGGCGGCAATGACCTTCGACGAAGCAAATGGCGTTGACTTCTTGGGGCCGGCAAAGCCGAGTGAGCCGGCGGACGCCCATGCGATCACATTGCCTTTAACGTCGGTTACCGTAACAACCGTATTGTTATACGTGGCATTGATGAAGACCTTGCCCTCCTGTACGCGGTGGGACTTCTTCGCGCTCGCCGATTTGGCGACCGTTGCGCCCTCTTTTGCCGGCGCAGCGCCTTCCTTTTTCTCCACGTCGCCCGATTGAGTTGTTACTTTTTTCTTTCCCATGGGATTGGATGTATTTATAGAGTGAAAATAATTATACGCGGATTACTTGAGGTCAACTTTTCGTTTGCCGCTTCCTGCCGTCTTGCGGACATTCCCACGCACCGTGCGGGAATTCGTACGTGTGCGCTGTCCGCGTGCCGGCAACCGGCGCGCGTGGCGCGTGCCACGATAGGTCTGCAACTCTTTTAAGCGGTTGATGTTGCCGCGAACCAGCTGGCGCAATTCGCCTTCCACCGGATAGGTCTTCTCGATGAAGTTCTGGATGCGGAGCACTTCGTCGGCGGTAAGGTCTTTTGCCTTCTTGCTCACTTCCACTTTCGCGGCAGCAAGCGCGCGAGCGCTCACCAAAGGACCAACGCCATAAACATAGCGCAGCGCGATCTCGATCCTCTTATTGTCCGGAATGTTTACGCCGAAGATACGCATGATGATTTAGCCTTGTCGTTGTTTATGTTTCGGATTTTTGCAGCGTACAAAAAGCTTGCCGTTCCGTTTGACGATCTGGCAGGTCGCGCAGATCTTTTTGATTGAGCTTCGTACTTTCATGATTGAATATAAACTTTGGTTTTGGAATGACTGTTATAACCGGCGCACGATCCTACCGCGAGCGCCGTCCGGGCTCATTTCGATGAGCACGCGGTCGCCGGGCAAAACGCGGATATTGTGTATCTTCATTTTGCCGGCCAGGTGCGCCAAGACATTCTCCGCCCGGCCGCTTACCTGAACGCGGAACATCAAGCCTGGTAGGGCTTCGATTACCTTACCTTCTATCGCTTTTCCCGGTTCCATCAAATAAAAATGAAAGCGTTCTTAACGGACTCGGGATTTCGATGTGGTAAAACAGTCATAAAACCAATGAGGAGATTATAGCCGAAAGGCAAGCAGATTGTCAACTAGCACAAAGCAGCGCAAGTGTGTGCAAAAGAGGGTATGCCGGAGGCGCGCAGGCGCCGAGGCGTAGCGCGCTTTCAGCAGAAAGCGACGCGACCCTCTTTTGCGCACACTTATGCTATTTTGCCTTGGGCTAGTTGATGGTGATATGCACCTTATTGGGGTCTGACGGGATGGTCCAGAGCCAGGAGGGCCAAATGGAGATCTCGGCGTTATCAAGCTGCGGCAGCTGGCTGATAGCGCTGCGGGTATCGGTGATGCTCTTGCCGAGAACGCTGCCCTGAAGTGATGCGACGGTAAGTTGTGGCTCAAGGTCGGCTTGCGCGGAGACCGCGAACGCCACGCGACCGTTCGTAAAGTCGGCAACGATGTTGCTGTAGTTCAAAGTGATGTCGCTGAACACCGAGCTCGCCTCTTCCGATTGGGCCTGAGCAAGGAGGTCGTTCTTAAGCGCGGTCTCATCGAAACCGATCGCCTGCAGCGTCGCTTCGCCAAAGACACTGAAGTTGCCGTTGGCGTCAGTGCTCGTGTTCACCGTAAGCTTCGTCACCTGGATCTGCGTCGCGCCAGGAAGCACCTTGAAGTTGTTCGTGTAGCTTCCGGAAAGTTCCCCCTGGAGCGCCGTTTGCAAAAGCGCCGTGGTCGAGGCCTTTGCGGTCGCGATATCCGCGGCGGTAGGCGTTGCCCGCTGACCGACGAAACCACCCGTCGTCGAAGCCGTTATGGCGCCATAGAAACCATTCGCTTGCGGCGTACCCGCGAAGCCAGGGATGGAAAGCTTGGCGACCGGACCGATGTTATAGTCCGGGCCGGCCTGGTCGGCAACGATCGGCACCACGATGGACGATGGCGTAAGCGTGCTGCCAGCCATGGTCGCGCCCGGCACGGTGACGGCTTGCGTAATGTGGAAAATTTTGCCGTCGGGCGTGAGAAATCGCGTATTCACGAGAAGCTTCTGCGGCGCGGCGCTGTAGTCATTATAGATGGTGATACTCCCCTGCGCTTTCTGGGAGACTTGCTGGACGAGTGACCCCGGGAACAGCTGGGTGAGGTTCGTGTTCGGCGTGAAGATCTGCGCGACGATGGTGTTGTTGCTTATGTTATCGGCTGAGGCCGCTTTGTCGGCGGTGAGATTAAGCTGGTCGCTCCATGGCGTCTTTTTGAAATCGATGGTGATAGTGGCGTGGTTGAAAAACGCGCTCGCGATGTAAGCACCGCCCAGAAGCACAATAATGGCGATCAAAATGCCGGTGATGAGCTTGCCAGAACCGCCGCGCCGCGGACCGTTGTCCTCTCCGTTATCATCGTCGCTCGAACCATCCTTGGCCTCTTCGCGAACATCGTCTCCGTCATTATCGTCATCCAAGCGCTCGCGGCGGCGGGGCAAGCGGGCAAAAAACGGCGAACGCGCTTCGCGTTGCTCCTCACGCACCTCCTCTTCTTCAAGTCGCTCTTCAGAGCTCGTATCCTGAGCCTCGTTACCGCTTTCCTTATCATCATCTTTATCTTCGCCTTCTTCATCTTCTTTGCTCTCGTCGGGTACGATCGCCGGCGGAATCTTCTTTTTAGATTTAGAAACGACGCCCGACTTCGGAACAATATCGGAAACGCCATTGCTGCTCCCGCGTACGCCGCGCCATAACGGATGGCTCGCCTCGATATGACTCTCCTTCGCAAACGCGAGGATGGTCTCGTCAACCGATTCGATCGCCACGGTCTTCTCGGCAGCCTCGGCTTCGCGCTTTAGTAAGTGGAAGTTGCGCATGGATTTGCCAAGTACCGACCCGTTCGGGATAACGAGAGCAATCTCGCTATCAGGTTCGTTCAACATAGCATCGATGACTTCCGCAATGTCGTCAGTCTTATCAATGATGATCTTTTTCATGATTACAATTATATCACAATGTGCGGCGCGATGATGGGTATATCGCCTATTTGGTAAGCCAATGAAGGCGACGACGCAATTTTTGATTGATATCCGACGTGGTCTTGTCGAAATAGGCCTCGACGAACGGGAAAAGATAGCGCGCCAGCACGGTGGCCGGCAATGACTTTCCTTTTATCTCCGCAAAGCCAAGATCCTGCAATATCTCATCGAGCGGAAGACCTTCAAAGACCACGCCATCCTTTTTGCGCGGCAACTCGAACGGCAACGCATGAAGCGCCTCAATATAGACAAATCCTTTCAGTTTCCCCTTCTCTATCTCGGCAAACAGCTCCTTCACCACCGGATCGATCATGTTTTTGAAAACACGCGCCGCAGTTTCGGACATGCCGCGCCTTGCATAAAGATCGTAAAGATCGCACGCCGCCGCCTCCGAAACACCCATCCTAGCGGCGATGCGCCGGAAGAGCGGGTCAAAACTCCATGCAAACTTCTCGCGGTACAAAACGGGATATTCGTCCTTCGCCTTTTCGAGCACAAAAAGGGACGTGCCATCTCGCGCCGGCGAGATAAGATTGATAGGCAACTTGCGCGCGCGAGAAAGCGACGACAGGCGCACCTGCGGCGCTTCGGCGAAAAAGAAATCCTCCGGCGCATTGAAGAACTGTTGAAGGCTCTCGAACGTCGCGCGGCTCGTGAACGTCAATTCCAAAAGCAGCGAGATGGTCTTGTCCGTGAACCCGACTGGATTCACCACGGAATGTTTTCCCACTTTGAAATGCTTCGCCTTCGCGCCGACAAGCACGGCATCAAGCTCATCGATGCGCAATCGCGCGGCGGCCTCGGTGCGGCATTGGTTGAATATCTTCCCCATCGCCTGCGCGACCAGATTCTCCAGCTCGGGAAGGAATATCTGGTCATTCACCGCCTCGCGCTCGCGATGGAGCGTAAGCGGGATCGGGATCGTCGTCGCGATGTCCGCATCGGCGACCGCGATGACCTTGCGATGGCTCTTGAAAAAATATTCCCCCTCCCAGGACTGCTGCGTCACGCGGCGCAACGGCGAATGAAAGAACTTTTTAAGATCAATATCCTTCGCAAGCTTTTCAACGATGATATTCTTCTCTTCATCAACGCCTAAAAAAAGTCCGTTCGTGCCGGACGACGTCAGCTCAAGTATCAAAAACTTCTCGCGCGGGCGGAATAATCCAGCCTTCTTTATGTATTGCGCTACGGCATTCACCCTTCTATTGTAGCAAAATCCCGCGAATGCGTCGCACCCCCGCCGAAGACGCTTCCTCTTTCGCCAATTTGAAGACGCCGATCTCGCCGGTGTGGTTTACGTGCGGTCCGCCGCAGAATTCTATCGAGAACGCCTTGTCGAATTGTGGATTTTCGAGTGTCGCTCCTTTCGGCCCGATCGAATATACCGAAACGCGCTCCGGATACTTCTGCCCGAACTCGTGCTCCGCGCCAAGTTTTTCCGCCTCCTCGCGCGGCATTTCGCTGTGGATCACCGGGAGGTTCTCTTCTATTTTTTCGTTCACAATTTTTTCCACTTCCTGTTTTTGCTCGTCCGTCATTTTCGTGCCATACAAAAAGTCCAGGCGAAGGCGCTCGCTTGTGATGTTGCTACCGCGCTGTTTTACCTCCGGCCCAAGCACTTGCTGAAGCGCGCGGAGCAATAAGTGGTGCGTGGTGTGCAGTTTGGTCGTTTGTTCCGATGCATCCGCGAGACCGCCCTTGAAGGTGCCGGCGGAAGCGGTGCGGGATTTTTCCTGATGCTGCTCGAGATGCTTTTTGTATCCCTCTTCGTCGATCGCAAAACCCTTTTCCTGCGCGAGCTCACGCGTGAGCTCGATCGGAAATCCAAATGACTGATAGAGATCGAACACGTCGCCGCCCGCCAACGCTGTGCCGCCTTCCGGCTTTTCTGCGGCGCACAGCTTTTCGAATTGTCGCAAGCCGTCCCGCAGCGTCTTCCTGAATTTCTCCTCTTCTTTGTTCACCTCTATCTTTATCGCCTCCCGCGCCTTATACGTTTCCGGATACGCATCTTTGTACGGCTCAACCGCAGGGTCCACGAGCGTTGAAAGTTTTGCCTCATGCATGCCAAGCTGGTCGGCGTAGCGGACCGCGCGGCGAAGCAGGCGGCGCACGAAATATCCGCGCTCGGTGTTCGACGGCACGACGCCATCGCCTATCAGAAATGTCGCGGCCTTCACGTGATCGGCGACGATGCGGAACGCGGCAAGGTCCGCCGGCGATACGCTATCGTATTTTTTCCCGGAGATCTTTTCCAGCTGCTCGACGATCGGACGGTGGCACACGGCAATGATGTCCGGAATGTTCGCGACGGCCATCGCGATGCGCTCAAGCCCGCCGCCGAAGTCAACGTTTTGTTTTGGAAGCAGCGCGAACGAACCATCGGGTTTTTTGACATATTGCATGAACACGCTATTGCCGATCTCCAGGAAGCGCCCGCAATCGCAGTTCGGATGACAGCGTGCGCCGAATTTCGCGTTGTGCCGCGGAGCGCCATCTATATCGGTAGCGCCGAAGTCATAGAACATCTCCGAGTCCGGACCGCCCGGCTCGCCCGCCGGCATATTCTCCGGAACGCCCGCGCGGCTCCACCAGTTCTTTTTCGCGTCGTAGTAAAAAATACGCTCGCCGTCTTTCATGCCGCGTTCGTAACCCTCCGCCTCGGAACCCATCAGCGCGACCTCGGCATCGATGCCCTTCTCTTTGAAAAGTTTCTTCCAAATTTCGGCCGACTCCGTATCGCGCGGTAGATTATTCTTCTCGTCGCCGAAGAACGTTGTGACGTAAAGCTTTTTCGGATCTAATCCGATTTCGTCGGTCAAAAATGAAAATATCCACGGCAGCTGTTCGGCTTTAAAATAGTCGCCGAGCGACCAGTTGCCGAGCATCTCGAAAAACGTCGTGTGACGGTTGTCGCCCACCTCCTCGATGTCCACCGAGCGGAACGACTTCTGCGAATCCGTTATGCGCGTGCCCTCCGGATGCGGCGCGCCGAGAAGATACGGCACCATCGGCTGCATGCCGCTGCCCGTAAAAAGCGTCGTCGGGTCGTTCTCGGGCACGAGCAACGAGGACGGCACGATCGCATGCCCGCGCGCCTTATAAAAAGCCAAATATTTCTCGCGAATGTCGTTCAGCGTCATTAAATCTATATTAAAGGAGATGCGCGGCTTTTTCCAGTGGGAGGGGTGCGCGGAACGATATTCGAATAATTTCGGCTATTCTTCCCCAAAAATAGAGGCGAACTTGCCTGAGTAAATATTCTTTATCACTTCTTCCGGCTTGAAGATGCGTCCATTCATGGCGACATAAATACCAGGTTTTAGATCCGGGAACCTTCCCAAGGCATAACCGAGATTGAATGTCCCGTCGGAAGGGCTAAACCCCTTTATTGGGATCATCGATCCCGTAAGAATAATTATCTTCTTTGATTGCTTGAGGTTTACCTTGAGGAATCGGGCGGTATCTGGCATCGTATAGGTGCCATGAGTTATGAGGATTTTTTCGTAAGGGCTTTTCTTGATGGTCGCTAAAATCTTCTCTCGGTCTTTGGGTTGGAGATTACGGCTATCCTTCATACAGACCTGAGTAAATTTTAAAGGCTCGGTGAGTTGAAGACTCTTTATAATCTCAGGGACAATGGACTTTACGCTTGGAATAACAGTATCCTTCGTTGCTTCATAGTAAGAGTCTATCGTGCCGCCCGTGAGAATGAAATGGATTCCTGCTGATTTAGGCATGGGAGTATTATAGAATTAGTGCTTTAATTCATCAATAGAGCTTCCCATCAAAAGGGGTGCACGATCTTCGAATGGTCCTTTTTAATAATACAAATCGGTCAGCTCTGGTTGAACCAGAACAACCCATTCCTCGGGAGAAAATTTTTCATGCGCGCACGCCAAAAATGTATTGAGGTCTTTGAAGACGGTGTATTTTTCAGCTGCACCGCCAGCCCCAGCACCGCTCCGAACGCCCCTCGCGATATCCCCCACAAACATACTTCTTAATATCGCCACGTGGTCGGCGCTCGCAGCAATCGCCGCGCCCAGTTTTCTGTTGCCGTTTTTTTCGTGAGGGCCAAGCTCGGGAACGCCGGCGGTGACCACCAATAATTTTTTGCCCTCCCGCTTTGCAAGCGCCGCAGCGGCGGCAATGCCCGCGCGAGCCGTCGTCAGACTGATATTGTATGAATCATCAATAGCGGTGTAGCCGTGCCACTCGACCTCCTTTTGGCGCCGGTCGGGCAGCTCCATTTTTTTGCACGCGTCGGCGATAAAGCTGTAGGGAATCTGCAATAATTCCGCGGTCTTCACCGCAAAGGAAAGATTGATCTGGTTGGACGCCGAAAAATTTTTTTTCAGCTCGTCGCTCACGACGGGAGGCGCAGCTTCCGCGACCGTCACCAATTGGCGGTCTCTCCCCCACGCCGCACCGACCACCGCCGCAGTTTCCGCCGTGCACAAAAGTTGCGCGCGCGGCTTCGCGCCCGCGAAGATCTCGCGCAACGCAAGCGCAAGCGCGGCCTTGCTCCCAAAGCGCTCAAGATGCTGGTCACCGACGTTCGTGATGATCGCAATGTCCGCCGGAACGATCGCCGCACTTGCCGCGATCTCGCCACGCTGGTACGCGTCCATCTCCGCGATCAGCAGCTGCGTCCCCGGCTTCAGATAGGCGTTCACCCACATCGCGATGCCGAGCGGCGTGTTGATGTTGCCCGGGATCATCTGCGTCGCGAAATTATATCGCACGAGCTGATAGATGAAATTCTTGACGGTCGTCTTGCCGAAGCTTCCCGCAACCGCAATTATCTTCAAACCCTGCTGCCGCTGCACCGTCGCCGCAGCCCGGAGCATGACGTTCTTCTTAAGATAATTATAGTAGGGCGACAAGAGCCAATTTCCCGCGAGCACGAAAAGCGGAATGGTGAGCAGCCACAACGCCACCAGAAGAATCACGGGCGCGAGCCGGAATGAAAAAAACGAGGCGACGAGAAAAAATAGCCCGAGCCAAACCACAACGACGACCGCGAGCGAACTTTTCACCCGCTTGGTATATTTGAGCGTGTCGCGCACCTGGAAATTCCGCCGGAAGAAAAACCGCGGCAGCCACTTCAAAAAACGCGCGCCGGAATATTCCTCCTGCTGGAGAATATAGAAAAAATCGCTGAACGGGAAAAATGTATTGACAGCCCGATTAAAGACCTTGGAGAAATTGTTTGACGATGCCATAGAAAAGGGTAGGGTTTTCGAGGTGGGCGTTATGCCCCGACTGCTCCATTATGCGCAGAGTGCTGCCAGAAATCAAAGTCTGCATCTCTTGCGCGATGGCGAGCGGCGGATAAACATCCTTGCCACCCCACACGAGAAGCGTAGGAACGGCGACATTGCGAAGCGCATCCGTCTCATCAAAAACGACGATCTTCCGGAATATTTTGCCCAATCCGGCGGCATCGGCCCATCGCAGATCCTCATTGACATACCGATCCCCTATTATTCTCTTTGCGCCAAGCCGCCTGAGTACTTTCGCAACAGCTACCTTGGCGCGCCAAGATACCCTGGGACGGTAGAGGCACGGTGCCGCATAAAGCACGAGTGCCCTCAGCCATGCCGGATTCTCACTCGCGATGAGGCCGGCGACCCGGCCGCCAAACGAATGCCCCAGCAAAATAATATTGCGCTGCCCATCCTCGGTGGCGGCGATCGCCGCCTCTATTTTCTCCTTCGCCCACGTGGCATATTCCGGAACTCCCCACGTATCGCTTACGAGCGGCTCAGCGCCGAACCCCGGAAGGTCGAGTAATAAAACTTCGCCGGCCGGAAAGCGCCGCGCAAAATCCTCCCATAAGGTCTTGTCGTGCCCCCAACCATGGAGCACCACCAGTTTTCTATTTCCACCCGCCATCGTCGTCGCCATCGCCACGCTAGCTGTATTCGACCGGCACGCTTTCGAATTTCGTTTTTGTGATGATCACGTGATCGAGCACGCTGATGCCGAGGATCTTTCCCGCCTCCACGATCTGCGCCGTGATCGCGATGTCCGGTTCGCTCGGCTTCGCCACGCCCGACGGATGGTTGTGCGCCAGGATGACCGCCGACGCGGAACATTCTATCGCCGGGCGGAACACCTCGCGCGGATGGATGATGTTCGACGTCAGGCTGCCGATCGAAATGACCTCGTCGTGAATAAGCTGATAGTGGCTGTCGAGGTACAGACCACGCAAGTGCTCCTTCGGCAAGTCGCGCATGTCGGCAAGGTAAGCGTACACCTGGCTCGCCGTGCGGATGGTGATCGGCTTCTTGCCATCGGGCGTTTTGAAGAACCGTCGCCCTATCTCGAAACACGCCACGATCTGGCACGATTTCCCAAGCGGGATACCAAGCATGTCCTTTACCTTGTTCGGATCCTTTTGATGGATGATCGCGCTGTCGCCGTATTCCTTAAGCAACCGCCGCGACATCGCGAGTACCTCCTCTTTTTTTGTGCCGACGTTCAGCACCACCGCAAAAAGCTCGGCAAGCGAAAGCGACGCTGAGCCATATTTTATCATCTTCTCGCGAGGCTTTTCGTTCGCGGGCAGATCGCGGAGCTTCAGCACGTACTGTTTATCTTTTTTGTCACCGCCATCCAGCATCAGCTCACCGGACGACGCCTGCGTATAGATTTTTGTTCGGGTCATAGTGGAAAATTCCATAGGTTTATTATACCAAATCCTTAAGCGGGATGCGCACCGTAAAGCGACTCCCCTTACCGAGCTCGCTTTCGACCGTTATCATGCCGTCATGCGCCTCCGCGATCTGCCGGCAAAGATATAGCCCGATGCCCGTGCCGGCGATACCATCGCCGTCGATGCGGTAAAAGCGTTCGAAGATGTCGGCTAAATTTTCGGGCGGGATACCGCAGCCGGTGTCCTCTACTATTATCTCCGCGAAATCCGCCGCACGCCTGGCAAGCAACGAGATCGCGCCGCCTCGCTCCGTGTGCTTAAGGGCGTTGCTGATAAGATTAAGCAGCACCTCTTTCAATTTATCCCTGTCTCCCACCACGACCACATCCTTCTCGCTCGAAAAAGAAAGGTGAACGCCCCTGTCCTCGCCCAAGATAAAACAGTCTTCGTACACTTCCTCCAATAATATTCCCACAACAATATCCGTTTTGTAAAACTTATTTTTAGAAAATTTTAATCTCGCGCTCTCGAGGATGCTGTTCACGAGCCGCGCCATGCTATCGAGCGTCGCGTTGATGACGCGTACCGCGACCCTAGCTTCCGGCGGGACACACTGTCCCAAGACTTCCACGTTGCCGCGAAGGATCGCTATCGGCGTCTGAAGCTCGTGCGAAATATCCGCAAGGAATTTCGCTTGCGCTTCGTACGTGGATGTTATCTCTCCCATCCGCTCGGTAACGCGCGCCTCAACGTCCTCGATGTCCGCGCCGCTATGAATGAGTTTTTCGACGATACACCCGAGCGCAAAAAAGAACAGCGCCACGGCGAAAGAAATAGCGTCCATGACGCTTACCATACCAAAACACTGATAAAGAAAACCTAAAGGTAAACAACGTCGACGCGCTCCACTTTCGCGCCCCAAGGCCCTTTATGGCACCATGCGATGAATTTCTCGAGCGCCTGCTGTTCGCCTTCCGCCGCTATAAAGAGCGAGTCGTCCGGCTCGTTGCGCGGCACGCACGATACGCCGAGCTTTTCAGCTTTTTTATTCGCGTCGTAGCGGAAGCCAACGCCTTGCACGCGACCGTAGATTTTTATTTCAACGCGAGGCATAAAACGACTATTTCAATGTATAGCCGGCATCCACATATATGATCTGCCCGGTCATGGCATCGTTTTTCGCCAAAAATATGAAGGCGTCCGATATTTCATCTTTGGTCACCCAACGCTTCAGATAGGTCTGTTCCAAAAAGCCTTTGATTTTCGCCTTACTCATCGCATCGTACGACCTCGTTTTTACAAATCCCGGCCCCACCGCATTCACCTGGAGATCCGGCGCAACCTGCTTCGCAAGGGTTTTCGTAAGACTGTTGATGGCTGCCTTACAAGCCGCATAGACAATCGCCCTTCCGCCATACTCGATCCCTCTCACCGAGCTTGTGTTGAGAATTTTCCCGTGCCCCTGTTTTTTCATTATCCTGACCGCCGCCTGAGAACAAAGCAGCGCGCTCACTAAGTCCGCATTGATCATCTCCAACATATCATCATCCGTCGCATCCATGAACGGAACCTTGTCGGTTCCGATGGCGGCGTTATTGACCAGAATATCCAGTTTCCCAAATTTTGCGACGACAGCCTTAAATAGCCGATTGATGTCTTCTTTTTTGGAAACGTCAGCCTGAACCAAAAGTGCGCTTCCGCCGAGGTCTTTGATTTTTTTGGCAGTTTCCTCGCCGCCTTTTTTATTAACGTGATAGTTGACCACGACCCTCGCTCCTTCCTTCGCAAAACGGATCGCAATATTTTGACCGATTCCACTCGACGAACCCGTAACAAGGACTATTTTATTTTTTAAATTCATAGATAAATTGTAGCATCACACGAAAGCCTGCTCAAACCATGGCTCATTTCTTTATTCTTCCCGCTCCTTTTCGAAGCACCAACAATTTCCCATCCTCTATTTTCACGATAGTCGATGGCTGCGAAACGCGCTTGCCGGCGTTGCCATAAAATTCTATTTTGGCGCCGAAATAACGCGTTGCTTCCGCGATCGTCTTTGCCGGCGCTTCACCTTCAATGTTCGCGCTCGGCGCAACGAGCGGCCCTGTTTTCTTGAGGAGCATACGCAGCCACGCCGGCTCCGGCACGCGGAACGCGAGCGTCTTCGTGCCGCGGTGGAGATATGCGAATTTTCGCGAGGGGCACGGCATTACCACGCTCACCTTCCCAGGCCACACCCGTCGCGCAATCGCGCGCTCTTTTTTATCCAACTCGACACCGAATAATTTCAAATCGGTGACTGCCGCGATAAGAACGATCATCGGCTTTTTGGTATTGCGCTGGCGCAAACGATAGATCCGCTCGACGGTTTTTTTATTGAGCGCCGAACCGACGAGGCCATAGATCGTGTCGGTGGGAAGAATGCCGACGCCACCGGCAGCCAGGATAGCGGCGGCGAGACCAACCGCACTCGCGGAGATCTTTCCCGTTTTATTTGTCAATGTTTTTTTAATCATTTTTTAAGAAATTCCCGCGCACGCACGGCTTTGTGATAACCAATGGCGAAGCGATGTGCTTCATCGCGCACGTGGATAAGTGTTTCCTTCGTAACGCCCTTCGGGATCCCGCCAATGATATCGTTGCGCTTTCGTTCCACACCCTTTGCGATACCAAGAATGGGGATGCGCAATCCCGCGCGCAACAAAACTTTTTTCGCGGCATTCGCCTGGGCAAGTCCGCCGTCGATCAAAATAAGATTCGGCAGACGCCAGCCGCCATGGACCATCGCACCAGCGCCGAGAACGGCACTAGCCGCCTCCCGCGCAAACCGCCGCTCGAGCATCTCCGTGAGCATACCAACATCGTTCGGCTCGAACACGCTCTTTATTTTGAACTTACGATACTCGTCTTTGTTCGGTGCGCCGTTCTCAAACACCACCATCGAACCGACCGCCGCCGTGCCGGAGATGTTCGAAATGTCATAGCCTTCGATGCGATAGATGCCGTTCGCGATACCCGGCGCATCCCCCGTCGGCACGAGCACATCTGACTCGGAAATAAATGCGGTGTCCTGAATATGCTGGAGCGCGAAGATCTGGCGACGCAGCTTTTCCGCCTTCTCGAAATCCAACTTTTTGCTCGCCGTGCGCATGTCCGCCACGAACGACCGCAGAACTTTTTTCTTCTTGCCCTCAAAGAACAACCTGAGCCGATCGATCGTCGCCGCATATTCCTCGCGCGTCACTGCGCCGATGCACGTCCCGGGACACAGCCCGACTTGATAATCAAAACACGGCCGCTTGAACGTGCCGATCATGTCGGCAGGGTGCGTGTTCCACGGAAAGATCCGACGCAGAATGCGCAGCGCCTCGCGCACGGCGGACGACGATGTGAACGGCCCGTAGCGCTTGCCGCGTTCAGCATCCTTGCCGCGCACCAGCAGCACGCGCGGAAATTTCTCGCGCGTTATCTCGATATACAAAAAACTCTTGTCATCCTTCTCGCGCACGTTGAACGGCGGCGAAAGCTTCTTGATAAGCTCAGCCTCCAAAATCAGCGCCTCGAGTGCCGTATCGGTCTTCTCGTGATCGATCCTGCGAATTTTCGTAACGAGCGTCTGGATGCGAACATCGTGCGGGCGCTCGAAATAGCTCGAAACGCGACGGCGCAGATTGGCGGCTTTGCCGACATAAAGCACGCGGCCATCCACGTCTTTCATAACATATACGCCGGGCGTTTCCGGTAGCGATTTATAAGGAATCGAGGTTTTAACCATTTTTTAATATTGTACCGACGCGGCGCGATCTACGCCACCTCCGCCTGATAGCACTGCTCGCAGTAAACAGTTTCCAGCCGATCTGGCGCATAGCTCGTCTCGAACTCGTTCGGGCATTTTCCCTGATGAATATGGCCAACCTTCGCGCACATGCACGTCCGGCGCCACAGCCTCATAGGGTTGCGCAATTGCACCCGCGCATAATGCCGACAGTTTGGACATAGCACGGGCAACGCCAAACTTTTATGCCGCAGGAACGATAACTCTTCAGGGGTGATTCGAAATGCCGTTGAACATTGATGCTCGCACGTCCCGCCATGCCCACACTCGATGACCTCCTTCGTGATCATATCATCAACCGTTTTTATATCTTCAGGAATGTCTGCGTTTGATATTGTGATGGCGTAATCACGCTTCTCGCGCTCCTTCCAGCGATAGCCCTTGGCAAGAGCAGCTTCTTGAGTGATCGGAAAATATTCGCTGGCGGTTGTTTCGTTATAACCGAAAAGCGACATCGCGGGCGGGAAAAATTCGCCATAAGGGTATATTCGTCCATTTGAATCTACATAAGGATGCTCCGCCATCTGCGCAATGAGCTGCGGAAGAAGTTTCTCATACTCCTCTTTGGAATATTGTTTGTTCAAAATGCAGTGCTGCCGATCTTTCAGGCCAACGCATCCGAAACAATCGGAGCAGTTACGACAAAAAACGGAATACTGCATGTTCTTACAAGTCAAGCAAATGATGCTGAAACGAATATTGTAGCTTTGGACGCTGCCCGCAAGTGTTTCATATTGCAGTTCGCCATTCAATATGCCATATGCGTCATGACAGTCTTTGGCATGAATGATGCGGTTGGAGTGCGTGATATTCTCGCCGTCATGGACATCAAAAGAATCGCGCACGTCCCGCGAATTACTGATGAAATCACCCGTTGCGTTACGCGACGTGAAAATATTCGCGTAACGAGCAATGGAATGCTTTATCAGCTCCATATATTCCTTTCGCGTGCGCTCCATGCCGGCGCGAGTGTTGAGCGCGAGCTCGGCCACCAATTTTTGATACTCCTCCTTGCTGACCTTCTGATTTCTAAAATAATATGACTGGTTCCGGAGATTCGAGCTCAGCGTACAATTTTGGCAATTGTCACAATCGAAAATAAAAAGGCAGTCGATCGAAGCCTTCGTCTGAAGGGCCCATTGGCAATTGAAATTTCCCTCCACGTCGACATTCCATGATGAGTTGTTGATGCTCTGCACGCCAAGGTTGTCGAAAGAATCCTTCGAGGTGTCGATGTTCTCCGAGTAGGAAACATTCTCGCAATCGGTCACCGAAAAACAAAGATATGCGTCTTTATTGTTCACCGAATAGTTTGCGTAGTCGCTGTTCACGATGGTGCCGCTGCGATAGTTATAGTGCCGTGGGGTTGCCGCAAGCACTTTTCGCCACTGCTCAAAAAATGGCACATTCCATTCGATATCTCTCCCAAAATCAAGAGGGTTCCATCCATCACCATTGAAGCACTCTGTGCAAAGCACCGGGCAACCATCGTCCGGATACATACTTATTAAAGTCTTCTTACATATCATGCACGAGCGACGATAGAGCGACCGCATATTGCGCCACAACATACGCCGGACACGGCGGCAGTCAACGCACCACGTCGGTGGCGGCACCTTTATCTTTTCGTAAAATGCGAAATCATCCGGCGACAGCGCAAACTGATTTTTACAATTCGCGCAGTTGCGATTTTCCTGTTCCATTTTGCCCGGATAGTTTTACAGGTCAAACAACACCTTTATCGCGCACTTGGCAAGCATGGGAATACCGCCCTCAATAAGTTCGTTCACGTGCTCAAGCTCCGAAGGCGACCGGCCGTTCTCGTAACACAACTCGTTCTCCTTGATATAGGCAACTTTATAACCGGATTCGTTATAAACAAAACCGTTCTCGAAATAGCCGAGTTTCTTGTTCTCCTCGTCGCGGATATGCTCGCCATCGATCCACCCTATCTTCTGACCGTTGTGCCAGATCTTATTGTCTATTACGCGTGGCATCGTCTCAGTATAACACAAAACGGGATAGCAGGAAGGTTGTTTGCTCCTGATAAGAATAAGTCGCAAACAACCTTCCTGCTATCCCGTTTTGTACATCTATTTAATCTATTCTTGATATGAGCCTTGATAAAATAAGCCAATGTTCCAAGATTACTTTCTGGCCTTACTCGAATGGTGGAAAATCAATATTCTACTTAAAACTAAGCCGTACAACCACCTCTTCAAAGAGGGCGAGATATGGTGGTGTAGCATCGGAATGAATGTGGGCGTGGAAATCTTTGGGAAAGGTCCTGATTTTTCACGCCCAGTCGTCATATTTAAAAAGTTCAACGCAGATTCTTTTTTGGGGATCCCGCTTACCACGCAACCCAAAGAAGGAAGGTGGTATGCCCAAATTAACTTTGGCGGGAAAGAGCGAAAAGCGATCCTTACGCAAGCAAGAACTTTCGACGCCAAACGTCTTATAAGAAAGCTCAGCACCCTTAACCCTGACGGTCTTTATAACCTCCAAATCGAATTCATCCAATTCTATGGCCCGGAAAATCTTCGCCCGACACCAGAAGAACTGGAATCGGGCGCGGTGGGTAACCCCAATAATCTACCTCATTAGCGTAACACCACAAAAATAGATGTCAAAAATCTTTTAATGAAAATTTAATTTTTTGAACGCGGCCCCAAAAAGCCGTTCCACACTATTTCGCCAAAACCTTGCGCAAATACTCGCCCGTGTAGCTTCCCTTTTTGCGCGCGATCTCTTCCGGCGTGCCGACGGCGATGACCTTGCCGCCACGGGCGCCGCCTTCGGGACCGAGGTCGATCACCCAGTCGGCGGTCTTGATGACGTCGAGGTTGTGCTCGATGACGACAATGGTGTTCCCGCGATCGACAAGGCGCTGCAGGACTTTGAGCAACTGCTCGATATCCGCAAAGTGCAAACCGGTCGTCGGTTCATCGAGTAAGTATAACGTCTTCCGCGTGTCGCGCTTACCGAGCTCGGCGGACAGCTTGATGCGCTGTGCCTCGCCGCCGGAAAGCGTCGTCGCCGACTGACCGAGCTGGAGATAGCCGAGCCCCACCTCCTCGAGGATCGCCAGCTTTTCCTTGAGCCACGGAATGTCGTCGAAGAATTTCACCGCCTCCTCGATGGTCATCTGCAAAATGTCATAAATATTTTTTCCTTTGTAATCCACCTCGAGCGTTTCGCGATCGAAGCGCTTGCCTTTGCAAATGTCGCACGTCACGTAGACGGTCGGCAGGAAGTGCATCTCGATCGCGATCGTACCGTGGCCTTCGCAGTTCTCACAGCGGCCGCCTGCCACGTTAAAGCTGAACCGTCCCGGCTTGTACCCGCGCACGCGCGCGTCTTCGGTGGAGGCGAACAGGTCGCGGATGTGCGTCCACGCGCCGACGTACGTCGCCGGATTGGAACGCGGCGTGCGGCCGATCGCGCCCTGGTCGATATTGATGATGCGGTTGATATACTCAAGCCCGAGAATGGATTTATAGCCCATCTGCCGCTGACCGGTGCGATTGAGCTTGTCGGAGACCGCTTTATAAATGACGTCATACACCAAGCTCGACTTGCCACTGCCGGAAACGCCGGTGACCGCGGTGAGGCGGCGCAACGGGATATCAACGTCGATGTCTTTGAGATTGTTCGCATGCGCACCGCGGATTTTCAGATATTCCTGTTTGGCGTCAACCTTACGCCGCTCGTCCGGCACCTCGATGAATTTTTTGCCACGCAGATATTGGAGCGTAAGCGACGTTTGCTTCATGTCTTTCAATACCTCCGGGATCGGGCCCTTCGCCACCACGTAACCGCCGTGCACGCCGGCGGCCGGACCGATATCGACGAGATAATCCGAGGCGCGAATCGTGTCCTCATCATGCTCGACGACGATGATCGTGTTGCCGAGGTCGCGCAGGTCGTGCAAGGTTTTAATGAGCTTGTCGTTGTCTCGTTGGTGCAAACCGATCGTCGGCTCATCCAATATATAGAGCGTGCCAACCAGCCGCGAACCGATCTGCGATGCCAAGCGGATGCGCTGTGCCTCGCCGCCGGAGAGCGTCCCCGCCTTGCGATCGAGCGTCAGGTATTCCAAGCCGACGTCCATCATGAACTTTAATCTGCTTTTAATCTCGCGCAGCGGCGCCTCGGCGACCTCATTCAGTGATACGTTCTTGAATTTCAAACCCGTGAAAAACTTCAGCGCATCTTCGATGGAAAGCTCCGCCACCGAGTTAATGTTTTTTTCATCTATCAAAACGTTCAAACTTTCCACACGCAGACGCTTGCCCACGCAGACCGGACAGACCTCGTCCGACCAGATATCCTTCGTGCCAAGGCCGTGACACTCCGGACAGGCGCCGTACGGACTATTAAAAGAGAACAACCGCGGCTCGATCTCCGGAAATGAAAATCCGTCGTGCGGGCAGGTGAATTTTGCCGACAAAGAAACTTCTTTATCGGTGATGAGGGTGACGACTGCGTTGCCATATTTGAGCGCGCTCTCGATCGCTTCCGACAATCGCAGCCGATTGTCTTTGTCTTTGAAGTCCATGCCGGCTGGGATGCGGTCGACGACGAGATCGATGTCGTGCACTTTGTAACGCGAAAGCTCCAGACGTTCGCGCAGCGGATGATATTTCCCATCGACGCGCACTTCGGAAAATCCTGCGTTCAAAAAATCGTAGAGCATCTGGTAGTACTCCCCTTTGCGCCCGCGCACCACCGGCGCGAGAATGACGATGTTCTTTCTTTCTTTATTGTCGTTCGAAATGTTGATCGCAACATCCACAATTTCCTCGTTCGTCATTTTTTTGATCTCGCGGCCGCAGGTCGGACAGTACGGTTTGCCGGCGCGCGCGAACAGCACGCGGAGGTAGTCATAAATTTCCGTAATCGTCGCGACGGTCGAGCGCGGGTTTGCGGAATGCGATTTCTGGTCGATCGAGATCGCCGGCGACAGCCCTTCGATATCGTCAACGTCCGGCTTGTCGAGGCGGCCCAAAAACTGCCGCGCGTACGCGGACAGCGATTCTATATAGCGGCGCTGGCCCTCGGCGAAGATGGTGTCGAACGCGAGCGACGACTTGCCGCTGCCGGAAAGCCCCGTAAAAACGACCATTTTGTCGCGCGGGATCTCGAGGTCGATATTTTTGAGGTTGTGCTCGCGCGCGCCCTTGATGATGATCTTGTCGTGCATAATAGTGGTTGATAGTGTTAATGATTATTTAATATTGCCATATCGGCGTCGGTCTTATTGTTTTTCCCGTTTCCGCTCTGCTCTTTCCATAATGCTGCATAGAGACCGTCTGGATGTCCAAGAAGTTCCGCATGACTACCTTGCTCCACTACACTACCCGCGCGCATCACATAGATCCGGTCCGCACGCGCGAGCGTCGAAAGTCGGTGCGCCACCATCACGGTAATAAGGTTCGGTCGCGATTGGGCAATCTGATGGATCGTCTCCGTAATTGACTTCTCGGTGATCGAATCGAGCGACGATGTCGCTTCGTCAAAGATGATCAACTCCGGATCGCGCAATAAGGCGCGCGCGATGGCAAGACGTTGGCGTTCGCCGCCGGAGATCTTGATGCCGCCCTCGCCGATCTTCGTATCGAGACCTTTGTCGCCGCGCTCGGCGATCGCCGTGACGGACGCGCTCTTCAAAGCGTTCCAACAATCATCGTCCGTAGCATCGGGACGGACAAACAGCAAATTGTCGCGCAACGTTCCGGCGAAAAGCTGGGTGTCCTGGGAGACGTAGCCTATCTTCCGGCGCAATGCGTCATAATCCACTGTTGCGCTATCCGTTCCGTTCAAAAGAATATGGCCTTCCGTCGGCTTATATAATCCAACAAGCAATTTTATCAACGTCGTCTTTCCCGAACCGGAATATCCGGCGAATGCGACCGTCTCGCCGCTCCGGATCGTAAGATTCATATCTTCCAGTGCGGAGAGCGTGCCGCCTTGATATCCAAACGCGACATTTTTGAATTCCACCGTCTTTAGTGAATCGACAACAACAGGATGCTCCGGTTTCTTTTCGGATGGTATCGCCAAAATTTCTTCGAGCTTCTCCATACTCCCGCGCGCTTCCTGATATTGCGAAGCGACCGTGCCGATATCGCCAAGCGGCGAGAAAATATAGAACGAGTAGAACCAAAGCGTCAAAAATTCACCGAGCGTGATGCGGCCAAGCAATATCAGCCAGAGCATGGCGAACAATATAATAGAGCGCATGGCGTTCACGATGGTTCCTTGAGCAAAGCTGAGCTTGCGGATGAGCGTCAGTTTTGAAAGCTCGAGTGAGAGTACTTTGTTGTTCACGTCGTTAAGGCGTTTTGTCTCCTGCTCCTCAAGGCCCAGGCTCTTTACGAGTTCCACGTTGCGGATGGTTTCCGTGGTGGATCCGGCGAGATTCGCGGATTCAACGACAATATCCTTTTGGATGGCCTTTATCTTTCTCCCCAAAAAGAACAACGCCGCGCCCATGATCGGGATGACAAGAAAATAGAGAAGGCCGATGACCCAGTTGACGAAGAAGGCGTAGATAAGTACGAGCACGATGCCGACGAGCGAAACGAAAATGACGTCGACGGAACTGAGGATGAGCGCCTGCGCGTCAAGTCGCGCTTTCTGCAGTTTTTGCAGCAACTCACCCGAGCGCTGATCCTCGAATATCGCGTACGGCAGCGAGAACGAATGCGCGACGCTATGCGCGTACAACTCGGTGCCAACACGCTGGGCGACCACGTTCTCATAATATTGCTGGAAGTTCTTTGCGATACGCGAGATAAGGGCCGCAGTGACGGACGCGAGGAGCAACAACCCGATGCCGCGTAAAAAGTCGCTCGTCGCTATCGAACCGATCTTCGAGACATAATTATCGATAACCAGACGAAAGACCTGCGGATCGACGAGCGAGAAGGTCTGGTTGACCGCGGCAAAAACAAGCGTAAGCGTGAGCGCTTTTTTATGTTTCCCGATGTAATCAAAGAGTAGTTTCATATTATTTTTTCGCGCCTTTCATCACGTCTTCAACCGCCGCAGCTTTTTTATTGAGCTCCCGTATCTCGTCGCGTAATATTCCCGCAAGTTCAAAGTTGAGCTCCTTCGCCGCCACGCGCATCTCGCGCTCTTTGTCGGCAATCAGTCGCGCGAGTGCCGTCTTCGAGCGCGGCACCGGCGCGGTCTCCAGTTTCAAAATCTCGTCGATGTCCGGCAACAAAATGTCGGAGATCTTTTTCATGATCGTCGTCGGCGTAATGTGGTGCTCTCTATTATATGCAACCTGGATTGCGCGGCGCCGGTCGGTCTCCTTCACAGCACGCTCGATGGAGCCCGTGATCTTGTCCGCGTACATCAATACTTCGCCGCCAACGTTGCGTGCGGCGCGACCGATGGTCTGTATCAAAGAGACTTCGCTGCGCAGAAATCCTTCCTTGTCCGCGTCCAAAATGGCGACGAGCGAGACCTCCGGCAGATCCAGCCCTTCGCGCAATAAATTCACGCCAACCAAAACCTCGATCTTCCCCTTGCGCAAATCGGTCAAAATTTTTATGCGATCCATCGTCTTTACGTCGCTGTGCAAGTAGTTCACTTTTATTTTCTTGTTCTCCAGGTAGGCCGAGAGGTCTTCCGCCATCTTTTTCGTGAGCGTCGTCACGAGCACGCGCTCCTTGCGCGCGACCCGCTCCTCGATGCGCGGGATGAGGTCGTCAACCTGGCCGCGCGCCGGCAATATCGTCACCTTCGGATCGACAAGGCCGGTCGGACGGATGATCTGCTCTATTATTTGCCCGCGCGGCGGGGTGCTGTGCTCGCGTTCATAAACGCTCGGCGTCGCCGACGTAAAAATAACCTGGCCGATGCGTTTTTCGAACTCCTCGAACCGGAGCGGGCGGTTGTCGGCGGCCGAGGGCAGGCGGAAACCATAATCAATAAGCGTCTTTTTGCGCGCCGCGTCGCCGTTGTACATGCCCTGAATTTGCGGCACGGTCATGTGCGACTCGTCGATAATAGTGAGAAAATCCGCCTTGCCGTCCGCGGTGTGTGGGAAATAATCGAGCAGGGTCGCCGGCGCCTCGCCCGCGAAACGGCCGGAAAGATGGCGCGAATAGTTCTCGATGCCGTGACAGTAGCCGACCTCGCGCATCATCGCAAGATCGAACTTGGTGCGCCGCTCTAGGCGCTCCGCTTCCAGAAACTTCTTTTCGCTCTCAAAATGAATCAACTGTCCCTTGAGCTCCTCCTGAATTTCCTTGATCGCACGCTCACGCTCGGGCGCCTCGGTGATAAAGTGCTTTGCCGGCGCGAAGATAATGTCACCGATCGTCGGCGTTTTGCCGGGCTGAAATCCCGCCACCGGATCGATCTCGTAAATAGTGCGAATGACGCCGCCGGAAACTTCCAGATTATAAATAACCTCGCGGTCCACCGGCATGATCTCCCAATTCTCGCCGCGCAAGCGGTACGTGCCGCGTTTGAGATCGCTGTTCGTTCGCGAGAACTGCAGCTCCACCAGTTTGCGCGCGAACGACTTGCGCTCTATCACGTCGCCAACTTTAAAATGAAAAATGTTGCGCGCATAAACCTCCGGCGCACCCAAGCCATAGATACATGAAACCGATGCAACGATGATCACGTCCGGTCGCGTGAGAAGCGCCGTCGTTGCCGCGTGGCGCAGTTTGTCGATCTCGTCGTTGATCAAAGCCTCCTTGTCGATATACGTATCGCTCGACGGCATGTACGCCTCCGGCTGATAGTAGTCGTAGTACGAAACAAAATAATTCACCGAATTCTTCGGGAAGATCTCGCGGAACTCGTTGCACAGCTGGGCGGCAAGCGTCTTGTTGTGCGCGATCACGAGCGTCGGCTTGTTGATCTGCGCGATGACGTTCGCCGCGGTGAAAGTCTTGCCCGATCCTGTGACGCCAAGAAGCGTCTGGTCGCGCATGCCTTCGCGCAAACCAGAAACAAGCGATGTTATCGCCTTCGGCTGGTCCCCCGCGGGCTTGTTGTCCGAAACGATCTCGAAGTGGTTCATGGTGGTTGGTGGTTGGTAGCGCACGAACAAATTGTGAGGCCGATAGAATAGATGACGGAAATTCCCCTTGGCCACGAGACCATAGGGGGTAACAGAACGACCTTCTTCACTGCCAGGTCATTTTAATGGATTTTTAATGCGGGGTCAATATAGAAAAATCCGGCGACCCCATAATGCAGGTCGCCGGCAACTTTCGAATTGTCACGTTATTCAGACGCCGCTGGTTTCTTCGTCCAGCGGAATCTGGTTGGCTTTGCGCCAGTAGAAATGCTCGCTTTGCCGAATCATTAGCAGGTGGGTAAGCGCCTCGTCCGAGGGTGGCAGAACACCGGCCCATGTTGCGGTGTAGTATGCCACCGGATGGAGACAGAGCGCGCACAGTGCCGCGCCCCCGTCATCCGCATTCTTCCTGATGGCAATAGTTGGCCTGCTCTTGCGGATGACATACATTACCCCGCTGCGCCCGGTTTCGGCGAAACCATCGGAAGTGATGTATTGACGACGTTGGTTATCATTGAGCTCTCTGAAAAGCCGCTTTTGCGCTTGCTGTTCTGATTCTCCGAGAGTGTACTCTGTACGACAAACGAGAGTGCCCATGATTATGTCGAGCCGTGCGTGAGAAGGATGCTTAGGCAAGAATTCCAGTCGGCATTTCAGTTTCTCCCCCTCGTGGCGCTTGAGAATCACAACTCGACCAAAGCGTCCTTTCCACGGACGTGAAACCTTCCAATGATTTCCAATCTCCCACGCATTTCCGGTTGAGTCGATCACGGATTCCAGCCTTACTTCTTTTCCTGTTTTCGGGTTCAAATCCTTCAGAAGCTGGGCGAGCGGTTCGTAGGTGGTCGTGATGTGTGTTTCTCCAATCCCTTGCGGTAGGCCACAGTGGATGCCTAAGCGCTCCTCCGCAAGTTCGCAGAGATGGGACCAAACATGCATTGCTTGTGCTGCTGCCATGTCGTTATCCTCCGGCGCTTCTGCCCACGGCGGTAACTCGGGTGCCGAGTGCGGGTACATATTCGCGTGTTGATCGCCTGCCGTATCTGCGGGGCCGGTCGGCGCTTACGGGTTCATGAGCTTGCTCGGGTCGCGGTTGCGGATCGGACAAAACCTGCCACTGATTGGTGGCTTCGTCATACCCGGTAATGCGGCGCGTATCATCTCCTTGGATAAGGAAGATAGCCTGCCCTTCTTTGAGTAGTTGCGTCATCATTGGACCGATCTTCTTGCGTTGGTCCAAATCGCCGTCTTCCAGGTACATCGGCTTGTCGCCGTGAACCGAGTTCAGAAACTCTATGACCATCGGTTTTTGCCTTTCCCTTGCTGGCTGCAATTTATCATAAAAGTTGTTATACGTCAACATTTCGTATAAAAAAACCGCCTCCCGACCTCACATCGGGAAGCAGCCTTTTTTTGTATCTAACTAACAAGATTAATTATAGCACGGTTTCCGGCAACGTGAAATGTGGATAAACACTACTCCCCCAGCATCTTCGTCAGTGGGCACTTCGCATGGTCGTGCGGCCGCGCAACGCAATATTTGCGGCCATAGTCAATCAATAAATACGTCGCCTCGAACCACTGTTTCTGCGGGATGATGCGCATAAGGTCACGCTCGATCTTCTCCGGCGTCTTTTCGCGCGACAGCCCGAACACGTGCGACAGGCGCATAACGTGCGTGTCCACGGCTATCCCCTCCACCACGCCGTAGGCGTTACCCAAAATGACGTTCGCCGACTTGCGCCCGACGCCCGGGATCGTGACCATCTCCGCCATCGTGCGCGGCAGCTTGCCATGAAATTGCTCCTTCACCACCTTCGCCGCCGTCAGAATGTTGCGCGTCTTCGCTCGATAGAAGCCGCACTGATGGATGTCTTTTTCAAATTCGCGCACACCGCGCGCCGTCGCGCCCGCCTTCACATAGTCCTCCAGTTTTGGATATTTTTTGAAAAGCACCGGCGTCACCTCGTTCACTTTTTTATCCGTGCACTGCGCGGAAAGCTGGACCGCAACGAGCAATTCCCAGTTATTCGAAAATTTCAACGCGATCGTCGCGTGCGGAAAAAGTTTCTTGAGCGCTTTGAATATCTTCTGCACCCGCTTCTTATATTGCGGCAGTTCTTTTTCGGGAATCATATCGTGAATCCTTTCGCCGGAGAATAAAAGATTAATACACCAAACAGGATGACAATGATGACCGCGAGCACGATAACAAGAATCTTGAGCTTCATCATTTTTTAATAAAATTTTAATAATTAACGGCGCGATTTTATGATAACCTTGTTGCCGCTCTTCGCAACGAACTTCACGCCTTCGCTTTTCAGCATCGCGATCTTCTTTTGCGTACCGCGGACATAGCCGCCCGGCGCGCCATCGGACCGCACCACGCGATGGCATGGCACCTTCACCGTGTCCGGATTGTTATGCATGATGTTCCCCACCGCGCGAGCCGCAGCAGCATTCCCCGCGCGCCGCGCAACCTCCTTATAGGTAAGCACGCTTCCCTTTGGGATCTTGGCAACAACAGCATACACTTTGGCGGTGAATGTTTTTCCTTCCATCACTCCATTATAACCTTAAAAATGGTTTTTATAAAAAGATGGACCGAGACGCTAACAGCGCTCGGTCCTCCTCATGATCTCGACTGGCGGTCCTAATCGAAAGAAACCAACTGGACGCCCCTCTCGTCAAAAAGATAAAGCTCAATGATGGCAGCCGAACCGATCCTGGCCGCGACGGCCTCTTTTGCCTTCAAAAAGTCGGCAGAAAGCCGATCGCTCTCCTGTTCGGGATCGTTCCCAAATGCCTTGGAATATCCGTAGCCCCCGCAATCCCAGTGCGCCGAGAGTGCCACAACTTTCGGATGATGAAGACCAACCTCCTGCTCGATACGTCGCAAGGCCGATTCCCTTTCCGCGGCGTCATACGGGTTATCCGAAGCAAGCACTTTGATGCCGCCTGCCTCGGTGAGCGGAACGAACTTCCACCCCTTCATCTCGACAAATGCCTGAACCGTCGATTTTGTATTTTCGCCAATGGGATTCCAATAACGAGGGTCGATGCAACAGAACAAAGCGCCGTCAATGGCGGTCATGTGGGTTGGGTCAATGGAAAACTCTAACACCCTGGTGAGGTTTGGCTTTTTCACGGAAAGAGAGCTCAATTATTTTTCCTCTTCGACAAGAATTTTGACTTGGCTGCCTGAATTAACTTCCAGGAAGCCGGAGCTGACGGGAATATACCATTCTTTTTGATCTTTGTCCACAATCTTCATTATTCCCTTTTCGATGATCGAGATCAACGCCTCGTGGTTGTCCAAGATCGTAACCTCCCCCATGCGCGTATTGCAATTCACCGAGGTCGCGTCCCCTTGGAACAAAACTTTTTGCAATGAATAGACGCCGAGTTTCATAAAATGTTGGTACGCGCAGAAATTATTTCGCTGCCGTTGCGCCCGCTGTCGCCGCCAGTGCTGCGTTCACGTCTTCGATCCCGCCCTTCAAGTAGAACGCGTCCTCCGAAAGCTCGTCGTATTTGCCATCCAAAATATCGCGGAAGCTCTTGATCGTGTCCGCGAGTGAGACGTACTTGCCCGGCGCGCCGGTGAACGGCTCGGCTACGAAGAACGGCTGCGAAAGGAAGCGTTGGATCTTGCGAGCGCGATGAACCGTCTGGCGGTCGACGTCGGAAAGCTCTTCCATGCCGAGAATAGCGATGATGTCCTGCAATTCCTTATAACGTTGCAGGGTCTTTTGCACATCGCGCGCAACTTCATAATGATCCTGCCCGACAATCTTCGGGTCAAGTGCGGTGGAAGATGACGCAAGCGGATCGACAGCTGGATAAATGCCGATCTCTGTTAACGCACGCGAGAGCACGATCGTGGAATCTAAGTGGCTGAAAGTTGTCGCCGGCGCCGGGTCGGTAATGTCGTCGGCTGGAACGTAAATGGCCTGCACGGAAGTGATGGAACCTTTCGTAGTGGACGTGATGCGCTCCTGAAGCTCTGCCATTTCCGAAGCGAGCGTCGGCTGATAGCCCACCGCCGACGGCATGCGGCCAAGGAGTGTTGACACTTCGGAGCCGGCCTGCGAATAGCGGAAAATGTTGTCTATGAAAAGGAGGATATTGCGGCCTTCCTCATCGCGGAAATATTCCGCCATCGTGAGTGCGGACAGTGCGACGCGGGCACGAGCGCCCGGCACCTCATTCATCTGGCCAAACACGAGAGCCGTCTTGTCGATAACGCCCGATTCCATCATTTCATGATAGAGATCGTTGCCTTCGCGTGTGCGTTCGCCGACACCGGCGAACACCGAATACCCCCCGCCGACCTCGGCGACGTTACGGATAAGCTCCTGGAGCAGAACGGTCTTGCCAACGCCGGCACCGCCGAACAGTCCAACCTTGCCGCCCTTGATGAACGGGCAAATAAGATCGATTACTTTGATGCCGGTCTCGAAAACTTCCGTCTTGGTTGACTGATCCGTAAACTTCGGCGCGTCGCGATGAATCGGCGAATAGTGTTTAAACGGCTTCTTCGGTGTCGTCAAAGCGTTGCCCATGACATCAAAAATATTGCCGAGCGTTTCCTCGCCTACCGGCACCTCTATCATCCTGCCCATATCCTCCGCCTCCGCGCCACGATTCAAGCCGTCGGTCGGCGCCATCGAAATAGCGCGCACCTTGCCCGGCTCCAAATGCTTCACCACCTCGGCGACGATCTCGCCATTGCCCAGCTTGATCTTGATAGCGTTATAGATCGGCGGCATTTTGCTGTCCGCGCCAAAATCGATGTCGACGACCGGCCCGATGATCTGTGTGATTTTCCCTGTTTTCATACCCACCATTTTAACAAAAAGCGCGAACGGACGCAAACGCTACACTAGAACGCTTCCAGTTTTTTCACGCGATGTTCAAGGGCTATAAAATCCCTTTTCTCCGCTTTCTTGTTTATATCATCGACGACGACATCAAGCTTTTCCCTGATAACTACGACCTCGGTATCGAGATGATCTACTTTTACTTCCAACCTGTTCATTCTCCCATCAAAGCGGTCCATTCTAACCTCCATTGCCTCCTGGCCCTCTACCAAAACATCCACTTTATCGTTTAACGCCTCCAAAACCACCCCAACATAACGATCCTGCTCTGCAAGAGCCTTTTGCGCTTCCTCATAGGACATTTTTTTGTTCTCCATAACTACTATCATAGGAATAAATTGTACCATGGCAAGGAATCTTTAATGAAAATTTAATATCGTGCAATCGCTATTCTCTCGATATTAAAAAATCATTAAAGAAACATTGACCAACGCGCTCGCGCTGCTAAAATAAAAACAGTTCTAAAAATTTTTGGATCTTTCACGCTGGAAATAATGGCTGAACAATCCTCGTGGTATGGGATAAAGCATCTTCCCCGTGGCAAGTAGGGTGATTCCGAACGCCTGACGCCGGCGGCTGAAATGCCGCCGTCTAAGCCGATGAGCAAATGCCTGAGGCAGGAGGAGGGAGAGTACGAGGCGCAACTCCTACAATCAACAATTGAAACAGGGGTAGTACCACGCCGCGCAAAAGTTCTAGGTAAGGCCGAGGGATCTATTCGGCTACACATACCCCCCGCGTTGCGCGGGATAAAACAAGAGCGCTAGGCGCGACGAGGAGGCAGTAGTTTTAACTACGACTCCGAGGAGCAACGACGCGCTCTTGTTTTATAACAGCAACCCGAAGGGATATTAAAGAAATAATACAAGCCTGCGTTGCTCCTTCTCGGAGTGATAAAATCACACCTTCGTCGTCGCGCCTTGGCTTGTACTATTTCTTTAATATCGCGGGGGTATGTGTAGCCGAATAGATCCCCACCCAGTCGTCCTAGTTGTTTCCAGCGTGAAGGATCTAAAAATTTTATTTCCCCACAACCTCAAACGTGGAAAGGAATTTTTGGAAATCCGCCCATGATATAGATTGATCAAAAGGAAGAGATGCATCGTCCATATAGAACGAAATAGTTAAAACTTGGCCATTGTCTGCAATCGCGTAATCTACTGCCTGGGCTTGATGCATCCAAGAATATTTAAAGAATGTGTTTCCGTTAATTTGTTCAAGACCCGAATCAGTCCAGTTTGCATTGCCGTCATCGCTCGAAACTAAGGAGTCTATATAATTTCGATAATCAACAAGGTTAGTATATGAACTTGTGGTAATAGAAATATTCACAGGGATAGGAGTGGTAGCCGAAACGCCTCCTTTACCGGGATTGGGGTCTGTGTCACTGGGAAGCGCGAAATAGGCAAAATCATTCTTCTCGCTCAAAGACCAAGTGGAAGGATATTTTACCGTATATCCCAATTGATTATTTTGATAAGTTTTCCAATCATTTATGGCAGTATCACCAGTAGATGAGGCCTTATTGGGCTGAGAAGTTTGGCCAGTTGAGCTAGTAATTTGAACCGGGTTTTGCGAAGATTGATTTTTTCTCCAATACCAAATTCCTCCCACAGCAACCAAAACAACCACTATAATTAGTGCAATAACGAGCACCGAGGATCCTCGTCTGTTCATTACCCTGATTGTAGCATATCGGCGGAATAGCAAAACGCTCCTTTGGAATTGTATTTGAGGGGAGTCGCGGAGGCACGAAGGTGCCGAGCGCCTAGGCGCGAACCCAGCAGGGTTCGACGCCGTCCCCGAAAAGACAATTCCAAAGGAGCGTTTTGCTATTCCGCCGCTTGCGCTCCACTTGTGACCTCGATGATCTGGCTCGTGATGGCCGCCTGTCGTGACTTGTTATAGACCATCGTAAGCGAATCGGAAAGGTCGGATGCATTGTCGGACGCGTTCTTCATGGCGACGCGGCGAGCGGAGTGCTCGGAAGCGTTCGCCTCCAAAATAGCGTGATAGACGCGAATCTTCAGTAACTGCGGCGCGAGCTCGGCGAGCACCTCGCGCGGCGACGGCTCGATCACGTAATCCTTTATCTCGCCATCCAACAATGTTTCCGACTTCGCGTACTCGGAATATTTTCCGGCGCGCGGGATCGTCTCTTCGATGGACTGCTTGATCGCATCGGCGTTTATCGGCAAAAATTCACGCGCGACCGGGTCCTGCCGCAGCGCCGTCACGAATGTCGTGAAGAAAAGCACCGCGCTGTCAAAATCGTGCCTCATGTATCCGGACACCAAAAAATTCGCGATCGGCTCGGCCTCCGCCGGTTTGGTAAAATCGCCGACGTGGTTGAACGAAGCGATCACCTTCGCGCCGCGACGGTCCAAATAGCTTTTCGACTTCTGGCCGATGGCGATGAATGAATATTTCGGATCGTGGATGTCGATATGGTTTGTCTTTACATAACGCTCGAACTCCCTGACGATCGCGCCGTTGAACGATCCCGCCAAGCCCTTATCGGAGCTCATCAACACGAACACCGTCTTCTCGATAGTACGCTTATGGAGGATCTCCGGCAGCGGGATATCTTTGAACCCGGACAAAATGCCAAGCAGTTCGAGCGCGGCGTAGGAATACGGACGCGAATTGAGTGCGAGCTCCTGGCCGCGGCGCATCTTCGTGGCAGATACGAGCTCCATAGCCTTCGTGATCTGCCCGATATTTTTGACGCTCTTCATGCGCCGTTTGAGGCTTTGTCCGGATTCCATATTTCCGAATAATAGCAAAAACGTGGCGGCAATGCAAAATACCAAGCGCGTTCTTTTAATGAAATCTTGATATGCCGCTCGTTAGGATGGTTGGATGGAAAATAAAAAGGAGAGTTATGACGAAAAAAGAGCAGTTGCGAAAAAGTTCTATAAAACCATCGGCTCCGTCTGGTGCCCGGTATTAGACGATTATATTGTTTTTAACAAGCGAGGATTTCGGCATCTCATAGGAAAAAATGGTTTCACGCGCCCCAAGAACGAACAGTTACGGCGTTTCCATATGCTTTCCTATGTGCAAGATATTCTGGGAAATCCCAATGCGATTTTAAATCGCAAAAGTAGGGAAAGTAAAGGGCTTACAACGGATCTCTGGATTTTCATGGCTGATAGAGAAAACCTCCACATCAAAGTCGTTGTCAGGCGAGCCGGAAAAGGCAAAAAGCATTTTCTAAGCATTTATGGCAAGATACAAAAATCCACGCCGTAAAGCGTGGATTTTTCATGTCTGCCATCAGCCCTTTGCGCCGATCAAGAGTACGAAACTCTCCTCAGACATAACTCTATGATAAATCCCACAATTATAATGTCAAACCTAATTTAATGATTTTTTAATCTTCGTTGCCCTTAAATAGAGCCGAGACGATTTAATCTTTGCAGAAATAACATGCGGCCCTCAGATATGTTTTGAGGGGCGTCTCGGAGCCGCGAAGGCGGCGAGAGCCGAGCGGGCTCGCCAGCAGGCGAGAACCGCGTACCCGAAAAATATATCTGAGGGCCGTGCGTTATTTCTGCAAGAAGTGTTCTATCGCCTCTTTTAATTTTGCCTCAACCGCCTCGTCGAACAAGCCAGTCTCGCGGATAGGTTTCAAAATGTCCGCCTCATGCAATTTTTCAAGATTCTCAATGAATGCGACCTCGGTCTTTTTGATATCCTCCACGGCGATTGATTCGAAGTAATTGTTCAACACCGCGTAGAAGATACAAACCTGCATCTCGAACGCCACCGGCGCAAGGTCATCCTGCTTCAAGACCTCGTTGATCTTCTGCCCTTGCAAAATGCGCTTACGCGTCGCCTCGTCAACGTCGGTCGCAAACTGCGCGAACGCCTGCAGCTCGCGGAACTGCGCGTGCGCAAGCTTGAGCTTGCCCGCGACTTTCTTCATGGCCTTCGTTTGCGCCGCCGATCCCACACGGGAAACGGAGATGCCGACATTGAGCGCCGGGCGCTGACCCTGGTTGAAGAGGTCGGTCTCCAAGAAGATCTGGCCGTCGGTGATGGAAATGATGTTCGTCGGAATGTACGCCGTCACGTCGCCGAGCTGGGTCTCGACGATCGGGAGCGCCGTCAAAGAACCGCCTCCTTTTTCTTTGGATAATTTAGCGGCGCGCTCCAATAAGCGGGAATGCAGATAGAAAACATCGCCCGGATACGCCTCGCGGCCCGGCGGGCGGCGGAGCAACAAAGAGATCTGACGGTACGCCCACGCATGCTTGGAAAGATCGTCATAGATGATGAGCGCGTCCATTCCCTTGTCGCGGAAATATTCGCCGATGGCGCAGCCCGCGTACGGTGCCAAATACCACATCGATGCCGGCGCGCTCGCCGAAGCGGAAACGATGATGCTGTATTCCATCGCTCCCATTTTTTTGAGCGTTTCGGAAATTTTCACCACTTTGGATTGCTTCTGACCGACTGCAACATAGATGCAGACCGGCGTGCGGCGGCCCTTGTCGTTCTTTTGGTTGATGATCGCGTCGAGCGCGACGGCGGTCTTGCCCACCTGACGGTCGCCGATGATGAGCTCACGCTGGCCGCGGCCGATCGGAATAAGCGCGTCGATCGCTTTGATACCGGTGTGAAGCGGCGTGTTCACCCCTTCGCGCTCCAAAATGGACGGCGCGCGCGCCTCGAGCGGATTGCGCTGCGGCGTCACCCCTTTTTTGAAAATATCGCCCAAACCGTCAATCGGCTCGCCAAGCGGGTCGACAACGCGACCGATCAGCTCATCCCCGACGGCGATGGAAAGAATTTCGCCGGTGCGCCGTACGGTATCGCCAACTTCAATGGACAAAAAGTCGCCGAGCACCAAAGCGCCGATCGACTCCTCTTCCAAGTTGAGCGCCAACGCCGCGCGATCGCCTTTCGCGCTCTGGACGATGATGATCTCTTGGCTCACCGCGTTGCGCAAGCCGATAATTTTAACAATGCCGTCGCCAACTTCAATGACGCGGCCAACCTCCTGCCACTCGGGCTTTTCTTTATATCCCTCAATCTCCCTTTTTAATTTTTCTATAATGTCGTATGCCATAGTTTTTTTGTTTCTGTCATTCCGAACTTTGCGAGGAAATCTTGCTATCCTTCACATTGTTTCGAATGACAGCAACTTCGTTTCATTATGATGATTCGAACACGTCATCCAATTTTCTTTTGAGCGATGCATCGAATTGCATCTCGTCGTTCGCCGTGATCTTGATCCCGGCGACAAGGTCAGGATTTATCTTCTCTTCGACGACGTCGCCTTTGTTTGCAAGTGATGCCACGAGCTCTTTCATCTTCACATCCAGTGCGCGCGCCGACTCCACAACCAGCCTCCGCGTATTGTTTCCCGCGCGAAGCAACCGATCGGCCTCGCCCAGAATACTGGGAAGACGCGCTTCGTCGCCATTCAGCCGCACCAACGCCACAAAGCGGTCTGCCATGGCACGCTCATCCTCGCTCCCCTTCGCGGTCGCCAAAGCTTCCACAAGGGCCTTCGCATATGCATTCGCCGGATATCTCATGCCGATTTTTTGACATCCTGGACCGCGCGCGCGATAAGCGCGTCATCGATCGCGTTCGGCGAAAGTTCGACGGTCCTTTCGATGGCGGCCCGCACCAGCTGCGCTGCCTCGCGCTCCGAAGCGCGGCGGGACTCATCCTCCTGCGCGCGCAAACGAACCGTTGCGCTCTTCATCGCTTCATCCTCATGCTGCTTGGCAACAGCGAGCAGTTTTGCCTCGAGCTCCTTCGCGTCGGCCTCTGTCTTTTTGAGGATGCCCATAGCACTTACCTCCGCCTCCTTTATCTTCTCCTTGCCAATAACGTCGACCTCGTGCAGACGCCGGTCAGCCTCATCAGCTTTTACCAATCCCCCTTCGATCTTGTCGCGCCGATCGTGCAGCAATTTGAGCACCGGCTTATACACAAAAATGCGCAGCACGATCAACAGCAACGCAAAATTGACCGCCTGACTGAGCAGGAGCTCCCAATTTATGCCTAATTGACTTACTAATTGCTGCATGTGATTTTTGTGTGAATTCGTGAAAACGGTTACTGCACGATGCGACTATCCGACGAACTTTACGATGAGCGCGATAACAAGCGCGTAAATGGCGACTGCTTCCGCGAATGCGATGGCGAGGATCGCCATGGTCTGTACCTTGGACGACGCTTCCGGATTCCTTCCGATCGCCTCGACCGACTTGGAGCCGATCCATCCGATCGCGAGACCAGGACCCAGGGTGCCAAGACCCATCACGAGCGCCGTGGCGAAAAGCCTCATACTGTTAACATCCATAATAATTATTTAATATTTTTCTAATGATTGTTTTCTTCGACCTTTCGCTTCGCGACATCAGTGAGCCGCCGCCTCACTTTCGTGAGGGGTGATCGCTAACGAAACGAATACCAGCGTAAGCATCCCGAAAATGAACGCCTGGATGAATCCGACGAATACCTCGAGAAACATGAAGGGCAATGGGATGAGATACGGCACAAGGAGCGCCATGATCGCAAGCAGGACCTCGCCGGCGAACACGTTGCCGAAAAGACGGAACGTGAACGAGATTATTCTAGCAAATTCTGAGATAAGCTCAAGTATGCCGACAAAAAACTTGATCGGGCTGCTGAAGTTGAAGAATACGGAAACGCGATGGCGCAGCCCGATGACGGAGACCGCGAACACATTTACCATCGTGACGGCGATGAGCGCGAGCGCAAGCGTGAGGTTGAGATCGCTCGCGGGCGAACGGAACAATGGCACCGCATCCGCGCCATGGCCGACCATGATCGACCCAACGCCCGGGATAAGCCCGGACCAGTTCGAGAAAAGCACAAATATGAAGATAGTGAACACGAGTGGGAAATATTTTTCCGATTCCTTCCTGTCCCCCAACACCGAATCCATGAGGCCTAACGCGCCTTCGATTATCACTTCGGCGATGTTCTGCATCATGCCCGGGATCGCTTTGAGCTTGTTGCGAAGCGTTATCGCAAGCGCCGCCAACACCACGAGCACAAGGAACGCCGAAAAAACCGCGTTCGTAACAGCAAAGCCCCCGATATGAAAAATGTCCTCTGCGCGCAGAGAAATGTTCAACATACCCCGATATGATAACAAATTAATGATTTTTTAACAACAGAAATGGCCTTTGCCACATCTCATCCCCCCAAGCACTGATTGAACACGCTCACCTCGGCATTATATTGTCCGATCTCGGTTTTGGTTTGGCCGCTCAGGTCGTTATAGCGCCCCACCATACTGTTATACTGCTCAACTTTCTGGTTGTAGTCGCTGCCCGACCGCGGCTGAGCGGTCTCGATGCTGATCTTCTCGGCTTGCAACTGGCTGTCCATATCTGAAAGCTGCGCCTCAGCGACGGTGATGGCAGCGCGGAGGGCGGCGTCGGGCGACGCGCAATCGGACGCCGGCTTGCCGAAGACCTGCACCGCGAGCCAGACGTCTTTCCCTTGGAGCGTCCCCTCCCGCACCGCGACGCCGATCTGGTCATAGTGCGTGTTCAAGATATTGGCGCGGTGGCCGGGACTGTTCATCCACGCAGTGACAACGCCGGCATCGCCCTGGAAAATCCCTTCCGCCAAATTTTCTCCGAGCGCCAAGTGGACATAGCCGACGCTCGATGCCACCGCCTCCGCACTCTCGCCGGTCGGCGACACGTGCGCGAAATATTGATTTTCGAACATATCGTCAAGCCGCAACACGGCGACATCATCGAGCGTTGGATTTTCCGCGAGCGGCGGAAGGTTATTCGTCGCGCGCTGCCCGTTCGTATCCGCGATCACGCCAGCGCTCGTAAGCTTCGCGTTCTTCTTTGAAGTATTGGTGAAGATCGGAGGGAGCGGCGCGGGATACGAAGAAAAATTGGCGCTGATCTCGTTGGCAATGGAATTTTCAAGGGCGGTGATGTTGGCGAAGGGCAACGACGATGAGCGCTCGAGAACCCATAAAGCGCCGACAGCAAGAACAACGGCGACAATAATGAATGTCAGATTCCGCATCGCCCTCCTCTTGCGGCGAACGGCGACATCTTCTGCGGGAGGTGCCAGCGGCGGCACCGGCGGTATCGGCGGAAGATCTGATGCTTCCATGCTTGCGATGTTAGTTCTTCAAATAACGGCGCACCGCCCAGAAACTTGAAAGGCTGCCGATGACAACGCCGAAAAGCAGTTGATAAAGGAAAAGCTGGAGGATGTGCGTATAGAAATATCGGAAAATATTGAGCCCCGGGATGAAGTCGTTAAGATGGGACGAGACAAAATAGCAGACCGGCGCCACGAGGATCAAGCTCAAAATCGCGGATATGCCGCCCCAGAAAAAACCTTCCACAACGTACGGTCCGCGCACCAAAGCGTTCGAAGCGCCGACGACGCGCATGATGCCGATCTCGTCGCGGTTCGAATAGATCGCCAACCGAATGGTGTTGTATACGACAAGCCCCGCAACGAGGATAAGGAAAATCGTCACGATCCAGCCACCCGTTTCCATATCACCCACGATCGTAGCCAAGCGGGTGATGGCCTCCTGATTCGAATTGTAACTCGTGGAGTCGATGTAAGAAGCGATGCTCGGCGAGCTTAAATAATCGTTGATCGCGCCGTACTGGCTCGGATCTTTCGCTTTGATATTGAGCGACGCATCGAGCGGGTTGCTGTCGAGCGTGTTGATAACCTGGCTGATCACCGGATTGTCGGCGTGGTTCTGCTGGAACGTGGCGAGCGCCTGGTCACGCGAAATGTAATCGACGCTCTGCACCTGCGACAACCCCTCGAGCGATTGCTGAATGTTCAAAATCTCATCCTCGGACGTGTTCGTATTGAAATACACGCTTATGTCGATCTCGTTCTCAATCGAATTCGTCGCGGCACGGGTGACGACGCTGAACAATATAAGATTGAGGGAGACGACGAGCGAAAGCGTCATGATCGCGATGGTCGCCGTCGACAGCCAGCCGTTGCGCCAGAAATTCTTTGCGCCGAAATGGAAAATGCGTGAAATGATGGTGAACATGGTTGGCCGTTTTTATTATACTAAAATATATTTCCCTTTTTTTTCGTCGCGGATGACACGGCCCTTATCGAGCGTGATGACACGCCGCTCGAGGCTGTTGATCACCTCTTTATCGTGCGTCGCGAGCACCACCGTCGTACCAAGCTGGTTGATCTTCTCCAGTAATTTTACGATCTCGAAAGTGTGAAAGGGATCCAGATTCCCCGTCGGCTCATCGGCGATGATGACCTCCGGCCGATGGATCATGGCACGAGCGATCGCGACGCGCTGGCGTTCACCGCCAGAAAGCTCGTTTGGGAAATTCTTCGTTTTGTCGCCAAGCCCCACCATATCGAGCACCTGCGGCACGAGCTCATCGATCTCGCGCTGCGGACGCCCGGCAACTTCCAACGCAAAAGCCACGTTTTCGTAGGCATTTTTCGTCGGCAACAACCGAAAATCCTGGAAAACGACGCCGATATGGCGGCGAAACGCCGGCAATTCGTTGTCACGCAATTTATTTACTTCGTATTGGCCAAAAAAGACGCGTCCCTTGGACGGCCGCTCCTCTCCTATTAGCAATTTGATGACGGTGGACTTGCCCGCGCCGGAACGTCCCGCTAAAGAAACAAATTCTCCCGGGTCGATTTGGAAGCTCGTGTCCTCGAGCGCGACGCCGTGCCCGCTATAGTGTTTCGAAACTCCTTGAAAGACGATCACAAGATGAAGTATACACTATTTCGTTCAAAAGAACCAAAAGCGAGAATATGTGTACGTTGCTTTTATCACGCTTCCCGTCCTCGGGCGCATTTGCGTGATAAAAGCAACGTACACATATTCTCATGTTCGGGATTTTTGAACAAAATAGTGGCTCCCCTACATTCCTATTTTTCCTTCAAGTTTACCAAGGCGGACTTGAAGGTCTAAAACCTCGGCGCGGGTGTCAACTTTGTTAAGTTGTTTGCGGATTTCCTTCAGTTCCGCGAATACAATATCGAACTTTTTATGGATGGCTTTGAACTCCCCGTCGTTGTCGTCAACATATTTCTCGAAACGCTTCTCTATTTTGTCCACCCGCGCAGAAAGCGCGAGCAGGTCTTCCTGCTTGGCCATGCCCGACTCCATCGTTTCCATACGATGCTCCATCGCTTGGAAACTTTTATTGATCAGCGCGGCGAGGTTATCCATTGCCTCCTGAAGCGCATCTCTAAAAAACCCTTTTGTGATTAATTCATTATTATCATTCATACCCCTTAGAATATGCTTTCGAGAAGCAAAGTCAAAAGGTTTTTAATGAAAATTTAATATCGCTCTATGCGCGGCGATGACAAGCTGTTTTTACTCCGCCTTCTTCTCCAACATCGCCTCGATAAATCGGTCGATATCGCCGGCCAGTACGTCGTCCACACGCGAGGTCTCAACGTCCGTGCGATGGTCCTTCACCATCTGGTAGGGGTTCAGCACATACGAACGGATCTGGTTCCCCCATTCCGGCTTCACTTTCGTGCGCAACGCGCCCACCTCGTCCACTTTTTCCTGTTCCATCAGCTGGAACAATTTCGCTTTCAAAATCTTCAGCGCCGCCTCACGATTTTGTTGTTGCGAACGCTGGGCGCGCGAACTGATCGCGATGCCGGTCGGAATGTGCACCACGCGCACCGCCGTCTCCACTTTGTTCACGTTCTGACCGCCCGGTCCGCCGGAACGCGAAAATTCGAATTTAAGATCGCTCTCTGGGATCTGTAACTTCGATTCATCCACTGCCGGCAGATCCGGCACAACTTCCACAAGCGCAAATGATGTCTCGCGCGAGTGCTTGGCGTTGAACGGCGAAATACGCACGAGCCGATGCACGCCCTGCTCGTTCTTTAAATAGCCGTACGCGTACGCACCGCTCACCTCGATCGTCCGCGAGCGCGGGTTGTCGTCAACCACGCGCACCTTCCACCCGCGAGCCTTCGCGTAGCCTTCGTACATCACGCCCAACATGCGCGCCCAATCCTCCGCGTCGTCGCCGCCGGCGCCGGGGTAGATCGCAAGCACGGCGGACTGTATATCGTACCGGCCGGTGAAAAGCTGCTGCAATTCCAAATCGCGCAATTGTTTTTGGACGATAAAAAACTGTGCTTCGCTAAAATTTTCGCGCAGCTTTTTTACTCCCTCTTGGATCTCATAAAAACGTCGAAGCTCTTCCTTGACTATGCCGTATTCTTTTATTGTCTCGTCCGCCTTCTCACGGTTGGACCAAAAATCGGCACGACCCATTTCGGCATCGATTTCCGCGATCTTTTTTTCTTTGTTCGCGAGGTCAAAGGCGCTCGCCCAATCGGCGAGCTTCGGTATCCAATTCTTTAAGCTGTTCGGCGTAGTCCATTTTTATTAGAAAAATTTAATCATCTAGTGGTGGGTATGGTGTCGTTTCATACGACACCCCGTTCTTTCTCGCTGAAATATTGATCCTGGCAAGCGTTGTTAATGCTTCGCGATTATTCGCCAACTCCGGACGGGTCTTCTTCAAGAGCTCTATTTCATTTTCCAGCGGCGACGAGGCGGGTGTGCTCTTCAAGTTGTCATTCTTGTCGTAAGTCTTTCCCTCCCAATCAACGATCTCCCCTTTTTCATCATAGTGATAACCGGGGACAAGTTTTTTTCCCATTTTCTCCTCCCACCCCGGAAAAACGAATTCCTGCTGGGGATTCTCTTCTGGCAATGTTTCGCGACTCATACCACTATTATATCCTCTCTTTGTTTTTGGACAAACAAGCAAACACCCCCTCCTTTTGTCTTTGAGCCACCTCCCGGATTCGAACCGGGGACCTTTGCTTTACGAAAGCACTGCTCTACCAGCTGAGCTAAGGTGGCATGCCACGATGCGCGCGCCGTCGAAACAACCATCAAAAATATACCGAAAATGCGACAATCGCGCAACCTTACGCGCGATCGTCAGACTGAACGCCGGAGCTGACCCGCTCAAAACGCGGCACGTCCTTTCCGTCCACCGTAACCATTTCTAAAAACATCGCAAGCGGCCGCACCCAGATCGCCTTCGCGCCAAAGTCAGGCGAATCATAAAGCGCGCGATAGATCACAACATCCTCCATCGTCTCCGTGTTTTTGCCGACACCGACAATCTCGTAAAAGCGGTCTTTGTTTTTATAGTGGCGATAGGTGTCGCCGATAGCGGGTGTTCTCATTCCTTTGAGTCTATCATTTCCAATAATATTTGCTATGATGATATTATATGAGCTCCGAAAATCCCTTAGGGTTGGAAAAGGATAACCGACTCGATCCCGAAGCGGCGCATGAAACGGCCAATATGATGCGGGCGACGTTGAAAACTGATCCCGAAACGGGCGCAATGATCGACGACGGCAAAAATCCGGCGGAGTGGATTGCTGCCGAGGAAACCTTCGGACCGCGGCCGAACATAAAAGATTATGACGACGCGCTCGGGGCCGTTGAGAAGCTGGAGGCACTTGCCGCGAAAGAATCGTCCGCGAAAAAGATCATAATGTTTGCGGAAAGGATTACCGAACAAGCGGGCTATGGGACGGCGAAATTTTTGAGACACTTTCTCGCCACTGTCGCCTCCAAAGATCCCAAAGATCGCGACAACGGCGAAGAGCACAAAAGGATCGTAGAAGGGCTGGCCGACGCGGCTCAAAAACTCGCCGAACTCAAAAAGGCGGCGAGGAGATATGAGGATGCCGGCTCGGACTCGGACCAGGAAAAACTCGCCGCGTAATTATCACTGCGGAGCTTAGTCTTCGACGTTCTCACTTACTTCCAGAAACGCACGGAATATCTATACATTCCGAAATTGTCGTGTGCCATTCCTCAAAGTCATGCTTAAGAACGCTATACAATCTAGTGTACTTCAAGACGTTCCGGTGGCCAAGACCGCAAAGCAGTTTCAAATTGAGCTCGCGGATATCGAACGGCAACTTGATGAGCTTTCGGCTCCGGTACGCATTCTCGAAGCCGAAATAGCCCAAATCCGGGCAACAATCGAGCGTGGCAGAGCTCTTTCCATTTCGGATCATGCCGACTTCTTGAAACAGGGTGGCGATCTCTTGATTGTTGAACTTTCCACGATCTTGGAAGGCAAGCTTTCCTATCTTGAAAATCTCTCTATCGAAACTCAAAATCTACAAGAACCGCTACAGATTACTAAGAGTAATCTATTAGCTCTTCTTGCTCAGAAGCAAGAGAAGAGCTTAATAAGAAAAGAAAGAGAAGAACATGGAAGGGTAAATGCAAAGAGCCCGATAAATCTTGCCAGATGGGTTTCGAGAGTGAAGACAAAGCCGACGATCTGGAAAGTCGTCGCAATGGCGCAGAAAAGAGAAGATCAAATCCTCGAAGAAATCTGCAATCTATATCAGCTCAGGATTGTCTCGAAAAAAGATTTATCGCAGCACTATGCCCGAAAGTATGCTGGTTATCGCATTCGGCTTTATCGCCGCGGATATTATCTGATTCCCGACGATCAGCCCAAAGGTCGAAACCAAGAAAATCAAAACCATGAGATTACAACCCATGAATTATCGGGCAAGGCATCCGCGGAATAAGGCCGGAGAAGTATGGATCGGGCTTATCGGCATGACATTCCCCATGCGTGCTGAAAACATCAAAGAAAAAAATGGAGAGCTTACGTTTACCCGGCTTGTCGATGGCAAAGACGGTAAGCGTACCGAAAGAGTAACGACCAAAAAGCAGCACGTGATCTATATGTCGGAAACGCTGGAAGCGGAATAAGGCTTTAGCTCGTAAAAGGATAAATTTTTTGATAAAATATCCGCATGGATATTGGAACTCTACTAGGTGCGTTAGGTATCGGGACTCTTATAGCAACAGGCCTACAAATATATTTTGAGGGGCGACGTTCAAGTAGCGAACGAAAAAGTGCTTTGAGCAAGGAAATTTATTTTAAGAAAATCGAAGCATGGGAAAAGATCGGTCGCCAGATAACCGCTTTAGATACGGAGATGCGGCAGTACATCACCGCCTTATCCGGCGGTCAGGTTTTTCTCGCTCAACTTAATATTTCTATGGACGATAGGATTAGGGAACTCGCCTTGTTAGAGGTTTGGTTTTCGCAAGATGTAAGAGATGCTTGGAATAAAGTAAATGAGCCATATGATGTTATACGCAGAACCTATTTATTGGCGCGAGAAGGGAAGATGACCCAAGAACAAGGGGATAAATGCGTAAAAGCTATCGAACCATTTAATGACGCCCTAGCGGCAGTAAAAAAGAAAATTCGGACAGAGCTGGACGAAGAAAGAGCCAGGATCGTATAGCGGATTTATAAACACATTGGCTCTGGACGGCACTTGACGCGCAGGTGTAAAATTAAGGGATCACCCCGTGCCGCGAAACTTCTGACGTTGGGCGGCCGGAAACGATCCCTTAATTTTAATTTCTGGCGTACAGTTAATCCGCGCCTTGCGGATTTTTTCTTACTATCTTGAAAAAGGCATCTACCTCTCGTTCTCTGTCGCCCAAGAAAGCGATATAATTCATCGAGCCAATGCCTTGATAATACTTATTAAGATCGCCCACGATTTCTCCCAGATATTTTTCTAAATCGTCGATAAAGCTGTCTAACGTTACTATGTGAACCTCGGTTTTTATTGTGCTAGCCGCCTGATCGGCATGAAGCATATGCTTATTTATAACCGCTTCCAATTTTTCATTCTTCCATTTATCAAATAGCGTTGCGTGCCGATCTCGTAGAGATTTTTCTTTAAGATGTTTTACAACAAATGGGAAGCTGTGCACACTGCCATTCCTATCAAAAAATTTTCTGCAATCGCTAAGTTGAGAAATCACATATCCGTACCAAACCAGCCACATCATATCGTTTTCCGGCGCAATTTTCCTACCCTTTAATTCATTTTCGAATTTCCGAAAAACCGCTCGTCGAACTAGGACATCGAGTAGCAAATTTTGGAAAAACGCTAGCTCGTCATTCAGTGTCATACAATCTTCCACGTTTTGTAAATTAGTTCGAGCCAGTCCAGGTAACGTTATGGATGTTTTGAACAATCCCTTCGTTATTAAAATTTCCAGTCAAAGTAATCCATGTTGGTATCCCCAAAAGGCATAAGCCATCTGCATTCTTTGAAAAGGCAATGCCTCCAGAGTTACCGCTATCAATCGTCGCAGAAATATAATAATTGGAATCAGGCAATCCTTGATTTTTGGATGGCGCATCATACCCACTGATGGTGCCGTTGGTTGTAATTTGATTTTTGAAAGCTTCTTCTGGATTGTTCGTATTGAGTATGGTCGAAAAAGCTGGATAGCCAATGACTAGCACAGGAGAATCCTGAGGCACATTAGAGGGGCAATCTTGTAAAGAAGAAATGTCGTAGTTGAGTGAATTTACCGAAGGCAACCCTGACACGGGCTTCGATGAGGGCAGTTCTGAAACGGGGATAATTGCTTCATCTGCTAACTGATTCCAAACTTTCACGGCTGATAAGTTAAGACCAAACATCCCAACGTTTGAATTGTAAATAACGCAGTAATCGTCGCCCGCAATCACGTGTTCATTTGTAACAATATCATCGCTTCCATCTGAGAATGTCCATAATGATCCACTGCCGGTGTCGTAAAGCTGTTCCACTCCATTATCGTCCTTCCGATAACACAAAACTCCATATACGCCCGTGAGGTAAGGTGCAATATCTGATGCTGTTATCTGGGAGGAATTAATCTCTGGCGAGTTACTTTGTTGATTGGCTTGGGATGTCGGAGCTTGAGCCGGGGCGTTGGTAATTTGAGCATTGGATGCTGTGGAAGTGTTAGCTCCGCTTGAAGCAGGGTTGCTTGATGAGTTTGAGTTCTTAAAAACGAGCACAAGAAAGACAACGATGACAATTCCACCGACAACAATAGCTGCTACTTTGCTAGCTTCGCTTTTTTGACCCTCCGGATTCATGCTTTTCATTATACGCTCTTTCGTAGATTTTTAGTCCTGTTTTCAAACGCCGTCAAGAGGGGGTTTGCGAAGCCAATGTGTGGATAAAAAGGCAAATATATAAAGAGGAGGTCAAAACGGTCTTGGAATTTTTCTGCCAAAAATGATTTTCGCGGCGATTATGCCGGTATAATTAATATGCCACTGTGGCAGAAACATCATGATCTCCGATCAAGCATTGCAAGAATTCAAAATGATTTGGCGCGAAGAAACCGGCCAAGAGATAAGCGACAAGGAAGCGCTCGACGCAGCGGTTGCGTTGCTTGGTGTCTTTGACGCCATCTACCGCCCGATCCCGAAAGAATGGAGCGATGAATACGATAAACATACCCACCAACATGGAACAGCCTAGCATCACAACTGGATACGAACTTATGTTCGCAAACAAGCTTTTAAAAAAGCTCTTGATAAGCACGCGCGTGATCCTCTTGAAGTATTACGCCGAAGCCGATATAGTCGCGGTGCTGGAAGACCTTGAGGTAAAAGGAGTAGATGTTAAAAAGCTTGGTTTTCTTGAAGCTCTGGAGGAGTTCGAACATCGAGGACTAAACCGTCTTGTGCCTTTGGCCGAATGGCTTACAGTAAGAAAAAAGAACCATGAATAATACCGCCCAAACATATTTTCTCTATTGTCGTAAATCGTCCGAAGACGACGGACGGCAGGTGCTGTCGATTGATTCTCAAATCGGCACGCTTACCGATCTTGCCGCGTCGCAGGGTATAACCATTGCACGGACATTCTCCGAATCAAAATCGGCGAAAGCTCCCGGCAGAGACAAATTTAATGATATGCTCATCCGCATCGAGAAAGGTGAAGCGAACGGCATTTTGTGCTGGAAGCTTGATCGCCTTGCAAGAAACCCTGTTGATGAAGGCCGGATTAAATGGATGCTCCAGAAGGGTGTGATTAAAAATATAAAAACGCCTGATCGTGATTATCTCCCCGGCGACAACGTGCTCATCACGTCCGTTGAGTTCGGCATGGCGAATCAATATCTTCTTGATCTCTCAAAAAATGTGAAGCGTGGTCTTAAAACAAAAGCAGAGATGGGCTGGTACTCTGGTTATGCACCGCTTGGATATCTAAATACGAAAACGCGAGAGAAGGGTGCGAATGCAATTATTAGTGATCCGGAGCGTTACCATCTCGTCCGCCAACTTTGGGATCTCATGCTTAGTGGCAATTATTCAGTATTACAGCTTTTGAAGCTCTCAAAGAAATGGGGTTTGAATACGCGCCCGGCAAAGACTGGCGCAGGAAAAGCCATGTCGCGTAGCAATCTCTACAAACTGTTCCAAAATCCCTTTTACTATGGCCTCGAGTATCCGCGCGAATCGGGAAATTGGTATCAGGGAAAGCATGACGCCATGATCTCAAAACAGGAATTCGATAAGGTGCAGGAATATATCACGAGGAAGGATGCGCCGCGGTACAAGAAGCACGAGTTTGAATTCACCGGTATGCTCCGGTGCGGATCATGCAGCTCGGCGATCACTGCCGAGCAGAGAACGAAGACCCAGCAGAATGGCAACGTCCATCATTACCTTTACTACCATTGCACGAAGCGGAGCAAGACGCCGTGCCATGAGAAATCCATCGAGGAACATGAGCTCTGGCGACAGATCGACTTTGCACTCTCAAAACTTGAGATCACGGAGAAATTCAAAGATTGGGCGATCCGGTATCTGCACGATTATCGCTCTAGTGAACATATCGCACAGGAAACTGTCTTTACGAACAAACAGAAGGAACTCGAAAGTGTGAGGAAGCAGCTTGGCGTGCTTACGCTTAAATATACGGCTCCGGAAAATGAAACTGGCGAGCTTTTAAGTGCTGATGAATTCAAAGCATTAAAAAATGATCTTACCAAGCGAAAACTTGAACTTGAAAACGATTTGAACCATCAGGCCGCAGAGAAGGATCGCTGGCTTGATTTAACGGAGCGGACGTTCAATTTTGCGAAGTATGCGAGATATTACTTTGCAAATGGTGATAGAGAAGCG
>Ga0182030_10001463_pt1 | contig 48719 bp, 43 predicted proteins | sample 812S3MmetaG_FD_121299 | JGI IMG/M metagenome (GOLD analysis project Ga0182030, IMG submission 121299) | Permafrost microbial communities from Stordalen Mire, Sweden - 812S3M metaG (Illumina Assembly) | ecosystem: Environmental > Terrestrial > Soil > Wetlands > Permafrost | place: Sweden... | reverse complement strand
GTCGGAAAGAAATTAGCCGGTGGCGCAAGCCACCGGTGTCGCACGCAAGATCAACCGCCCCGGATGGGGCGGCGGATGAGATTACCTCCCGGAAATTCCACCGCCCCTGCCAGGGCGGGTTTTTCTGCTACGTCACACCGGGGGTTTGCACCCCCGGCTAATTTCCGTTGGCCCTCCGGGCCAAAGGACTAAAATGCGGCTACGACATCTATGAAAATGCTATAGCCCTGTCCTGTTTTGAAAACACGCCCCAGTACGGATTGGCGGTACCACCCGCGTTTCCCAAGAAACTAATCTACGTCAGATGAACATTTTCGTTTTGGACTTAAACCCAATCAAGGCGGCCAAATATCACAATGATCGCCACTGCGTGAAGATGATCTTAGAAACGACTCAGCTCCTTTCCACTGCTCTTCCCCACCTTGAAAAAGGAAGGGTGGGGCCATACAAATCCACGCACACAAATCATCCCTGTTCGGTTTGGGCAAGGGAATGTAGAGGAAATTATCATTGGTTGTGGAAGCTCGGCGTCGCCCTCTGCAAAGAATACACCCACCGTTACGGTAGAGTTCACAGGTGTGAACCCCATCTCGAAAATTTGAGATTGTCCAAACGTGTTTCTAAAAAGATAACGCCATATGCCCAAGCCATGCCTGAACGATACCGGCTCCCAAACGTAGTAACGGCTTATCGCGCCTATTATATGGGAGAGAAACGTCACCTCGCAAAATGGACAAACCGAAAGAAGCCATGCTGGTGGGACTGATACAACTTACACCTGTTTACTGCGTTGTTGGGGCCATGCAGGCTACCCCATTACAGAAAAGCAGGCATTGCGTTTGATCTCAAGATCGGACGAAACCTTCTTGATCTCGCGTAAGTGAGCGGGTCACGTGATCCAGGGAAAAAAGATCGTGTGTCGGTCTTTTTTTCTTAGGTCTGACAGGTGAGCTGCCTGACTCGCCGGGTACATAGCCGACACGTTTCACCATCGTCGAGCATCAGAAAATGCAGCGAACATGGTGCCTGAGATGGGTTAGCGAGAGGCCAAGCATCAGCAGGCACCAATAACTCCAAGGGGTTTCTATGAGCAGCAGGATGAGGAGAATTCCTTAATTGCCTTTTCGACTGCCGCACGGGTTTCACCGGTTCGTTTTTGGATTCGCCCGAATAATTCATCGCCCTTGCCCTCGCTATACTGGAGGTCATCGTCCGTGAGCTTGGCCCACTTCTGTTTCAACTTGCCCTTGGTGATGTTCCAGTCGCTTTTAATTTCTAGTGTGTTCATGGACTGAAAATACCGCATTGGCCGACGTTTAACGATGGGGTGTTGACCCCACTGGTGATTGCATCCGTGAGGTCTACTGTAATGATTATGAATCTACTTGTTATTTTGATCGTGTTAATGCTCCTGTTTGGTGGTGGCGGTTTTTACCTAGGTGGGCCATTGGTGGGCGGTGGTGGGTTTGGTCTCATACTGCTTATCCTTCTGGTGCTTCTTTTCACTGGTGGACTGAGCAAGAGATAACCCTTTCAGAGTTCAAAAGCAGTGCATGTCTAGCCGCACGGTCAGAGCCTACACACGAACGACAATGGTCAATGACGGATGATGGAGCATCACGAGGAGCGATAAATTAGGACAGACATCTCCCCTTGGCAGTACTCAACGACAGAACACCAGCGCCCACAAAGTTCCAACGAAGTTACCACAGTGTGGGAAGATCGTTTGAAGTTGTCATAGCATGTGGGAACAACGGCCACAACGGAGCCCACGGCCTGCAATTAATCCGCGTCAAAATCAGGGCCAAATTAGTTAAGTGGCATGGTGGATCAGGGTATAAAAAAGAACGACACGCCACCCCTATGGAAATTAGGCGGGCGATGACATACCCTGACATTAGGTGAACTAAACCATCGCGCGGGTGCTTGGAGTTGTGATCTTGTCCGTCCGCCGTCCTTCATCATCATCCGTCATCGTACATCGTCATTCGCGAGCGTCCTTTATCAACCGCTAGCCACGATCCTCCCGAATTACTTTTAAGGTGGCGTGCTTGGGTTGCACGTCCTGGGTCTTGCTATTCTTCGGAAATTCCCCGTCCTGACAAAGCGGCCCTGAGCTTTTGCCGTTATGAGGGTTCCACCCTCATGCTCCGGTATTCGAAACAACTCGCGATCAGTTGCCTTGACCAACGCGCTCGAAAGTCGCCTTAACAAATTTCTGCTGAACTGGATCCCAGAGCGCGGTTACGTGAACCGCCCATTTCTTCCAAGAGTGGTCCTTGTCTGTGTTCTTGACGTCGTTTCGACAGTAGCAGTCGATCACGAGTTGATTTGAATTATTAAACGTCAGGTCGTCGTCCAACCCATGATCTGTGATTCTCGAATAAAAGTAAGGAGTTTCGGCTATCTGCTTTTCGAAGGCATTCGCGAAATCTGCGTGAGATACCTTCAGAATTTCCGTTTCTAACGACGTAGCCTTTCCCGGTTGCCCGTTAGATATAGGGACGACATAGATGTCATATGCTGAACGGTCGATAACAGCACCATCCTCATTTGGGTGATCGGCATTCTTGAAAAAAACCACCGCAGAACTGTCCTTTGCCCATCTAACTACGCCGCCATATATTCCTTGCCTCGTGTCGCTTGTCTCATCGAGGTAGGAGGGCAAGTTCCACCGTTGCCCAGGCGCGGAACGGCTCACTAAACAGTTCGGGGGATTGGCCGTCCGCTCATCGGTAGAAAAGCCAACGATGAATGCCCATTCGCCATTTGGTGATATCCCGTTCGCGGCGATCTCGGAAACCGGATATGGCGCTCGAAAGCCTGATAGTTCTGGCCGCAATAAAGCGAACTTTGCTTTCATGTATTGATCGTGCAAATGCCAGTCTGTCAGGAATACAGCTATCACTACGCACGTGATCGCAAATGCGACTAGCCACCAAAGCATTCTCGTAGATGGTTTCATTCCGATAGGCAAGTAGGCCTCATGCACATGCGCTTCGTCTGCGAAGCCGCATCCAGTATTCAATCGCTTTTAGAGGAAGATTCATAGCAAGAATGCTTTCGATAGAAAGATCAGCAAAACGATCAGCAATCAGGCATTCTGGAGAATCGTAGGCAGGTAATTTTTGCGAGGCGATTTCAAGCCGGTACTTATACTCCCAAGTCGCACCGAGATTCTCTTTCGCCACGTCCAGAGTGAAGCAGCCGCAGGAGAATGCGAACATACGCTTCTTCCGCCTCCAGTTAATGCCGCCGGGACCGTTCCACGAGAAATGGACCGATGCGCAGCGAGAAACATTTCTGGCGTAGGTGATTAAACGCACGCGCTTCTTTTCACCCTGTATCGCTTTCCATGTCTTCGTCAGATAGCTGGTGAAATATCCGGCGAATCTCGCCGCCGTTTTTTTGATCGGGGCAAGGTGATGGATGTACCCGAAGCCTCGCTTAACCAGGAGCCCGTCTTTGTGCTCGTTCTCAGCCGTGCCGCAAATGATGTCTCGCAGCCCTTGGAGATACACCCTTGCATCAGGTTGATTCCGCACAGGATGAGCCAACGCAACGAGAAGGTGCAAGTGCCATGCCCCGCGCATTTGCCTCTCCCAACACCCGATGAACGATAGAATGCCCAGAGCGAACAAGGCAGAGCGAAGGGAATTAAAGCGCCGGGATGCCTCCTCCTTTTCAGTGATGTTCTCGGCGAAGGTCAGGGTCAGTTCGGCGCAATTGTCTTCACCCCATTGGCGGGCAAATCCCTCCACATCTTTTTGGACGGCAAATCTCTTTTTAGCGCGGTAAGGGGTAAGCTGATTCGCATTCGGGTTTGGGTTCCCGTTTGAATTAATATTTATTTGTCGAGGAAGGGGCGCAGCAGCCGCCGCGCTTCGCGCGGCTGGCGGGCTGGCCCCCTTCTCCACCAGAAAATATTCGATTTCTCCGGTATTCGATTCACCCCTAGAGACGGGCGAGCTTCCGGGATTTTCCGGCGTGATGCCAGAGGTGGTTTGGTACGTTTTTGGTACAGCTCCCTCGGCTATGAGAGGAGAGCGGGCGGAGGGAATCGAACCCTCGTGTGTAGCTTGGAAGGCTACCGTTCTACCATTGAACTACGCCCGCGTGTCCAACCGTGCGATGTTGTCCGACCGGATGGACAAATGCAATTCGGAACTCCTTGTGCTGCGCACGGCAGTTTACTCCTTCATTCCCGTTTGCAGCGCGCCGGCATAGCCGGTCAATTCGGTGTAGCCGACTCCCCTCACCGGCGCGTCGGCCACGCTACCTTCGATGGAGCAGGCGCCCTCCCAGTAATCGAGCGCGCCCATTTTGGTGAGATGCAGTTCCTGGTCGGCCATCGCGGGAGTCACCAGCAGATCGGCGCGATGCCCCGGCACAACGATATGCCAGCCCGCCGGATAAACCGCTCCGCTATGCGGACTCCTCCACGCGCCTTTCTTCGCGATGGAAAAGCTCCCGGGCAATAGCCGCTCCGCAGTCCCGTCCGCCTTCACCCAGGTCCCCCCGGAAACGGGGTCCATCGCGCCCGACTTGTCGCGCATCGCGTAGAGCATGATTTCCTCGTGATTTTCCAATTGGATGCAAAACCAATCCCAACCCACCTGGTCCCTGCCCAGCGAACTGGTGCTGAATTCGTGATCGAACCAGCTCAGGCCCGATATTTCATAATTTTGTTCTCCAACGCGCAAATGCCCCGATGTTGCGAGCCTCGGATAGGAATAATAATAGGACGCCTCGCCCTCGCCTTCCGCTTTTTGGCTCAAACCACCCACGCCTTCGAGGATCAGCGGCTTGAGCGGATGCGCCTCGAAATCGATGGCCATGTCCGGTTCATGCGCCACCAGATGAATTTGCCCGTTCGCTTCCGTCTGCTGAATCGTCCATGGCCCCAGGGCCACGTCCATCCGATCCGGGGCGGCCTTTGCTTCGCCCAACGCGCCGCGACTTACCCGTTCCGCGACGTGGAATTTGCCCGCCGCCAGATCGCTGATGGTGAAATGGCCGAAGTAAAAATCGCGCACCGCCCACCGGCTCGTCGGTTGCGCCGGCTTGAATTGGATTCCCTGCCGGAAAAGCGTGAGCTGGTAACCGAATTTGCGCTGGTGATCATCCTGCAGGTTGCCGGTGAAGTACCACCACTCCGTTTTGAAATTCGGGTGCGCGCCGTGATCGCGGGGAAACATCCATGACCACGCCCCGATCGCCCGCTGCCACGGTTCGCCCGGCGGCAATGGATCAGCCTGGAGAGGCGGCAGAATGAGGAAGACCACCGCGAATGCAGCAAATCGCACCTTGTTCCCAAGCTTCCGCGGAGGGCGGTAAACTTGGAAACGCCTCCTGTTCCCGCGAAAATCCATTTCGCGCTGTAGCCGCGCTCGTGAGAGCGTGACCACCGCCTTACGGCGGCGGCGGCATCGGCAATGGAATTGCCTCAGCAAGCGCGTTCCCAAGTGCAACTTGGGAACGAGGAAGAAGCGCATCGTAGATCGTCCGCCAACACTGAGGCAGCGAAGAGTGTTACAAAATACTATCGACCATCCGGGTCATTTGCTTGGCATCGGTCACGCTCTCCAGACGCTTGATTTCGTGTCCGTGGGTATCATAGATCACGAGGTGCACCTGGTCGTAAACACTGTCCCAACCCAACGCGTTGAGCGTCGAGCCGCTAAAGTCGGGGATAATCGGCGCTTCATTGGAAGCCGACACGCCGGCCTTCTTCAACCGCGTGCTTTCCTTGGCCTGTTCCTTCCGGATATCGACCCGCACCATGCTGCGCATCTGCGGAGGGACTTCCCCCCTCAAATCAACCACGCGGACCAGGGTAAAGTTGGACCGCGAACGATAGGGATCGAGCGCCAGGGTCATCTTCCGCGAGGCGTCCTCCAAATCGGGATTCGTATACATCACCAAGGTATAGTGCCCCTTCCCGTTGAGCGCGACCGGACGACCATTGACATCCTGACCGCTGATGGAAACCTGGGCGGCCGCTGTCGCACGAGCCATGCCCGGCGAACAGGCCATCAAGACAGGCAACAGCAATAACGTAACAAAAGAGGCGCGGGCCATAAGTGATTTAGTTTAGGACCCCGTCATTAAAAATCAACGTGAAATCGAGGAAGCCTGCGTGACTAACATGGCGATGGTGATTGCTCCCTGAACGGAGATGTCTACATTGCTGGTGTGAAAAAAGCAGGATCCGTCGCGATAATAGGAGCCGGCCTTTCCGGGCTCAGTTGCGCCCAGGCCTTGCAAGCCGCAGGCGTCAGCGTGCGCGTCTTCGAGCGCGGTTCCGTTGTCGGGGGAAGGTGTGCGACGCAGCTCTGGCAGGGGCATCTCGTGGACGTGGGCATGCAATACTTCACCGCGCAAACGGGTGATTTCAAAAAGGAACTGCTCACCCGCCTGCGCCAATTTCGCCCCATCATCTCGCCCATCCTCGACAAGGACAATCAAGTCGTCCCCAGCCCCTCCGGCCCGCGCTTTTACGTATTGCAGGGAAACAACTACTTCGCCCACATCCTTTCCCTCGGACTCGATATCCGTTTGAGCAGCGAGGTCAAAACCGTCACCTTCCGTCCCTCCGGCATCGAGTGCCTCGGCGAAACTTACCGGGCAGTGGTCAGTTCGCTGCCCGGCCCGCAAACTGCCCGTCTTTTTGCCTTGCCCCAGTCCCCCGCCGACTTTGACCCCTGCCTGGTCGCCCTTCTGGAATATGCCGGAACGGACCTCGGCCGATCCCGCGAATGCTACGGTCGTATTCTCAGCAAAGGCGACCCTGTCCAGGCCAGCTTCTGCGAAAACAACAAGGTGGGCCGCATTGTCGGAAACAAAACGGTTTTCGTTGTCGAAGCCGCGCCGCGCTACAGCCGCGAACATGCCGATGCGCCGTCCGAAACCTATCTTCCCGCACTGGTCCGAAGACATGAAGAGCTTTGGCATATCCCTTCCGATAAAATGACCGCCGCCTACGGCCATTGCTGGAATTATGCCCGTTCGGTTCCCGACCAGCAACGCCAGGTCGATTTGCCTCCCGGCGGCTTTATCTGCGGCGATTCCCGCACCAATTCCATCGTCGAGAAGGTCTGGATCGATGGTCGTTTAGCGGCGCAGGAAGTATTGAAATACCTGGCCTAGCACTCCGCTTGGAATTCATTTCCTTGTCGGCGAAAACCGGACGATCCAGCAGGCGCCGATGATGATCGACCAGGCGCACGCCTGCGCCCAGAGCAAAATCGCAACGACCGATCCAAGGGCGATGTAGGCCGCGCTCGCCTTCAGTAGCGGCGGTATTACCGACGCAAAAATCAAACTGCATACGATCCATCCGGTCGACGCCAGCAGGCTTCCCTCCACCACGTACCGGTTTTTATGCCGCTGGGTCGGCACCAGGTAATAGGTCAGATAAAACGTCCCGAAAAGCGCGGAGACCACCACCAGCACCTGCACGGCGGCCGCCAGCGCCTTGCTCAAACTCGACATAATAAAATGATCCAGAAGATGCCGCAGAACCGCCGCCTCCACGGCTGAAATCGAGATCAGCAGCAGCAAACACATCCAGAGAAAAAGCAGCGCGATGGTCTTCATCACCACCTTCCAGCTCCATTCCTGAGGACGGCGCGGATCATCAAAAATAAAAATCAGCGTGCGGATGATCTGGTTCATCAGGTTGAACGAGGTATAAAGCGCCACAATAAAACCGATCGTCACCAGTCCGCCCTTGGTGGAATGCTGCACTGCGGAAAAAATTCGCTCCGTGTCGTGCGGGTCCTGCATCGGAATGATATCTCCCAATACTTCCGCATAGTGCTCCGCGTAATGCTTGCTCAGGGCCAGATCCGTCGAGATTTCCATGCCCACCATGAAGGTCACCGCCAGGAAAGGCACCATCGACAGCACGAAGCAATAGGCCAGCGCCGCCGCGTAGGTACCCAGCCGGTCGGCCTTCGAGAAAAGAATCGGGCCGTAGAGCCACTTGAACATAAGGAAAGACTAAGGAAGAAGTTTGAAGGTAGAAGTAAGAAGTTCTGACTTCTACGTTCTACGTTCTTAGTTCTACCCTCCCCTCATGCCCAGCTTCTTCATTACCGGCACGGACACCGGCGTCGGCAAGACTTTCTTCACCTGCTGGCTCGTGCGAGCGTGGCGACTCCAAGGTCATGACGCCACGGCGTTGAAGCCAATCTCCACCGGCGGTCGCGAAGATGCCACGCTCCTGCGTGCGGCATCCCGCGAGGCCCTGCAGCTCGACGAGATCAATCCCATCCATTTCCGCGAACCCGCCGCACCTCTTCTCGCCGCCCGTGCTGAAAATCGTTCCATTGATTTCATCAAGTTAAATCATGAAATCGAAGCCATTCGCGCGCGTTTCTCCCATTTGGCCGTGGAAGGGATTGGCGGCTGGCGCGTCCCCCTCTCGCCCGGTTACGACGTGCGCAACTGGGGCCGCGACCTGGGCTTTCCCGTCGTCGTCGTCGCCCGGGGAACCCTCGGCACGCTGAACCACACGCTGCTCACGGTAGATAGCATCCGGGAGGCGGGGCTCACCTGCGCGGGCGTCGTCGTCAATGCCGGGCGGGTGGAAGGATCGTCACCAGACCTCGATCTCGCCCGGAGCAGGAACGTCGATCTTCTGCGGGACCTGACTGGTCTGCCGCTTCTTGAGTTTGATCGCAGCGTTCAGGCCTCGGGTCATGTCCCCCTGTGGCTCGGGGGCAAAGAGGTCTAGATTCGGGTTGATGTCTTCGCCACAGTGCGGCTCGATGCCCGCCGCCAGCTTCTCCGCCGCCGTCCCGGCGATCATCCCCGCATTATCGGTACAGAACGCCGGCTCGGCCACGATCAGGTCAATCCCCGCCTCGTAGCAGGCAAATTCCAATTCGTCGCGCAGCATCTTGTTGCAGAGCACGCCGCCCGAAACCGCCAGCCGTTCCACCCGCGCCTGGGCCACCGCCTGAATCGATTTCCGCACCAGCACATCAACGACTGCTTTCTGGAAAGACGCGCAGAGATCGTAGGCCCACACGGGGTCCGGCTGCATCTGCCCGCTTTTCTCGTAGAAAAAGCGGACCGCCGTCTTCAATCCGCTGAAACTGAAATTCAGATTGTCGCGCTCCGGGAAACTGCGCGGCAGGCCGAACGCCTCCGGGTTCCCTTTGATCGCGACCCGCTCGATTTCCGGCCCGCCCGGATAGGGCAGACCGAGCAGCTTGGCGACCTTGTCAAACGCCTCACCCGCCGCGTCATCCACGGTCGAACCGAGCTTGATGTAGCGGTCCCAGCCCAGCGCATGGACCAGCAGCGTATGCCCGCCGCTGGCGATCAGCCCCACGAACGGAAATTCGACCGCGCGCCGGTTCGCGAGGAACGGCGAGTAGAGATGCCCCTCAAGGTGATTCACGCCGATCATCGGCTTCGACAACGCTATGGCCAGCGCCCGCGCATACGAATGGCCGATCAGCAACGACGAGGCCAGACCCGGGCCTTCCGTCGCCGCCACCGCGTCGATCGCGTCGAGGCTCAGGTTAACATCCTTCAACACCTGCGGCACCAGCATGGGCAGATTGCGCAAATGTTCACGCGTCGCCATCTCCGGCACGACGCCGCCGTAAGGCCGGTGCAGGTCGATCTGCGAACTCACCACCTGAGCAAGGATATCCGTCGACCAGGGATTGGTCTCCACCAACGCCACAGCTGTCTCGTCACACGAGGTCTCAATGCCCAAAACGCGCATGACGATTACTCTAGGCCGTTTTCATTCCCATGGGAAGCGCGGCATGGTAGTTGTCGTGCATGATGCGTGCTCTAATACACATCCCCAAGCGACACAGCACCGACGCAACAAATCAAGAGATCAAAAAAGCGTAATCCGTTCAGGAATTGGTCGCAAGGGAGGTGCCACCTCGACGGGAGGCTGTTCGTTGACCACTGTTGCTTCAATCCGTGGCCGGATAATGCGTGAAGTCCGTTCCTCGACCACTTCCGCGTCAACCTGCGCGGACGGCAGCATCAGCCAGATGGCGCGAGCGAAAAGAAGAAACGCCACCAGGGGGACGATGTCACCCATAACGATCGACTCGAGGTCGTCGAGTATCGTCGAAATCAAGTGATGGGACTGATAGCCCTTGGTTGCAGGAGCAAATTGGGCGAACGGTGTGGCCGCATGGAGGGTACTACCGGAGTCCGCCAGCAAAGGTTGCGAAAAAGCAACCAAGATAAAGAGAAGACCAGATATCTGAAATAGAACACGAATTAATTTCATGCGACAACTATCACTCACTTCACTGAATTCCCTCAAGTTAAGGTCTGGCTACTTGCGAAACATTCCCGCGGCTTTTGAATGACTCTACGTAAAAACTATTCTTAGCCCTTTTAATACATCCGCAGTCCATGACTGCCGTTACGCCAGGGGCTTGATTCGTTTGTCCGTCAGCCACCGGACGACCACATAAAAGACCGGCGTGAAGAGCGTCCCGAAAAAGGTCACGCCCGCCATACCGAAAAACACCGCCGTACCCAGCGCCTGACGCATTTCCGCCCCGGCGCCTGCGGCCAGCACCAGCGGCACTACGCCGAGAATAAAGGAAAAGGAAGTCATCATGATGGGACGAATCCGCAACCGCGCGGCCTCGACCGCCGCCTGACGGCGCGTCTGGCCTCCATCCTCCTGCAGTTTCTTGGCGAACTCAACGATCAGGATGGCGTTTTTACAAGCGAGTCCCACCAGCACGACGAGGCCGATCTGCGTGAAGATGTTGTTGTCCATCGCGCGAATCCAAACGCCCCAGATCGCGCTGAACAGGCACATCGGCACGATCAGGATCACCGTGAACGGCAGCGACCAACTTTCATACTGCGCCGCCAGCGTGAGGAACACAAACAGCACGCAGAGCGGAAAGACAAAGATCGCCGTATTCCCGGCGAGGATTTCCTGGTAGGTCAATTCCGTCCACTCGTAGCTCATGCTCGGGGGGAGTTCCTTTTTCGCCAGGTTCTCCATCAAGTCAATCGCCTGGCCTGTGCTGGTGCCGGGCGCTGGCGATCCGGTGATTTCGGCGGCGGGAAACATGTTATACCGCACCACGCGGTCCGGCCCGATGATGTCGCGCACCGTCACCAGCGTGCTCAGCGGCACCATCTGCCCGGCCCCGTTGCGCGTCTTGAGCTTGCCGATGTCGTCGGGCGTCAGGCGGAAATTTGAGTCGGCCTGGGCGGTGACCTGATAATTGCGGTTGAAGAGCGTGAAATCATTCACGTAAAGAGAGCCGAGATAAATTTGCAGCGTGCTGAACACATCGCTCAACGCCACGTTCATGGTCTTGGCCTTGGCCCGGTCGATGTCGATGTAAAGTTGCGGCGTATGCGCGCGGAACGTGGTGAAGAGTCCGGTCAGGCCGGGTGTTTTATTTCCCACGGCGATGAGGTGCTGCACCGCCGCGTCGAGTTGATTGTAATCGGCCCCGGCGCGATCCTGGATCTGAATCTTGAAACCGCCGACGCTTCCCAGGCCCCGCACCGCCGGAGGCGGGAATACGAACGCGAGGGCTTCGGGTATGCCCATATACCGGGGAAAGATTTTGCGCAAGATCGCCGTCCCTGAAAGGTCCGGAGTCGTCCGTTCGCTAAACGGCTTGAGCGGCAGGAAAATGGCCGCGGAATTGGAAGAACTCGTACCGCTCAGGACGGAGAAACCGGGAAACTCGACCGTGTGAGCGACACCGGGTGTGTTGCGCGCAATTTCCGACATCTTGTGAACGACCGCCTCGGTCCGCTCCAGCGAGGCCGCATCAGGCAGTTGCGTGATGCTGATAAGATAGCCCTGGTCCTGCAGGGGAATGAAGCCGCCAGGCACGAGTTGAAATCCGTACCAGGTCAGCACGAGGAGCCCCCCGTAAACGAGCAAAACGATTGGCGCCACGCCGATAAAGGCGCTCACGATCCGCACGTAGATGTTTCGCCCGAAATCGAAACTCCAGTTAAAAAGGGCGAAGAACCAGCCGACAAGAAAATCGAAAAGACGCTGGAGCAAATCGGGTTTCGCATCGTGCTTTTGCAGCAAGATCGCGCACAAGGCCGGGCTGAGCGTAAGCGAATTGAAAGCGGAGATAACAGTGGAAACGGCGATGGTCAACGCGAACTGCCGGTAAAACTGGCCCGTGATGCCCGAGATGAACGCAGTCGGAATAAACACGGCGCTCAAGACGAGGGCCGTCGCCACCACCGGACCGGTGACTTCGTTCATCGCCTTGTGCGTCGCCTCCACAGAGGTGAGACCGCTCTCGAGATTTCGCTCGACGTTCTCGACCACAACAATGGCGTCATCGACCACGATGCCGATGGCGAGGACCAGGCCGAAGAGCGAAAGATTGTTCAAGGAAAAACCCATCGCCGACATGACCGCAAACGTGCCGATGAGCGATACCGGCACGGCAATGAGCGGAATGATCGCGGCCCGCCAGGTCTGGAGAAAGACGATGACAACGATCACCACCAGGCCGATGGCTTCAAAGAGCGTCTTCACCACCGACTGGATCGATTCCCAGTCGAACACGGTCGTGTCGTAGATGCACCGGTATTCGATGCCCTTCGGAAACCGCTGACTCAATTTATCCATCGCGGTGCGCACCGCGGCTGAGGTCTTCAATGAATTGGAGCCGGGCAGTTGGAAGACTACTATCGCCACGGCGGGCTTGCCGTCGAGCATGCTGTCCATGGTTTGATCGAGCGCGCCGAGCTCGACCCGTGCGACGTCCTTGAGCAGGGTCACCTGGCCGTCCGCGCCGGTCTTGATCACAATGTTCTCAAATTGCTTGGGATCGACCAGCCGCCCCATCGTGCTGAGCGTCAGTTGGAATTGCGTGCCCTTCGGCGTGGGCGGCAGGCCAAGCGTACCCGCGGCGACCTGCACATTTTGCTCCCGGATCGCATTTACCACATCGCTGGCGGTCATGTTGCGCGTGGCAATCTTATTGGGATCGAGCCAGACGCGCATGCTGTAATCGCGCGCGCCGAAAATCTTCACATCGCCCACGCCGTAGAGTCGCGTAAGTGTGTCCTTGATCTGGAGGAAGGCGTAATTGCTGAGATAAAGCTGGTTGTAACTTCCGTCCGGCGAGATCAAGTGGACAACCATGGTCAGGTCGGGCGACTGCTTGCGCGTCTGAATGCCCAACCGCCGCACATCCTCCGGCAGTTTCGGCTCCGCGATGGAAACGCGGTTCTGCACCAGTACCTGCGCGGTGTCGAGGTTCGTGCCGAGCTTGAACGTGATCGTCAGCACCATCTGCCCGTCATTGGTGCACTGCGAGGACATATAGAGCATGTTCTCCACGCCGTTGACCTCCTGCTCAATCGGCGCGGCAACCGTGTCGGCCACGACCCCCGCGTTTGCACCCGGATAGTTGGCCGAGACCTGGATCGTTGGCGGCACAATTTCGGGATACTGCGCGACCGGCAGCGTAATCAGGGAAATCGACCCGACAATAACGATGACGATGGAAAGCACCGCCGCGAAAACGGGGCGCCCGATGAAAAAGTGGGAGAAGCTCATCTGCGCTGGGTTCTACGGATGGGCCGTCTCCGTCGCGGGCTTGAGCGGCTCTTCCTTCGGCTGCACCGGCATCCCGGGCCGGATGATCTGCAAACGGTCGAGCACAACCAGATCGTCCGCCTCCAACCCCGACCGGATGACCCGCAAGCCGTCAACCAGCTGTCCGGCCACCACCTGCCTGGCTTGAATCGTCTGGTCAGCCCCCACCACATAAACGATTTTTTTGTCCTGGTCGGAACTAATCGCGTAATCGGGAATCAACATCCCGGTGTACTTCCCGCTGCCAATCACCCGCACGCGTCCGAACATGCCGGGAATCAGCGTTCGGTCGGGGTTGGGGAAAACGCCCCGGACGCTTAGCGTGCCCGTCTTGGAATCGATCTGGTTATTGACGAAATCGACCACGCCGTGATGCGTGAACCCCGTCTCGCTACCGATGGCCAGGTCGCAGGGAATCTGGCCGGCGCTTTCCCGCAAGCCCAGCTTATCGAGGTGTTGATACTTCACGACGGTCGCCTCGTCCACGTCAGCATAGGCATAAACCGGATCGACCGAAACGAGCGTGGTCAAAAGCGTCGACTCGCTCCCGCTGGCGTTGACCAGGTTTCCTTCGCGGACCATGGCACGGCCTACCCGCCCGTCGATAGGCGCGGTGATATTCGTATAATCGAGATTCAGCTTCGCGGTTTCCACCACGGCCTCGGCAATTTTCATGGCGGAAGCGGCGACCTGCAGGTTCTTGCTGCGGGTGTCGAGTTCCTCCGCCGAGACGGCCTTGCTCTGGAAGAGCTCCATCGCCCGCTTGTTGTCATTGGTGGCGAGAGCAAGCTGGGTCTTGGCCCGGTCCAAAGCCGCCCCGGCGCTATCGAGTTCGGCCTGGTATGGGCGCGGATCGATGATGAAGAGTAGATCGCCCGCCTTGACTTCAGCCCCGTCCTTGAAGTTGACCTTTTGCAGGTAACCCGTCACCCGGGCGCGAATATCCACGCTGTGAATTGCGTCCAGCCGCGCGGTGAATTCATCGTAATCGACAATTTCCTTCGTCAGGGGGTGCGCCACCGTCACCGGCGGCGGAGGCTGGGCAGGAGGCGCAGGCGCCGCCGCCGGGTGACAGCCACACAAGGCCAAAAGCAGGAGACCACCCGCGTATCGGGTAATTCTGGACCAGGCAGAGAAATCAGTAACCATCAGGGTGACAACTTATGTGGCAGGATGCTCCTGTCTAGCGATCTTTGCCTAACCGATAGTAATTATTTGTTCCCTCCATGAGAAAGCTGGAAGGTTTCCCGCGAACACGCTAGCTTGCGTTTTCTTCCATGAAAGTTTCCGATCTGCGCGGCATTTTGACCTACATTCCCGGTTTCCGGGAAAAGACCTTCGTGATCGCCCTCGATGGCGCCATCATCGCTGACGATAATTTCCCCAACATCATGCTCGACCTGGCGGTGCTCCGCTCGTTGAGCATCCGGCTAGTTCTCGTGCACGGCGCGGCTCATCAAATCCAGGACCTTTCCAAACAATCGGGCATCCCGGTCAGCAACGCCGACGGCACCGGCATCACCGACGAGGAGACGCTCAAGCTCGCGCTCACCGCCGCCAACCGGATCACCCACGAGGTGCTCGAGGCTCTCGCCTCCAATGATCTGCGCGCCGCCTACACCAACGCCGTCATCGCCCATCCCTACGGAATCGTCGGCGGCGTGGACCAGCTCTTCACGGGCCGGGTCGAACGGGTGGACACGGAATTTCTCAACCAGCTTTTGGACAAGGGCGTTATCCCGGTCATCGCGCCGCTCGGCTTCGACGGTGATGGACGCACCTTCCGCGTCAACTCCGACGGCGTGGCCATCGAGGTTGCCGAGGCCCTCAAGGCCTCGAAGCTTATTTTTGTCACCAACCGGAACGGCTTCACCAAGGATGGCAAAAAGACGAGCCAGATTTCGGTCGCCGAGGCCGAGGAATTTTTCAAAAAACACAAGGCCGATATCCCCGAAAACATGGCCTCCAAATTCGAGCACAGCATCCGCGCCTGCCGCAACGGTGTCAGCCGGGTCCATGTCATTGACGGCCGGATCGACGAGGCGCTGCTGACCGAAGTATTCTCCAACGAAGGCGTCGGCACGATGATCTACGCCAACGAGTACCAGGCCGTGCGGCGCGCCTTGAAAAAGGATGTCCGGGCCATTCGCAACCTGATCCGTGAATCGGTCGAGCAGGAGGAATTGGTCAAGCGGAGCCGCGTGGACATCCTCTCGCAACTCCCCGACTACTATGTGTTCGAGATTGACGGCAATATCGTCGGCTGCGTCGCCCTCCATTTACAACCGGGCGGCGAAACGGCCGAATTGGCCTGCCTGTCGGTCAGTGGCGCGCACGAAAACGTGGGTATCGGGCAAAAGCTGATGACCTTCGCCGAGGAGGCCGCCAAGCAAAAGGGAGTGAAGTCCATCTTCCTGCTCTCCACCCGTGCTTTCAATTATTTCCAGCAAAAGGGCAGCTACAAGGAAGGATCGCCGAACGATCTCCCTCCGGCTCGCCGGGAAAAGTACGACGTGAGCGGGCGCAACTCCAAGGTGCTGGTGAAGCAGTTGGTTTGAACCAAATACTTGTTTAAATTGGGCCGTCCCAACTGATCCCGCAGCACGTGTGCTCGACAACCTCGGCATGACCGATTTCAATAATAGGGATGTCCGCCAAACCCGCTTTTGATCCAAACCCGCCCGATCCGCGCATCGAGATGACGCTGCGGCCCGCACTGCTTGACCAATTCGTCGGGCAGTTGCGGATCAAGGAACGGCTCGACGTCCTCATCGACGCGGCCAAGCAGCGCGAGGACTCGCTCGAACATCTCCTCTTCTGCGGACCGCCCGGCCTCGGCAAAACCTCGCTGGCCCACATCGTTGCCAAGGCGATGGGCGCGAACATCACCACGACTTCCGGTCCGGTGATCGAAAAAGCGGGAGACCTCGCCGGACTCCTCACCACGCTGCAAAAGGGGGACGTCCTCTTTATCGACGAAATCCACCGCCTGAACAAAAACATCGAGGAGTACCTCTACCCCGCGATGGAGGATTTCCGCCTCGACATTATCATCGACCAGGGCCCCAACGCGCGCAGCGTCCGGCTCAACCTGCCGCGCTTCACCCTCATCGGCGCAACCACCCGCGCGGGCATGATTTCCTCACCGCTCCGCTCCCGCTTCGGCCTCGTCAACCGTCTCGACTATTATCCCGCCGAAGACCTGCAAAAAGTCATCCTTCGCTCGGCCAATCTGCTTGAACTCCCCATCGAGGAAGCCGCCGCGTTTGAGATCGCCCGCCGGTCACGCGGCACGCCCCGCATCGCCAACAACCTGCTGCGCTGGGTGCGCGATTACGTCCTCGTCCGTTCCACACCACCGGTCACCATCGCCTCCGCCGATGCCGCCCTGACCATGCTCGAGATCGACGCGGACGGCCTCGACGAGATGGACAAGCGCCTGCTCGAAGCGCTCATTCACAAATTCGACGGCGGGCCAGTAGGCCTCAACTCGCTCGCGGTTTCCGTCGGCGAAGAAGCCGGAACACTCGAGGAAGTCCACGAGCCCTATCTCATCATGGAAGGCTTCCTCAAGCGGACGCCGCAGGGCCGCGTCGCCGCCAAACGCGCCTACGACAAGCTCGGCCTCAAGCCCACCGGCTCGCAGCAGGAACTTTTTTGATTCATGAAAACCTACCGCCACGAACTGATCTTCAACCTTCCCGCCCGGCGCGGCTTTGTGAACATCACCTCCAAGGTTCAGGAATGCGTGAAGGAAAGTCACGTCACCGAGGGCATTGTCCTGGTTAATGCGATGCATATCAGCGCCAGCGTCTTCATCAACGACCACGAAAGCGGCCTGCTCGAAGACTGGGAACGATGGCTGGAAAAGCTGGCGCCCGAAAAGCCGCACAGCCAGTACCGCCATAACGACACCGGCGAGGACAATGCCGACGCGCATCTCAAGCGCACGATCATGGGCCGCGAGGTCGTCGTCGCCATCACCGAGGGCAAACTCGATTTTGGTCCCTGGGAGCAAATCTTCTATGGCGAATTCGACGGTCTACGCCGCAAGCGCGTCCTGGTGAAGATTATTGGGGAATGAGGTGAGTATTGGACAGGATTAACAAGATTAACAAGATTAACAGGATTGGAAGGCAGGGAGATTTTGACATGAAAACATGAAGGGGAAACTTTTGAATTCGCTATCCTTTCCTGTTTTCAAACTTTCATGTCTTCCCGTCAAAAATTCCGTAATTCCGTTAACGCTTCACCACATGTCATTCCCGCGTTGATGCTTCGGCTTGATCCACTGGTCCTGGGAAATCCACCCGCGCTTATACATGTAATCGGAAAATTCCGCGGTGATTTCCCGCGCCGTGCGGCTGGTGTCCTCGCTCAGGCCATGCGCGACGCCGGAAACTCCGCCGATGGCCAGTTCCAGCGGGTCGGTCGTGAAAGCCAGGAGCGCGCCGGGCTCGGAACCGCTGCCGCCCGTGGTCGAAAAGGTCAGGAACGGCGTGCCGGGATTTTGCGCGAGATCATAGACTTCAACACGCGTTTCCACCTTGGTCTGGCCGGCGCCAAATCCGAGGGCGCTCCTGAGCAAACGGCTGCCCTGCTCCACCGTCGTGAATTCGCCCCGCACCAACCACGCGTTTTTGAGACCGGACTGCTTCCCTTTTCCCACTGCGGCAGCCGGTACCAGGCGGTCGGTAAGGTCGGCCGCCATCGCCGTTTTCAGCATGAGCTGGAGATTCTTTTTGAATTCGTCGAGTTCGGGGCCTTTGCGGTCCACTTTGAAATCGACATGCGCCGTACTAAAATCAGCGATGTAAATAATCTCCGGCTTATTCTGCGTGGTACGCTCCGTGCCGTCCTCCACACTCACCGACGCGCAAGACACCAAGGCCAGTGTCAGGAACAGACTGACCATCACTTTGGTAATCACTGGAAAGCAAAATAGTTGGAGGTCCTTCGACAAGCTCAGGATGACAGGGAATTAGATGTCCTGCGCTTCGGGACGCCGGAATCCGGGGAAAAACGGATTGCTCGTCTTCTCCTGGATCACGGTCGTCAGTGGACCGTGACCCGGCGCGAGGATGGTCCCGTCCTGGGCGGAAAGAATATTGTCGCGAACGCGTTTCAGTCCCGCGCGATAATCGGTTTTGATTCCGCCGGCCGACCCGGCGAAAAGCGCGTCGCCCACAATCGCCAGTGGGCGGTCGAGGCCATGGATCAGGAAGGTTGTCCCGCCCGCCGAGTGCCCCGAGGTATCGCGCGTCTCAATGTGCAGTTTTCCCAGCGAAAAGGTGACACCCGGCTTAAACGTGGCCGCTTTGTCCAGCGCCTCGGCCTCGTTGACGTGAACGCCGACGGAACCGCCCGCCTTCTCGAGCAGGCGATCCAGGTCCACCACATGGTCGATATGCGTGTGGGTGAGATAAACATCCTGGAGCGTCAGATTGCGCTTCTTGATTTCTTCCAGGACCGGCGTGCAATCGGCCCCGGTATCAAACGCCGCGGCCAGCCCCGTCTCCGCGTCCCAGACGAGGTAGGAATTCACCGTCATGTCGCCATACGTCGTGTTCGACTGAAAGAAACCGGTCTTGGGCATCGTGACGGTCGGGTTATATTTCCCCTCGGCGATGGCGACCAGCGACTTTGGCCCGAGTTCGAGCGCCCTGGCTAATTTCTCGACTTCCGCGAAGGCCACGCCGCGCACCTGTTTGACAGCTTCCAGTTCACTGATCTCGATCCCGATCCGGTCCGCGAGATCCGTGTCGCTCAAGCCGAGGCCGCGTTGCGCCTTACCGACAATATCCGTCACCAAGTCTTCAAGAGGAATGCTCATGGCAACAAGGTAAAAGGTAAAAGTGGAAAGGTAAAGGGAGGGAATGTAATTCTTCCTTTTTCCTTTTACCCTTTTCCCTTTACCTTGCTGGAATGATCTACGCAGCCATCACCGCCGCGCAGGCCGCCGGCGAACGACTCCGCCAGGCCTTCGGCCACGAACTCCACGTCAACGAAGCGGCCGCCCACGACATCAAGCTGGCCGCCGACGTGGAATGCCAGGAGCTTATTTACCACATCCTGCTGGACCATTTTCCCAAGACGCGTTGCATCGGCGAGGAGGGTGACTCCAATAATCCCGGCGATCCCAAGGCCGAAGTCGAGTGGATCGTCGACCCCATCGACGGCACCTTGAACCTTGCACACGGCATCCCCCACTTCTGCGTCTCCATTGCTGCGCGCGAAGCCGTTACGCAAAAGATTCTTCTCGGCGTCATCTACGATCCGATGCGCCACGAACTCTTCACCGCCGAGCGCGGATCGGGCGCTTATCTCAACGGCATCCGCCAGAAAGTCAGCACGCGCGCCAAGCTCTCCGAGGCCGTGCTCGCCGTCGGCTTTGCGAAAAGCCAGGAATCAATCGATCACTGCCTCAAGCTCTACCAGATCTACGGCAACGCCGCGCGCAAACTCCGCGCCATGGGCTCCGCTGCGCTCGATCTCGCCTACGTCGCCACGGGCCGCCTCGATGCCTACATCGAGCAGGGGGTCAATCTGTGGGACATTGCGGCGGGCATTGTTCTGGTTGAGGAAGCAGGCGGTGTCGTTGAAACCGAGGTGAAGAAAAACGGCTCGTACCGCGTCTGCGCTCACAGCGGGCTGATTGAGTATCCGTTGAAGTGAGGCCATGAAAACACTCTTCGCCTACATTTGCCTCATACTCGGAGCGGGGATGATTTGGGCTCAAGATGAGCCACCAGTGCCTGATGCATGGCATTCCAATTCTCCAGATGGACTCTTTCTGGCCGCGATCCGACGGATACCGGATGAAGTATTAGTCTGGAGATTGGATTTGGACACCACCCGTCTCATGGTTGTGCGAACCGACACTGATCCACACAAAGAACCCTATGTCAGCTATGACATACCTCGTCTGATTGATCACATTGCATGGAGTCCCGACTCAAAGTTTCTAGTCATGACTACATACAGCGCAGGTGGACACTCCCCTTGGCATGATATGTCCTACGTCTATTGTGTGGATGACAAGAGCTTGCGCTACATGGACGACATCATCGGCCTGGTAGTTGATGACAAATTTAAATTTGTGGGACCGCATACAGTTGCGATGAAAATCCCAGGCCCGTCACGGCCTGAAATGGAAATAGATTTTGAACACCCAAAATTAGTCGTGGTAGATTTGGTCAAGCAGACTCAATCAATGAAAAAGCAGGGCGGAATGAAAGAAGGAAAGGTCTGGGATCGGCAATGAAATTGCCTCAGCAAGTGCGTTCCCAAGTGCAACTTGGGAACGAGGAGAAACGATCTTCAAAATTCCGTTAATTTGGTAAATTCCGAAATTCCGTCAAATTTTTACCTATGCCGGATAAAAAAAACACGCCGCGCCGCCCGATCCTCACCCGCAAAGAGCAGACGCTTCTTGCCTTTATTCTTGCTCTTCTTGTCGTCGGTGGCATCGTGCGTAAGTTAAGAACAGACTGGCACGCAACCAGCCCCGTGCCCGCGCATAAATCCTGACTTAGAAACATGGCCAAAATTAACTTCTCGGAAACGGTGGAACAGATTTGCGAGACAGACCTGCGCTTCTCATCCGACGCGTACCACTTCGTCCAGGAAGGTCTCAACCACACGCTCAAATCACTCAAGCGAGGCGGTCAGCACGCGCATCGGCATGTCTCCGGACAGGAACTTTTGCATGGCCTGCGCGAATTCGCCCTCAAGGAATACGGCCCGATGAGCAAGGCCGTCCTTAACGAATGGGGCATCAAGACCACCGACGACATCGGCCAGATCGTCTTCAATCTCGTCAGCGCCAGCGTGCTGGGCAAGAACGACACCGATTCGCCCAACGACTTCAAGAACGTCTTCACCTTTGACGACGCCTTCGTCAAACCGTTTGTGCCCCGCAACGTCACCCCACCCGCGCGCAAGACTTCCAGCACCAAGACGAAAAAGCGCTCGTCCACCGGCAAGAAGAAAAAGGCCGGCTCGCTCTAGCTCATTTCCAGCAGCCATCCGTTCTTCCGCTCAACCCGGGCTGCCTCGCAGGCGGCCTTTCGCGTTTAGGCATCCATCATTTTATGATTCATTATTCCAAGGCCAGCGAAATCAAAGTCGGCGTCGTTGGTTACGGCGGGGCCTTTAACATGGGCCAGATCCACTTGAACCAGATGAAGGCTGCGGGCATGACCCCCTTTGCGGTGACGGAAGTCGACCCAAGCCGGCTCAAGATCGCTGTGGTCGATTTTCCAGGAATCGAGACCTATGGCTCCGTGGATGCGATGCTGAAAAAATCGAGCGTTGACCTGGTCGTCATCATCACGCCTCACAACACCCACGCGCCCCTCGCCTTGAAGTGTCTCAAGGCCGGTCGCCACGTGGTTTGCGAAAAGCCGTTGGCCATTACCACCGCCGAGGTCAATGCAATGATCGCCGCCGCAACAAAATCAGGCGTCATGCTCTCCACCTATCATAACCGGCATTGGGACGGTCGCATTGTTGAGGCCGTGCGCCAGATCAAGAAGAACAAGGCAATCGGAGAAATCGTCCGCATCGAGTGTCACATGGGCGGCTACGGCAAGCCGGGCGACTGGTGGCGCTCCAACCGCCGGATTTCCGGCGGAATCCTTTACGATTGGGGCGTTCATCTTCTCGAGTACGCCCTGCAGTTGATCGACGCCGACATTACCGAAGTCAGCGGTTTTGCCCATCACGGTCATTGGGCGCCTCAAATCATCTGGAAAGCCGGTTCCAACGAAGATGAAAGTCATGTCGTGGTTCGTTTCAAGAGCGGGCAATGGCTGACGCTGACGATAACCAACATTGATTCCAAGTCGAAGGAAGGCTGGCTGGAAGTCACCGGCACCAAGGGCACTTATCTGATGGACGCCGATATTGCCAAGATATTCATCCATGCCAACGGGCACATCACGACCACGCAAATTCGCAACCCGCAGGACGACTGGCAGAGATACTATGACAACGTCCGAGACTATCTGGTGAAGGGAAAACCTCTTGTCATTACCGCGGAATGGTCGCGTCGCCCCATTCATATCCTCGATCTGGCCGTGCGCAGCGCGAAGCTGGGCAAGTCATTGCCAGCCCGGCATGTCTGATATTTTGCTCGTGACCTACTTCTAAACGGGTAGGGTAAAAGTCCGCCATCGCATTTAAAAAAACAAGCTTCAGCCGTTTTTATGAGTTCTGACCGTCCCCTTTTTACCGCACCTCATGTCGAGCTTCGCGAGCTTTCCAACGGGCTCAATGTCCTCGTCCAGCCCGACTTCACCGCGCCGGTCGTCTCGATCCAGTTCTGGTGCGCGTCCGGCAGCATCCACGAAACGCCGTGGCTCGGCGCGGGCCTCTCCCACCTCCTCGAGCATCTCATGTTCAAGGGGACACCGACCCGAGGTAACAGCCAGATGGCGCAGCAATCCAGGATATCGGCGGCCATCTCAACGCCTACACCTCCTTTGACCGCACCGTTTATCACGTCGATCTTCCGTCGGACCACGCTCTGACCGCGCTGGAAATCCTCGGCGACGCCGTCTTCAACTCGACGATCCCCGCCGAGGAATACGCCAAGGAAATGGAAGTCATCCGCCGCGAATTCGCCATGGGCCGCGACAACCCCGACTCCGAATTGGGCAAGCTCATCTTCCAGACCGCCTTCATCCGGCACCCCTACCGCCATCCGGTCATCGGCTATCTCGATCTCTTCAACCAGATCACCAGCGAAGACGTGCTCGCCTATTACCACGAGCGTTACGCCCCGCAAAATCTCAGCCTGATCGTCTGCGGCGCCGTTGTGCCGGAAACCATTTTCGCCCGCGCGGCGGAACTGCTCGAAAAACATCCACGCCGCAAGATGGCCGACCTTTATATCCCGCACGAACCCCGCCAGCACCAGCGCCGGGAACTGCGCCGCGAATTTCCCACCCAGCTCAGCCGGGTCGCTCTCTGCTGGCCCATCGGCGGGTTTGACCATGCCGACACGCCCGCGCTCGATCTCCTGGCCATGCTGGCCGGAGGCGGGCGCAGTTCGCGTCTTCACCAAAACTGCGTCGAAAAACTCGCCTTGGCCGAGCAACTCGACGCCTTCGCTTACGCGCCCGCCGATCACGGCCTTTGGGGCATCGAAGCCCGGTGCGCTCCAGACAAGGAGGAAGCCCTCATCGCCGAGATCGGTCGCCAGATCGTGCTTTTCCAGGAGCAGGCGCCGCAGATGCTCGAACTCGACCGCGCCAAACGACAGAGCCTTCTCCACCAAGTCCATAGCCAGAAAACCATGTCGGGCAAGGCCGCCTCCCTCGGACGCGGCTGGCTCTATCAACGCGATCCCCATTTGAGCGCCCGTTATCACGAGCACATCCAGGCCGTGACCCCGGAGGAAATCCTGGCCGTGGCACGCCGCTACTTTCACACCGACCGCGAAAATATCGTCTCACTTGTCCCCCTGACCGACAAACCGTCCGCCGCTGCTCTTGCCCGGGAAGCTCTTGGCCGCCCCGTGCCGCAATTCATTTCTTTCGGCGCAAATCGAGACACGTCAGGCCGCTGTCTTTACATGCCGCAGCACACGCTGCCGCTCCTTTCTCTCCGCGCCACCCTCCCTGGCGGCCTGCTGACCGAACCCGCAGGCAAAGCCGGTCTCGGACGTCTCGCCGCCAATCTTCTCGTCAAGGGGACCCGCCGTCGCAACGCCGAACAACTCGCCAGCGATGTGGAACAACTTGGCGGCTCGCTCCATTCCGATGCCGGCAACAACAGCGCGGCCCTCTCCCTCGAACTGCTCAGTCCCGACTGGAAACCGGGCCTTGATCTCTTCCTCGAAATGCTGACCGAAACAGCCCCGACGGAAGCCGAATTGCAGACTGAAAAGCGCAAGCAGCTTTCCCTCCTCCAGGCCGAAACCGATTATCCCATGGCCGCCGCTCGCGATCTCGTCCGCGCCGCGCTCTATCCCGGCCATCCCTACGGCGGCAAAAATTTCGGCACGATCGAGAGCATCGAATCGATCACGCTCAAGGACATCGCCGCTTATCAGGCCTCGCGACTTCTGACTCAGGACCTGATCTTTACCGTCACCGGCCCGACGCCTCCCGAGGACTGGCGCGATCTCGTCTCTTCAGCCATCGGTTCGCTGGCCCCCCGCGATGCGAATCAGCGGGCAAAAACCTTTATCCCCGCGCTCACGGAAATCCTCCGCGTCGAAAAAATCGTTCCCAAGGAACAAGCCGTCCTGCATCTCGCTTTCCCCACCGTTCCTGTTTCTCACCCCGATCAGATCGCGCTTTCGATCCTGGACGAAGCGCTTTCCGACCTTGGCTCGCGCCTTTTTGTTCGCATCCGTGAGGAACTCGGCCTCGCCTATTTTGTCGGCACGTCTCAATTCCACGGCCTCGAAGCGGGCCATTTCTTCTTTTATCTCGGCACCGACCCGGCCAAGCGCCAGGAAATCGAAGCCGAGCTCTTAAAGGAAGTCGCCAACCTCGCCAAAAAGGGAATCACCCATGAGGAATTCTCCCGCGCCCGGGCCAAAATGCAGAGCCAGGACAAGCTCGAACAGCAGAACCCCTCGCAGATCGCCTACGCCGCCTCGCTCGACGAACTTTTTGGCCTCGGCTACGCCTACGGCCAGACCCGCCGCGAGCGCGTCGCCGCGATCACGCTCGACGAAGTGAACGCCATCGCCGCGAAATATTTCTCCTCGCCGCACTACGTCCTCGCCACCGTCTCGCCGAAGTAGCGCTCTGCTGGAAAGACACGCTCCTGCGCGTTCGCTGACGAGCGGTAGATCGTCCCTCCAAAGAAAATTTTGGTAATCCTGAGCAGATTAATGCGCGGCCAATCCCGGCGGCTTTCACACAGCGCCGCGCCACCGTACTTCACGCAGATCAATCCCGCTGCCCGGGGATCTTTTTCATGGCTTGACACCGTTAGCTTTGTATTGCAAAGCTTCATTTACTTTGCAATACAAAGCGTTAACCCGTTACTCCCATGACCATCGATCCTCAAATACCCTTCCGCACCGCCATCGCCCCGCTTTACCTGCCGCGTGAAATGCACGAGCCGCCGCCGCTCGACCACACCGCACCGCGTCCTCCCTTGAGGCGCCGTCACGCGCTCATGATCAATCCGTTTTATCCCAAGGACCCGCGCACCAGCTTCGGCAAGCATGTGCTAACTCCCACTCTGGCCCTGACCAGCGTCGCTGGGGCCACGCCCGAAAATTGGACCGTCGAGTACTTCGACGAAAATCTGCTCCAGGGCCGCCCGCCCGCCGATCCCGTTCCCGAGGTCGTTGGCATCACGGTCCATCTCACCTTCGCCCAACGCGCCTACGAGCTGGCGCGCTGGTATCGTGAACGCGGTTCGCTGGTCGTCCTCGGCGGACTCCACGCGCTCTCCTGCCCGGAAGAAGTCGCGCCGCATGCCGACGCCCTGACCATCGGCGACGGCGTCCAGCTTTGGCCTGAAATTCTTTGCGATGTCGAAGCGGGCCGTCTTCAACCACGCTACACCTCCACTTACGAAAGCGACTACCGGGTCGATCCCCCGGCCCGGCGCCGCCTTCTCCCGCGCGACTCGTTCCTCACTACCACCAGCGTCATCGCCACGCGTGGCTGCCATAATCGCTGCGGCTTTTGTTACCTCGCCACCGACGGGCTGCGGATGCCCTACCGCATGCGCGATGCCGAACAGGTCGCGCAGGAAATCCGCGACGACGGCCAGCCTTACGTCGTCTTCATCGACAACAATCTCGGCGCGCGCCGGGAGTATCTCCACGAACTTTGCCGCGCCTTGCAATGGGTCGGCATCATCTGGAGCGCCGCTGTCACCCTCGACGTCACGGACGATCCCCGGCTCATTCGCGCCATGGCGCTGTCGGGCTGCACGGGCGTATTCGTCGGTTTCGAATCGCTTTCCGACGCCAACATCCAGCACGCCAAAAAGCGCTCGCCCAAGGCCGACGACTACGCGCGACGCATCCGGCTCTTTCACGATAACGGCATTCAGGTCAACGGCTCCTTCGTCCTCGGCTTTGACGACGACCGGCCCGAAGTCTTTGCCCGCACCGCCTCGTGGATCGAGGAGAACCGCCTGGAATGCGCCACGTTCCACATCCTCACGCCCTATCCCGGCACGCCGCTCTTCCGGGAATTGGATACCGCGGGACGACTCCTTCACCGTGACTGGAACCTCTACGACACGGCTCATGTCGTCTTCCGTCCCAAGCACCTGACGCCGGAGGAACTCCTGCACGGTTATCATTGGATGTACCAGCACCTCTTCTCCATCCCCAGCATCTGGCGTCGCCGGCCCAAGGACTTTCGCGCCGTCCTGCCTTACCTGGCCATGTCGATGCTCTACAAGAAATCGAACCGCTTCTGGCATTTCCTGATTAAGCACCGGCTTACGCACGCGGCCTGGCGTCCCCTCGTGGAATGGAACCGGCTTCGACATCAGAGCTTCCGATGCCGACTTGCCGCCATGCCCATCCCCGGTTTGCCTCCGGTCGAAACAGGACTCGACTTCGCAAGCGGCGAAGCTTTACAGCCCTCCGCAGGAGTTCGAGCCTCGACTGTAGTCAGCGATGGTGTCTGAATGGCAGCCGACGACCTCCGGGCAACTGATGTAATCAACACTACCTATTGCAAGCCAGGCCCGCACAAAGATATTCGATATACCTATATTATGGGCCCATTGCTTATCGTCAATGGGCCCATAATAGAATGATAACGTAATTTATATCGGAAAAACCTGGCGGATCAAGCGATAAGGAACCTCGGGCGCAGAAAGGCCCGCACTCGGAGATCGCAGGCTGCCAGCTTCAAATCATCTCCATGGATCATTCGACAACGGGCCTCGGCGTGATACTTTAATCAGCACCATGGCTGAACTTGAAAAACAAAAAAACGCAATCGGCAACGCCGAACTGGCCCAACGCTTCGTCCAGTTCGTGATGATGCAGGTCCAAAACATCTTTTACGTGCTCGGGCGCATTCCCTCCCCGGACGGTCGGCCCATCCCGCCGAACCTCGAAGCAGCCAAGCTCCTCATCGACCAACTCGAAATGATCCAGGAAAAAACGCGCAATAATCTCTCCGCCCAGGAATCGTCCATCCTCGACGATGCGCTCAAGAACGTACGCCTCGCCTTTGTCGAGGTGAGTGGCGGCACTCCGGCCAGCATGATGCCGAAATCGAATCTGCCCGATTTTCCTCTCGATGAGGAAGAGAGCGACCTGGCTGAACCTCCTTCGCACCCCGCGGAAAAGCCGAAGGCCGGGACGCCTCCGCCCGCGACTCAACCCGCCGAAGAACACGAAAACAAAAAGAAGTTCACCAAGACCTACGGTTAAACGTAACCGCTCCGTCATTCTGGTCTCCCTGAGATGTCGAAGGGAAAATCAAAGGTCGATTGATGAAAATTTTATTTGTTGGCGGGACCGGCAATATCAGCGCTGCCGTCAGCCGCCGAGTGGTGGAAGCAGGTCACGACCTCTTCCTCATTAATCGCGGAAAACAATCCTGTTCCATCAAGGGAACCACCAGCCTGGTTGCCGATATTCGTGACGAGAAATCAATGATTCGCGCGCTCGGAAATCACCGCTTTGATTCCGTGGCCAATTTCATCGCCTTTACGCCCGAAGACATTGACCGGGACGTAAGATTATTTCATGGCAAATGCGGCCAATACATTTTTATCAGCTCGGCTTCCGCTTACCAGAAGCCGCTTGGACACCCGGTTGTCACCGAATCAACCCCGCTGAAAAATACTTTTTGGGAATATTCGAATCAAAAGATCCTTAGCGAATTGCGACTTCAACAAGTCTACCGCGAAGAAAACTTTCCCATGACCATTATCCGACCCTCGCTTACCTACGAGACGGTCATTCCGGCCGCCATTGGAAGCTGGCACGATTTTACGCTTATCGACCGAATGCGCGCCGGACGTGAAATCATTGTACATGGCGATGGCACCTCTCTTTGGACGATCACTCATTCTGAAGACTTTGCCCGGGGCATGGTGGGCCTGATCGGGCATCAGCAGGCCATCGGCGAGGCGTTTCACATCACCTCGGATGAAATCCTCACCTGGAACCAGATTTACGAGGCAATGGCAGAGGCAGCCGGGGTTTCAGCCCGCCTTGTGCACATCCCATCCGAATTCATCACGCGCCTGGTACCCGCGATGACGGGCACTTTGCTCGGCGACAAAGCGATTAGCACCATTTTCGACAATAGCAAAATCAAGCGTTTCGTTCCGGGCTATGTCGCAACTATTCCCTTTAAAGCCGGCATTAAACGCACGATCGCTTGGTTTGATGCGGATGACTCCCGCAAACAGATCATCCAGGAGACCAACCTGACGATGGATCGAATTCTTGCCGCCTATCTGCCTGTTTTTCAAAGCCTGTCTGCGGTCTAAGACTCATTTTAAAATTTTCCTCGGACAGCCATTTGAGAAATTATTCCGCTTCCAAAATATGTTTCAGAAGTTTGTCCTGCGCCTCTGCCATGCGTGACCCACGTCAACTTTTCGGACAGCCTCTAATCACCGCCAAGGGCTTCCGCTACTCGCGAACTAATCGCAGCCAATTCGGCATCCGAGGCGTTTGCAGGAACAAAGATGGGCTCGCCCGTGACCAATTGGCAGGTGGAGAATGGAAGTGGGACGTGAAAGCGATCCCAACTTTTGAGCTCACACTTCCACTTCAGCTGATAGGTGACGGCGACAATGGGCCGCTGGGTCGCCTGAGCGAGACGGACCAAACCAGGCTGGACCTGGTAACGCGGCCCTCGTGGACCGTCCGGGGTGATGACCAAGTCAACGCTCTGATCGCTGGCCGCCCGGATGGCGGTCAACATGGCGGAAGTGCCATGGCGGGAACTGCTGCCGCGGACCGCCTTGATTCCGAATCGAGCGGCGACATCGGTCATAAACTGGCCGTCCCGGCTGCGGCTGATAAACGTCAGGGCGATGCGTCCGCGACAATAGCGTTCATAAAAATAGGCCATGAGCGCTGTCCGGTTGTGCCAGAAAGCAACGATGACGGGAGGATGCTCCGGCTGGTCGATGATGCCGCCGCGGTCCTCGACGGTCATGCGCAACGTTGATCCAATCAGGTGGATCATCAACGAGCTCAGCCAGGCGAGAAAACGTTTCATCAGATGCCCGGGCCGCGTAACCTGCCGATAACCCGGGAAAGAGCCCGGCTGGGCGTTTTCACCAAAAGTTCGCGTATGAAGACTTCCCAGGTCATTTTTTCAGGCTCATCGAGGGTTTGCAGGACGCACAAACCGATGATGATGGTGAAACTCAACGTGCAGTAAAGCAAACTGTAGCTGTTCCATCCCCAATACCCCCACGAAACGCGCCAGTTTTCGAGGTAATCCATGACGGGGCCCCAGAGCAGGGGCACGATTCCAACGGTCAAATTGGAGGCGACGCTGTAGAGCGCCAGGAAGTGAGGCCGTCCCATGACGGGCACGATGCCCATGACCATGCGGACATTAGCCAGATTCCAAAGCGCCCCGCCGAAGCCCGACGTGATGGCCTGGATGATGACGATTGTCCAATTGAAGGGGATGACGCCGGCGGCAACACAACCCCAACCCGCGAAATGGAGAACGAACATGATGCCGGAAAGCGTCAGGACCTGCTTGTTGTGCGTTCGGTCAATCACAGGCGAAATGAGGAAAAGAGCCGTGACCAGCACAATATTCGTGCCGCAGGCGAGGTAGAGAACATTCGAACTGGTGACATGCAGGAAGGCGCGGAAATAGCGCACCCAAAAAGCACCCGAAACTCCCAGGGCCATGTTAATGATAATGTTGTACCGGAGATATTTGAAAAAGGGCGGATAGAACAACATTTCTTTCCAGGGCAGTGAGGCGGCATTCGAGTTGATTTTTTCCACCGGGACATCCGGTACGCGGCGCAAGAAATAGAGGCTGATGAAAGCCGCGATAAAGCTGATTGAGAAAACGATGCCGTAGGAATATTGCGTGTGGTTTCCGGTCAAAAGCAGACCGAACAAACAGAGGGAAACAATGCTCGAAAAGGCGACGGACGACTGGTCCTTAGCCAGAAATTCGCCGCGACGGGATTCCGGGACGATATGGGTAAACCAGGGCAGAATGCCGCAGGCGGAAATTCCGCGCAGCACGTTATAAATAAAAGCAAGAAAAAGCATGAGAACAAGGCGCGTGGTCCGATCAATCGAATCAGGCAAAATGGCGACGATTGCCATGCCCACGACGAGAAAGCTTCGCGTTGTCCACCCCCCGAGGACAAAACGGCGATAACCGACCTGCTCGACAAACCGGGCGGCGGGAATTTGGAGGATGTTGAGGATGGGCGCGAGGCTGAACGCAACGGCAACGATGGTGGCGGTGGCGTCGAGATGCTGGAGGAAAAGAAGCATGGGAGCACCCAGGACGACGCTCCACGACCCCGTATTGAAGACGTCGAAGATGTAGACATTGTGGATCCCGGGCGGCATCGGCTCCGGCGAAACCGGGGAAGGTCCTTCCTTGTGCGCTGGAGGAGGTCTCATGCGCTCGGAATATTCATGGAAAGACCGAGGATAGGACTTTTCACTACATTAGCCAAGACCACGTTAAATTTATAGTCGCCCTTATCTCACAACGGCGGCTACGGGGCTGTAGCCGCGCTCGTAAGAGCGTGGCGGATTGAGCTTGGCGTAAGAACGTGTTATTCCGATGCTTGATGAAGCCCCATCATCGGAACCTGCATAGGTTAGAGCCTGAATCATATTTGGGTCTGACAGCGGTTCATTGGACCTTCAGCATCAAAAATCGTGGAGTTGGGTGGTTGAACGCCGAATTTCACAATCACTTTCGAGAGGTACTCACGCATATGGGCATACGCTACGGTTGCGCGACACCTGTTTACTGCCTAATGCCGGATCACCTTCATGTGATGCTTTGGGGATTCAGGCAGGATGCAAATCTCTATTTGGCTGCGAAATTTCTCCGAAAAAATACCGCAAGGGCATTGCTCCCTGCATTTTATCAAAAGCAGGCGTACGATCATGTGCTAAACGAGAAGGAATCCGAAAGCGGAGCATTTGAGACAATCTGCTTTATATTGTGGAAAATCCCGTAAGAGCGAAGTTGTGTCAGCACTCGAAAGAATATCCATTTAGCGGCAGCATTGTTCCAGGGTATCCCGATTTACGGATTCACGAAGAGGGATATTGGGAGTTATTTTGGAGTATCTGCCACCGCCTCACGGCGGCGGCTACTGAAATGTAGCCGCGCTCGTAAGAGCGTGGGGTTCCGTGACACTCCTCAATTACCATTTCTAACCGACCAGAAACGGGGTATGCTTACCGGTTATGTCACGAACCAGCACCCACCAACGGCTTGTCGCTCTCGGAGCGGACGGTGCCGATATTCTCTATCATCTGGGGGTGTGGCCCCAGGTCGCGGGGGTGACGACTTTCTACAAGCCGCCGCCGGGCGCGAATGAAAAGCCGCGCGTGAGCGGTTTCAGTTCAGGCAACCTGGAGGCAATCCTGCGGCTCAAGCCCGATTTGGTCATCACCTCGACCGATGTTCAGCATCACCTCGCGTCCGAGTTGATCAAGGCGGGCGTGACCGTCCGGGCCATCAACTCGCGCAGCCTGGAGGAAATCTACGGCGCGATCCGCAATCTCGGCCAAATCGTGCGCAAAGGTGAGCGCGCAGAAGAACTAATCGCGCAAATGGAGCGCGATTTGCAGCCCGTCCCGGCCAACGGCGCACATCGTCCGAGGGTCTATTTCGAGGAGTGGCCCGAGCCGTTGGTCACGGGAATTGGCTGGGTCTCGGAATTGATCGAACGGGCGGGCGGCGCCGATATTTTCGCCGAATTGCGCCGGGAAAAGAAAGCCTCGGCGCGCGCCGTTGCGCCGGAGGAGGTCCTCGCGCGCGCGCCGGAAATCATCTTCGCTTCCTGGTGTGGCAAGCCGGTGCAGATGACAGACATCACGTCCCGGCCCGGATGGGACGCGATTCCCGCCGTTCGCGCCGGACGCCTGACCGAAATTCCCTCCGACGATATCCTGCAAGCGGGGCCGGGGTTGGTCCGGGGTTACGCTATTTTGAAACGGGAGATCGGACGCCTGGCGAAGCCATCGCCACAAATTCGTCGCAATTCGCGCGTTGTCCAACAACCTCGAAAAAGGTTATCTTCCCCTGTCGCCATGACCACGCCAGACCTTACCGATCCCAAGCTCTTCATCAACCGCGAATTGAGCTGGCTGGCCTTCAATCGCCGCGTACTGGAGGAAGCGCAGGACCCGAGCCAGCCGTTGCTGGAGCGGGTCCGCTTCCTCGGGATTGTGACCTCCAACCTGGACGAATTTTTCGAGGTGCGCGTGGCCGGTCTCAAGCAGCAGATCGAGCACGAATCGGACGATGCCGGTCCCGACGGAATGAGCGCGCGCCAGACGTTCGACGCCATCCGGCAGGATGTCCTGAAAATGATCGAGGACCAGTATCAGCTCTGGAACAGCGAGCTTCTTCCCGCCCTGCAAAAGCACGGCGTTCACCTGCACGATTTCAAGACCATGAGCAAGCAGGACAGGACATGGGCCACCCGCTATTTCCGCGAGGAGGTCTTCCCGGTGCTCACGCCGCTGGCCGTTGATGCGAGCCATCCCTTTCCTCAACTGCAGAACAAGAGCCACAATCTTTTTCTCCGCTTGAAACGGCCCGAGCGTCCCACGGAGACCCTCCACGCCGTGGTCGCCATCCCGCGGGTCCTGCCCCGGCTGGTCCGCATCCCTCATCCCAAGACCGACGAATGGCACTACATTCTCATCCAGAACTTGATTCAGAACCATATTCACGATCTTTTCCCGGGCTTGGAAGTCGATCAGGTTTACGGTTTTCGGATCACGCGCAACAGCGACCTCTACATCGACGAGGAGGAGGCGGAAAACCTGCTTCGCACCATCGAGGACGAATTGCGCAAACGGGCGCGCGGCAACGCGGTGCGTCTCGAAATCGAGCACGGGTGCCCGCCCGACATGCAACGCGCCCTGCTGGATATTTTCAAACTGGGCGAGGACGACGCCTACCTCGTCAATGGCCCGCTCAACATCCTTCATCTGATGCCGCTGGCCTCGATCGATGCGCTGGCGTCCCTGCGTGACAAGCCCTATGTGCCGGTGACTTCAAATGCCCTGCCTCACGGCTGCGATTATTTTCAAATCATGCGGCAGAAGGATGTGCTGCTGCATCATCCCTACCAGAGTTTTGCCAGCGTGGTGGAGTTCATGGAGCACGCCGCGTCCGATCCGGCGGTGCTGGCGATCAAGATGACGCTTTATCGCACCAGCGGCGATTCGCCCATCATTCACACGTTGGTCCACGCCGCCGAACAAGGCAAGCAGGTCACCGTTCTGGTCGAGTTGCGCGCGCGCTTTGACGAGGCGGCCAACATCCTGTGGGCGCGGCAGCTCGAAGAGGCCGGCGTGCACGTCGTGTATGGACTGGTGGGACTCAAGACCCATTGCAAGGTGCTGATGATCGTGCGCCGCGATGAGGACCGGCTGCGTCATTACCTGCATCTCGGCACCGGGAATTATCATCCGAGCACGGCCCGTTTTTATACCGACCTGAGCCTTTTCACGTCCGACAACGAGCTGGGCGAGGAAGTCGCGATGCTCTTCAACACCCTGACAGGGCTCTCGGAATTCAAGGGCATCAAGCAACTGCTGGTTGCGCCGTTTCAAATGCATGACAAGTTCCTGAAGTTGATTCACCAGGAGCGCGATCTCGCCCGGCAGGGCAAGGAGGGCCGCATCATCGTGAAGCTCAATTCGCTCGTGGAGGAAAGCCTCATCGTCGCGCTTTACGAAGCGTCGCAGGCCGGTGTGAAGATCGACCTGATCGTACGCGGCATCTGCTGCCTGCGTCCCGGCGTCCCCGGCGTAAGCGAGAACATACGCGTGACCAGCATCGTGGGCCGCTTCCTCGAGCACAGCCGGATTTTCTATTTCGGCAACGACGGCAAACCGAAGGTCTATCTCGGCAGCGCCGACTGGATGCCGCGCAATCTTTTCCGGCGCGTGGAAGTGGTCTTCCCGGTGCTTGATCCGGGCCTGCGCAAACGCATTATCGACGTGATTATCGCGGGTTACCTGAGCGATTGCGTCAAGGCGCGCGTCCTCGGCTCCGACGGCGTTTATACCCGCGCCGCCTGCCCGCCCGGCCAGGAGCCGACCCAGGTGCAACTTCACTTCCGCAACCTCGCCCGCAAATCGGCCTCACACCGAGTCGAATCCAACACCGAGAAACTTCCCCTGCTGGTGCCGAGGCCTTCTTCCTTGGACACTCCGGCATCCTGAGCCAGAACTCTTGTCAAAAGCAGCAACGGCCCGCGTTGCCTTTATTTTTTGGCTCTCAGGCTTTCTTAAGCACAACCTGATGGCTCCCCTCGCCGTACTTCGATTCGCTCGCGGCATAGCCGGGCGGCGGGAGGAACGTCGCGCGGCACTTGGCCGGGACACTGAACTGCACCTGGAGCGTATCTCCGGTTGATTCCCAACGGATGCCGGCTTCGCCGAAGCAGGTATGCAACTTCGCTTCCGCCCAAGTGATCGAGCCACCCGGTCGAGGACGAAAGATGATGTGAGCATAGCCTGGTTCTTCCGGATCGAGATCAAGACCGGCCACGGTGCGGTACATCCACGCCCCGACGGCGCCGTAGGCGTAGTGATTGAAGGAGTTCATGCCCTTGTCCTGGAATCCCTTTTCCGGCGTCCAGCCGTCCCAGCGTTCCCAGATGGTCGTGGCGCCGTTCCTGACCGGGAAAAGCCAGGACGGGAAAGTCTCCTGTTCGAGAAGCTTATAGGCGACGTCGAGATGCCCCGCGTTTTCCAGCACTTCGAGGATGTAGGGCGTGCCGACAAATCCGGTGGCGAGATGGTAATTCCGCTTCTTGATATCGCGAACGAGTTCCCCGGCGGCGGCGGCGCGGAGAGACTCCGGCACCAACCCGAAGTGGAGCGCGAGGACGTAGGCGGTCTGCGTGCCCGACACGACGAGACCTTCCGCAGTGATGTAACGGTGGCGGAACGCGTCGACAATCTCCCCATGCAGAAAGCGATATTTCTTCGCGTCGTCGTGCCGGCCCAAAATATCAGCCGTCTTCGCCATGATGTCCGCGCTGTACGCGTAAAAGGCCGTGCCGATCAAGTCGTACGGGGTGATGCCTTCGGTCTTGCCGCCTCCGTCCAGCGCGAGCCAGTCGCCGTAGCCGTTACCACCCCAGCCGAGCTTATCCAGGTTCAGATCAGGATGATTACGGATGAAACCGAGCGCGCGCTCCTTGCCGAGGTAGTCCATGAAACACTTCATCGAGTCATAGTGGTCCTCGAGAATCTTGCGGTCATTGTAACAGAGATAGATCGTCCACGGGCAGATCATCGTTGCGTCGGCCCAGGCCGGGCCGCCATCTTCGCGTTCGCGCGTGAGGGGCGACGGCGCAATGGAGGGTATGGCGCCCCGGTCATTCTGAGTGTCGCGGACATCCCGAACCCATTTGTTAAAAAAACCACACACATCCATGTTGAAGGCAGCCGTGCGCACGAAGACTTGCGCATCGCCCGTCCAACCGAGCCGTTCGTCGCGCTGCGGACAATCCGTGGGCACTTCGAGAAAATTGCTCTTCTGACCCCAGACGATGTTGTGTTGAAGCTGGTTGAGCAATTCGCTCGAGCAGCGGAACGAACCGGTGGGCGGCGTATCCGAATGCAGAACCACGCCGGTCACTTCGATGAAATCGTCCGTCGCAAGGCCCGTGACTTCGACATAGCGAAAGCCGTGGAAAGTAAAGCGGGATTCCCAGGTTTCCATTGAACCGCCCTTGCTGGTGTAAAAGTCGGTGCATCTGGCGGCGCGCAAATTCTCGGTGTAGGGGTTTCCATCCGGATTGAGCACTTCCGCGAACCGCAGCTTTAATGTCGTTCCGGCAGTGGCAGAACGAAAATTGATCTTCACCCGACCGGCAAAATTCTGGCCGAGATCGAAAATGTGACGCCACGGTTCAATCTTGTTGATCGCCACGGGTTTGATCTCTTCAATCCGTCGTACGGGCGGGCCGACCCTGGGCTCCATTTCCACGGGAGAAGCGGGCGGCGAAAGAAGGACCGACTGCCACAGGCTGTCATCATAGCCGGGTTTGGACCAATCGCCCAATTCCAGGCGAGCATCATAGATCTCGCCCATGAGAAGATCGCTTTCGAGAATCGGACCGGTCGCAGTTTTCCACGAAGAATCGGTGATAATTTCCACGGTGGAACCGTCCTGCAAAACGATTTCCAACCGCGCCAGAAGCCTTGGCCGGTCGCCGTAGACCTGGCGACCTCCCCAGCCCACAAAACCGCAATACCAACCGTCGCCGAGGATCGCTCCCAGGACATTTTCGCCCGCGCCGATATGGCCGGTCACGTCATAGGTCTGGTACTGCACCCGCTTCTGGTAATCGGTCCAGCCCGGCGCGAAGACTTCATCACCCACGCGCAGGCCGTTGATTTCGCATTCGTATAGACCGAGCGCGGTCACTGTCAGTTGCGCGGATTTCACCGGGTGCTCGAGCCGAAACGTCTTGCGTAAATATGGAGCAGGAGCGGATGAACGGGGCCCTCCGACAGTCGGCGCGGCAATCCAGGCAGCCCGGGCAAAAGCGGAAGCGGAATTCATCTGCAAGACTCAGCGCGTGCCCATCCCGACGCCCTGGACGGTCTGGAAGAGCTTGCCTTCCGACTTGATCGAGGGAGCGATGATGATCTCGGTCTCCTGGAATTCCCGGATGGTCTTCGCGCCAACGTTGCCCATGCAGGTCGCGATCGCTCCGACCAGGTTCTGCGAGCCGTCGTCCACCGTGGCCGGGCCGAACAGAATCTGCTTGAGCGAACCGGTGATGCCGACGTGGATGCGCGTGCCGCGAGGCAGATTCGCGTGCGGCGTGGCCATACCCCAATGGTGCCCGTGACCCGGCGATTCCTCGGCGCGAGCGAAGGCGGAGCCAACCATGACGGCATCGGAGCCGCAGGCCAGCGCCTTGCAAACGTCGCCGCCCTTGGACATGCCACCGTCGGTGATGATCGGGATGTAGCGCCCCGTCTTTTTGAAATAGGCATCGCGGGCCGCCGCGCTGTCGACGGTGGCCGTGACCTGCGGTACGCCAAGACCGAGTACGCCGCGCGAGGTGCAGGCCGCTCCGGGCCCGACGCCGATAAGCACGCCGGAAACGCCGTTCTCCATCAGTTCGAGCACGACGCTGTAGGTCACGGCGTTGCCGATGACGATCGGGATTTTGCTCGCCTTGGTGAAGGCGCCGAGGTCGAGCGACTTGTACTCACTCGAAATATGCCTCACGGTCGAGACGGTCGATTGCACGACGAAGAGATCTGCGCCCGCTTCCTCCGCCAGGGCCGCGTACCGCTCCGCTTTTTGCGGAATCGACGAGACGGCGACGATGCCGCCGCCCTTGCGCAATTCCTGCACGCGCTTGGAAATCAGATCCTCCTTGATCGGCTGCGTGTAAAGTTTCTGGATCAGCTCGGTGACGCTGTTCTTGTCGGCCTTGGCGATCTGCGCGAGCGCTTCCTCGGGATTTTCGTAGCGCGTCTGCACGCCTTCGAGATTGACGACGCCGAGGCCGCCCAGCTTGGCCATTTCAATGCAGAAACGGACGTTGGTGACGCCGTCCATCGCGCTGGCGATGATCGGGATCTTGAGCTTGAGCGGCTCCCGGCCGCGGGGGCACGGGATTTCGAACGAGGTGTCGACGTCGTTCGGGTTGATGGTGATTTCGCCGGGTACCAGTGCAATTTCATCGAAACCGTAGGTTACCCGGGCCTTGCGATTGCGTCCGATCCACATTCCCATAATCAGTTAGACTCCTTTACAGCCTTGTCTTCGTAGAGCGCCCCGCACTTCGGACAACGCGGCCGTTGATACGGCACGCGTTCAGGGAAGGCGTTCTGACAAGACTCACAAATAAAAATTCGCCGGCCGTCCAACTCAGAACGGCGGCGAGTCCGTAGAAAAAACAACCACACCACAAGCTGCACGGCAAGACAAACCGTCGCGTACAAAATAAAAAAATGAACAAGCGAGAGCTTCATGGCCGTTGCGAAGCAGGAAGTCTAAGGCCGATTGCCCCGCCGCGAAACTTATTTTTCGCAATAGAGGCAGCCGGCGCAGTTCGGGTGGCCCGGGCTACTTGTTGCCCGGGTCGCCGAAGGCGACAGGAAGCGACACAGGTACCGTTCCCCTCGTTCCCAAGTCCATTTGGGAACGTCCCTTGTTCCTCGCGAAACTCCATTTCGCGCTAATCAATCGTAAACATCCTTGCGATGGCCCACTTTCAAAACAAGGACAATAAGCGTCTCATTTTGGATCAGACACACAAACCGGTAATCCCCCACGCGATACCGCCATGCTCCCTTGATCGAAAGGTAGGGCTTGCCGAAGCGTCGCGGGTCTTCAACGGATTCCAAATTCTTGGCAATGTATTTTTCAATGTCCCGCCGCGCCGATTTTCCGAGCTTGGAAAACTGCTTTTCCGCCGCCGGATCAAAGAAGACCTGCCACTTCACAAACTATATTTTTTCCTGATTTCCGACATGGGGATGGGCTTGCCCGGATTGTCCAGCACCGCCAGGACGTCCGACAAATCATCGGCATCCTCCATCGCCTCGCGCAACGCACGGGCCACCTCTTTCATCTCATCGAGCGAGAGATTAGGCACTTCCTTGACGATTTCGGCGACGCTCATGCTCCTTCAATTTTAATCGTGACCTTCCAACGGGTCAACGGCAATCACTCCCGCATTCCATTTCGCGCTAACTTAGGTAGCCGTCGCACTCCGTGCGACGGTGCAGTTCTGACTTGTTTTTTATTGCATTTCCAAACCACAACCCAACATTCTGGGCTCAACGATGAGCACTGTCCAAGAAATCAAACAGGCCGTGCGGAAACTGCCCCTGAGCAAGCGACTGAAGGTGGTCAAGTGGGTCGCGGCGTTCGATAACGACGAAGTGGGACAAGGAAATCTCCAAGGACGCAGCCAGCGGCAAGCTCGACTTCCTCGTGCGCGAAGGGAAAAGAAGCGCTCAAAAAAGGTCGCCTTCAACCGTTCCCGCGTCCTTGACCTCAAGAACCACGCCGCGCTTTTGGAGCGCGTTTTCCCTCGTTCCCAAACTCCATTTGGGAACGCCATTGTCTGCGCAATTCCATTGCCCTTGGATTCCCAATATTTCGCGCGGAGCGCGCAGAGAACCACGGAGCTTTTCTTCCGTGAACTCTGCGTCCTCCGTGCGAACCCCATTCGTCAGGGGCTCGGATCGGCAATGGAGTTGCCTCAGCAATACTGCCGCCCACAAGACCATTCCCAAATAGAGTTTGGGAACGAGGGGCTACGGACTCGGCCAGACCCAATCGCCTTCTTTATCATCTTTCGCAAGGACTCCGCCGTCGTCCTTCTGGTTCCAGCCGATGGAGTAGAGGAGATAACCGTCGCCCTTACGCTGATAACGAAGCGGTTCCTCGCTCAGGACTTCCTGGTTGAGATGCGCGGGCAGATCGGGAAGTTCGTCGAGCTTGTCGGGATATTGCCCGTGGGCGATGCGGTATTCTTCCAGCCGGCACGCAAGCCGCGCGAGGCGGCGGTAGGTTTCGGCTTTGGCGATCTTAAGCCCCATATTGTCGACAAAAGGACGAACCTCGGCGCTCATCGGAGTATAGATCGCATCCCATATACTGGTTTCATCCACCCGATTCCAATCGTCCATAATGCGATGAGAAGGGAACGCGGCGATATGAAGCATTCCATCTCTCGAATCGATGGCATCTATTTGTTTTTGCCTGTCTCGGCAATATACGACTCGATCTTGGTCCCACCAACCGCTTGAACGAATAGGCGCGGTTTTAAGCAAGTAATACAACACGGCATTCTCAGATGCTTTTGCTTTCCAAACAATATCCGGATCCATGCCTTGAAAAACTTTTATGGTTTGGATAAGGGAAGCGCGTTCCGTGCGAAAGCTGTCAGCAGCTAGTGCAAGCATGTCAGTCGATGCCAAAGCTGACTCCATTTCGCGAAGTTGGGCGTCGTTCCACGCGTGGCGATGCAAACCATCCTGAAGGATGAAGTCGTCGATGGCACGTACGCCTTGCATCACGAGATAATTGATCGAGAAGCACCCTTTGGTAAGTGGCCGGTTGAGTCGGAATGAGAAGAAATAGTCCTTTTCTGCCAGATCAGCTTGGCGGTTATCAAGGTGCGCGACACCTCTAAGAAGAATAACTCTCGCAATAGGAATCAATTCCGTAACGCCGCCCAGATAGCCATCAAAAGGCCTTTCATAATCGACAGGCCAATAGGCGTTTGGGTTACTGACTGCTGCATCGATTTCATTTAACTCGGAATCGTACTGAGTGAGCGCCCATAAAATATCCTGTGCGGGTGTGCCCATCTGTTTGGGCAGCCGAGTATCAGGAATGGAGCGATAATATTTTTGCCAAGCAGTGAGATCGTTAGCGCTGTCCTTTAAAAGGCTGAGAGTAGCAGGGACATTGTTATGAAGAACAGGACTCCAGTTAAAGTCAATTGTAACGCGGCGAATTCTCGGTTTAGTCGTGGATTTCTTCGTTTTTTGATATTCTTCGTTTTCCTGATATAGCTCCGCAAAAATGGGAACCTTGGAGAGATCATCTTCGGGTTTGCCGGGAGGGGCGAGTTGGCGGAGGTCGAGGGTTTCGCCTTTGGCTTGCAGCTCTTTTTGGCAAACGGCCCAATCGTGGGCGCCGCGCCAGTCTTCTTCCGCGTAGAAGATGATGAGGAGGACGATGAGGACCACGGCAATTCGTGCCAGCCAAATCAGCGCCCTGCGGAAAAATCGCTTCATTCCAACACAAGCGTGAACCTGTGAGGGTCCTTGGCAAGGCAGAAGAATGCACCGCCGCTGGGACAGCGGCGGCTACCAACTGAAGATTACGGAATGACTTGGACGTGCGGGGCGGGGCGGGTAGTTTGGACATCATGTCCGTGTCGCGGGGAAAATTCCTGAAGTCGCTGGGGAAGTCGATCCCCGGCATGGTGCTCGGCGGCGGTATCGCCGGAGCGGCGCAGACGCTTTTGGGCAAAATGGCCGCGGTTTCCGGGGTAAAAGAGGCACCCGCCCCCCTCGCAAAACCGGTGATCGCCAAGGACACGAAGTTCGATTTCATCCGGAGCGGCCCTCCCGACGGCAACCGGGTCGCGCTGACGTTCGACGACGGCCCGACGCCGGGTGTGACCGATCTCATTCTCGACGAGTTGAAGCGGCGCAAGCTCCACGCGACGTTCTTCATGATCGGCGAGCGCATCGCCGCCGCGCCCGACCTGGCCCGGCGCGTGTTGGCCGAGGGTCACGAGATCGGCAACCACACGTTTACGCATCCCAAGCTGACCACGCTGTCCGATGCGCAGGTCGACGCCGAAATCCAAAAGACGCAGGACATCATGGGCGAGGTCATGAATCATCGCGCCGCCTGGTTTCGCCCGCCCTTCGGCGAGTTTCGCCGCAATCAGGCCGGCATCCCGGGGATGAAAGACCTCGGCATCGTGCTCTGGAGCGTCGATCCGGCGGACTGGTCGCAGCCTGGCGAGGCTAAAATCGCGGAGACGATTCTCGGGGAGACCAAGCCCGGTTCGATCATTATTTGCCACGACACGCACCGGCAGACGGCGGATGCCATGGGCCCGATTTTGGACGGCCTGCTCGAACGGGGTTTTGCGTTCGCAAAGCTTTCCGAGTTGCTGGAATAGCCCTGTACCGGTCCTGCGGACGGCAGGGGACAGCGGCGGCAACCCCGGATCGCTTTCTGTGCGCTTCGCGCACCCGGACAACACAGGCACACCTGTCGTTGCCGGGCCACCCGAAGAAGGCACCGTTGCAAGGAGTACGACGGCTACCATGCATCTAACAAGTTGCACCATTCTCCTGATTGAATGAACGGTCACAACAGCCTAAAAGCTTGTCTTAACCAAGTATTTCCCGAATTGTTCATTGACTAAAGGATTCATCTGGTGAATAGTGACCTATATGGAAACGATTGATCAAAATACTCACTTGGCCGAAGAATTGGCTGAGATCGCAACGGAACTGCAACGTTCCTTTCTCGTGGAACTTTCCACGGAAGTGAACCGCGGGAATATCTCCATTCCCCAATACACTTTGCTGGGCTTTCTCAACCAGACCTCCGGTTTGAACATGTCCCAACTGGCGGAACTCATGCGCCACACCACGCCCGCCACCACGGGCTTGGTCGAGCGTCTGGTCGAAGCCGGGCTGATCGAACGATTCAGCCACCCGAAGGATCGCCGCCAGGTGCTCGTGCGCATTACCGACAAGGGGCGCGAACTCGTGGAAGGTCTCAAGCGCGGCATCGTCCGCAACCTGCAGGAGCTTTTCAAGGACTTGACCCAGGAAGATATCGAAGCCTGGTTGCGCATCTATCGGACGATCATTCGCCGAAGCACGCAGCAGCACGCGGCGAAGAGCTAAGGTAGCCGTCGCACTCCGTGCGACGGTAGCAACCACATGGGATCGCAGCAAGATGCCGTCGCACGGAGTGCGACGGCTACCACGGAGTAAAGCCCATGGAGTTGGAAACTTTCCCTGCTTTGCAACTGGCCGGGTTGCGCCATGGTTTTTCCACGCGCAGTCAAGGAAGCCTCGATCATCTCGAAGCGGAACTTAACGCTGCCTTCACCGCCGCTGGATTCCCCATGGTGGACGCGGTCCATGCCGAGCAACCCCACGGCAATCGCGTCCAGGCGGTTTACACACCATTGGGCATCCGCGTGCCCGATGTGGACGCCCTCGCGACTTCGGTTCCGGGGCTTCCGCTGGTGATCCGGGTGGCTGATTGCGGGCCGGTCTTTTTTTACGACCCCGTGCAGCGGGTGATCGCCCTGGCCCACTCGGGGCGCAAGGGTACGGAAGGAAATATCGTCGGTGAAACGGTCTCGTGCCTGCGGGAGACCTTTGATACCCGGGCCGAAAATTTGATCGTCCAATTGGGCCCCTGCATCCGCCCTCCTTATTATGAAATCGACTTCGCGGCGGAAGTCGAACGGCAGGTCCGGGCCTGCGGCGTGCGCCATTATCATGATTGCGGAATGTGCACGGCATCTCATCCCGACCGCTATTATTCCTACCGCGCGGAGAAGGGGAAAACGGGCCGGATGTGGGCCGTGTTCATGATTGAGTAAGGTGAGTTCCGAATTCATCAACCACCAAAGAACCCTATCCCATCTTCGGTTTGTCTTCTCCCTTTCAGCCCTCTGCTGTCCTCTGTGTGAAACCTGTTGCTTCAAATGGAGGAAAGAGAAAACCTCAAAACGCTCTTGCTTTAGTGGCAATTGCATTAATTATGGCGCAATGAGACAACGTGTACTGGGATGGGTTGCCTGGGGAGCATTTCTTTTTCAAGGCGGTTTTGCCGTGGCGCAAAGTTCGCTCCAGACTTTGGAACAGGAATTGAAGGATGCCAAACAACTCCACCAGGATACCACTGCCCAGGTGCTGACCAATTTTTTCAGCCAGATCGATGCGGCGATGGGCAGTCCCGATGCAGCTGTTGCTCTTTATCAACAAGCCGGCGGCACCCTTCCCGACCCCGCTCCCGTTGTGACCGCATACTCAAATGAAACCGCCAGTGAAAAGGAAGCGCGCCTGGCCGTGGACCAGGCCAACAAGGCCAAGTTAGGCGCCGTCCTGCAATTGCATTGCGGGTTGATGCACTACGCGGCGCTCTTTGTCGTCAAGCCGGACCAGAAAGGCCTGCAGGATGACTGGGTGACGTGGCTCAAATCAGCGGCGCAGACTTATCCGCAGTTGAATGCCCAGACGGTATCCAGCGATCCGAACCCGCCCTCCCATAAAAGGAAAAGTGACCAGAACCCGAATGCGCCCGTGGCAAAACCCTTCAACCCGGCGGAAGTGAAGGGAAAAGCCATGCGCGAATCGATCATCAGCAAGTACCTCGCTTTCAAGAGTTGGGCGGACAAGGAGCAAGGAGGCTGGTCGGTCCGGGATTTGCCCAAGCTCTATCGCGCCACTGTCCTGGAGCCATTGCGGACCTCACCAACAACTGCCACGCTGTCTGCCTGGGACACCTATATCACCATGATGAATGCCGATGAGCCGGACAACGATAGATGGAACCAGTCCGTCTATCCGCCCTTGCAGTTTGACCGTGCCTGCGATGCCTATGCCGCCGAGCCCAGTACGGAAAAACTGGAAGCGTTGGTGGCCCTGATCAAAGCAAATCCGACCTACCCCCAGGTGGATGACTGGATTTCCCGCGCGCATCAGTTGTTGGAGGATTACAGCGCGCGGCACGGGGGCAAGGCAACGACCGCACAAACTCCCGCGACGACTTCCTCCACTCAGACCAGCGATCCGAAGGTGAGTGTCACCACGGAACAGCAAGGCGACGCGACGATCATCACCACGCATACCAATTCGGCACCGGTCACAAATGCGCCTCCCGCGCGTTAAGCCCTCTTGGAGGGTCAGACTCTGTCCTGACCCTGAATAACTGCTCCCTTTCTCGTTCCCAAGTTGCACTTGGGAACGAGGGACGGACCGACCGACGCAAGGGCCTGCTCCGGCTAACTTTTTTCCCGCGCAAGCCACTCGGCGTAAGTCAGGCGCTTCATGTGAAAAGACTCCCGCGTGCGCGAATAGCCTCCGGCTTCGCCGCCCTGGAGCCGTCCGATCACGCCCATCTTTTCCGTGCGAACGCGCAGGCTCTCCGCCTCGATGAACTCGTCGCGGATATGGACGACCAGCAATTCCCCCATGACCACCTGATTTCCACCGATGAGCAGCGTCTGCAATTCGCGCCCTTCGAGTTGGGCCGGCGCAACGGATAATCGCGGCGGCTTCACGACGGAGGAAGGCTCCGTTGCCAGCCCCAGCGCACCGACCTCGCTCACGCCGGGCGGGAAGTCAGTTGCACAGAGATTCATCAACTCCGCGTTTTCCTCGGTGACGATGTTGATGACGAACTCGCGCGTGCGGCGGATATTGCGGAAGCTGTCCTTGGCACTGCCATCGTGGCGCTTCCCGATACCGAGCACAACGAGCGGCGGATTTTCGCCCATCAATTGAAAATAGCTGAACGGCGCGGCATTGACCTGGCCGTCCTCGTTCAACGTCGTCACCCACGCAATCGGCCTCGGCACGACGAGGCTGGAGAGAACGTGGTAGCGCTTGCCGGGAGTAAGTTCGGAGAGGATGAGTTGCATGGAAGAAAGTAAAAGGGAATAGGGCAAAGGGACAAAGTTCCAAGCAACAATGTACAGTGAGAATCACCTTTTTCCTTTTAACTTTTTCCTTTATCCTTTCCCGATGGCCTTGGTACTCACCCGCCGACTTCAGCCTTTGCGCGGCATGGTCGATCTCGCGCCGGTCGTCAACGTCGTCCTGCTGCTGCTCTGCTTTTTCCTGCTGAGTTCCTCCTTTGTTCTTCAACCGGGCATCAAGGTCGACCCGCCGCGCAGCGCCATCGGCGTCGGCACGCCGTCGAGCCGCCTCATTGTCGCCGTCACGCTGGCCCCGCAGCAATTCGATGACAAGGGCGCGCCGCTGAAGCGCGAGCCGGTCCTCTATTTCAACGACCAGATCGTGACCCTCGACGGCTTCCGCGCAGCACTCGATCAGCTTCCCGCCAGCCGCGTCACGCCGTCGCTTATCATCAAGGCCGACAAGGACGTGCCGCTCAATCTCATCATCAGCATCATCGACATCGCGCATCGCTTCTCACCGGTCATCGCCACGCAACCCATGTCAGGCGCCGCCTCGCCGTAGAGGAACACGCAGAGGATAATTCCGCCATGGCGAATCCATCTCCGGAGCACCCCGCTTCTCACGCCTCCGATGCGGTGGCGCAGACGATGGCTATCCTGCAACCCTGGATCGATTACGTGCCGCAGCGACAGCGGCGGCTTGGACTCTTCATCTTCCTCGCCCTCCTGGCCCATCTATCCTTCTTCTTCTTTATCCGGATCGATACGACACGAGCCGAATTGCGGCACCAGATGCGCACCCGCGTCACGGTGGAATATCCGCAGGCGGTCGCCGTCAACGGTGAGCCGGGCGACGAATTCTGGGATCGCCTGATCGATCCGCGGCTCTTCCTGCTGCCGTTGAATCCGCTGGCCAACCTAACCTCCGACGAACCTCCGCTTGCCATCAATCTCAGCCTCGGTTCCAGGGAATTGCCGCCACCCGCTCCGCCGGAAGAGTACCGGCCCGCCCGCCCCATCGTCACACCTCTCGAGCAACGGGTGGAGGGAGCGATGCGTCCTCCGCGCCAGCCCTTCTTCTACGACGAAACGCCGGCGGTCATTGCGGCCAAAACGGCCTGGCGATGGGATGGCGCGCTGGCCGACCGTCAGCCTGCGGGTGTGCCCGATATGCCCTCGCCCGTCTCGGATACCGATCTGAGTCCGACCGTATTGCGCGTTGCGGTCGGCCCCGGCGGCGCGGTCGAGCATACCCTGGTCGAACAAAGCTGCGGCGCCTGGGGCTCCTCCATCGCGAAGGAGCTCGATCAGCAGGCGGTTTTGGCCGCGCGTAAGATCCGTTTCAAGCCGACCGATCAACCGGGTCTTTTATGGGGGCGCATCACCGTTTTCTGGCGCTATTCGGCCAAGCTCCGCGAGGAAGTCGTGCCCACGCCTCCGACAGGACAGTGAGATGGAATAAAACTCATGTCTTCCCTTTCAGAGGGATGGAGCCTTCGGTTCCCGTGGGAGCTAGACTGGAATCAGGCTTGAGAGCGGGAGTGGGCGCCTCAGGGGCGGACACGGACGCGTCGTCGCCGAGCATCCCCTTTTTGCGAAGCTGGGCTTCCATGGCGAGGTCCATGACGAGGTCCGCGAGCGCAGCCGTGCCCTTGTCGAGCGCGGTGTTGGCGGCCTTGAGTTCGTTGAGGTTCTCGCTTTCGAGCACCTTCTCGACCGCAAGCATGAGCGCTTCGATTTCCTTCACTTCCTCCGGCACGATGAGCGCGCCGACCCGGGCCAGCGCCTTGCGGGTCGCGCCAAGCATGTCGCCGCTCTTGCGCTTGGTCTCGATCCACTGGCGCCGGGCGAGATCGTCGAAGGCGTACTCGACCGATTCCGCGACCATCTTCTCCACGTCCTCGTCGCGGACATCGACCGCGCTTTTGAGCTGCACCACTTTTTGGTGACCGGTCTTCACGTCGCGCGCGAGGACGCTGAGTATGCCGTTGGCATCGATCTCGAACTGAACGCCGACGCGCGGGACGCCCTTGGGCGCGGGCGCAAATTCCAGCTCGAACGTGCCGAGCGACCAGTTGTCGCGGGCCAACTCGCGCTCGCCCTGGAGCACCTGAATCTTCATCGATTTCTGGTTGTCGATGGCGGTGGTGAAAAGTTCGCCCGCCTTGGTCGGGATGGTGGTGTTGCGCGGGATGATGACGTTCATCAGGCCGCCGAAGGTCTCGATGCCGAGCGAGAGCGGCGTTACATCGAGCAGCACCATGTTCTGGACGCCGCCCTCGAGGATGCCAGCCTGGATGGTCGCTCCGAGGGCGACGGCTTCGTCGGGATTCGCGCTGGTGTTCGGTTCGCGGGCAAAGATTTCCTGCACCAGCGCGCGGACCATCGGCATCCGGGTCTGGCCACCGACGAGAATGACGTCATCGAGATCAGCGGGCTTGAGCTTGGCGTCGCTGAGCGAGCGGAGGCAATTGCCACGCGTTTTCTGGACAACGGGCCTGGCGAGAATTTCAAGCTGCTCACGCGTGACGACGGTCGAGAAGCTTTGTTCCCCGAGCGCAAACGGAATTTCGACTTTTGTTTCGGTCTCGGTGGAGAGCCGGATTTTTGCGGCCTCGGCTTCCTCGTGAAGACGCGCCACGAGCGCGGCGTCGACATGGGTCTGCAGCTTCGCCGCGAGACGGCGGGCGAGTTCGTCCGTCAGCGCGGCATCGATGTCGTCACCGCCGAGGCGGGTGTTGCCATTGGTGGAGAGGACCTGAAAAACGCCTTC
>Ga0182030_10001462_pt1 | contig 48724 bp, 38 predicted proteins | sample 812S3MmetaG_FD_121299 | JGI IMG/M metagenome (GOLD analysis project Ga0182030, IMG submission 121299) | Permafrost microbial communities from Stordalen Mire, Sweden - 812S3M metaG (Illumina Assembly) | ecosystem: Environmental > Terrestrial > Soil > Wetlands > Permafrost | place: Sweden... | reverse complement strand
CGACCAATCCGAAGTCGAGAGCCCGTGATCAATCCCGATGCCCTCATCATCCAAGACGTGACGCTGATTCACCAGGTCGATCTCTTCGCGGGACTCTCGAGCGACGGTTACGTGTTAATCAATACCTCGAAAAGTTTCGACGAACTCGGTCTCGGTGATTACTTGAGCACGTTCCACCACGAACGCCTCCTCACCTGTCCGGCGACCGAACTCGCCCTTGAGCATCTCGGGCGACCGCTCCCCAACGCGGTCCTGCTCGGCGGTTTTGCCGCTCTCACCTCACGCGTGACTCTCGAGTCGATCGCGACCGCGATTCGCCAACGTTTCATCGGCGACACGGGAGAACGAAACGTCGCCGCCGCCACGGCCGCCTACCAACTCGTGGTGAAGGCAGAACAGGAGTTCGAACGTGCTGCGACAAATTGAAGGTTCGAGGGCGGTCGCCGAAACAGTGGCGCGATGTCGCCCTGAGGTGGTCTGCGCCTATCCGATCTCACCCCAAACGCACATTATCGAGGCGATCGGCGCCATGGTGAAGGCGGGCACGCTCTCGCCGTGCGAGTTCATCAACGTCGAGTCGGAATTCGCGGCGATGTCGGTCTCCATCGGCGCGTCCGCCGCCGGGGCGAGGGCCTACACCGCCACCGCGAGCCAGGGCCTGTTGTTCATGATGGAGGCGGTCTACAACGCCGCCGGCCTCGGGCTGCCGATTGTGATGACACTGGCCAACCGAGCGATTGGTGCGCCGATCAATATTTGGAACGATCACAGCGACGCGATGGCTGCGCGCGATGCCGGATGGATTCAACTCTTCGCCGAGACGAATCAGGAGGCCGCCGACCTGCACGTCCTGGCCTTCCGCCTTGCTGAAGAACTCTCCCTTCCGGTCATGGTCTGCATGGACGGCTTCATCCTCACCCACGCCGTTGAAGGCATCGATGTGCCCGAACAACGCGACGTCGACGCCTTCTTGCCGAGCTACGAGCCGCGACAAGTGCTCGACCCGGCCCATCCAATCTCGATCGGCGCGATGGTCGGACCGGAAGCCTTCACCGAAGTCCGGTACCTGTCACACCTGCGTCAACTGGACGCCCTTGATCTGATTCCCGCGCTCGCCTCGGAGTTCGCCTCGACGTTCGGTCGCCCCAGCGGCGGACTTATCCATTCGTATGAAACGGACGACGCGACGACCATCGTCGTCGCGCTGGGTTCGGTCCTCGGCACGATCAAAGACGCGGTCGATCAACGACGAGCACTGGGCGACCAGGTCGGCGTCGTCGGTATCACCACCTTTCGGCCGTTCCCCTTCGGTGAGGTCCGACGGGCGCTGGCGAACGCCCAGAGAGTCGTCGTCGTCGAAAAGGCCTTCAGTGTCGGATACGGCGGCGTGCTCTCCGCCGACGTCGCCTCGGCGACACACGACGCGTCGACTTGCCTGCACTCCGTGGTCGCGGGACTCGGTGGTCGCGCGATCACCCAGCACGGTATCGAAGCGATGCTCGATGACGCGATCCAGGGCCACTTAGGTTCCGTCACCTTCTTAGACCTCGACCTCGACATCGTCGATTCAGAGCGGGCCCGCATTGGAAGCCAACGTCGCTCGGGTCCCTCAGCTGAGAACGTCCTCTCGGACCTCGGCGCCGTTGCATCCAGGATCGGTTGATCACCATGACACGACGACCAGTCCACTTCTACCAAGTCGGTAGCTTCGCCGTAGGAAATCGGCTGCTGGAAGACGGTGATCGCACCGTCCAGTCCGATCCGCAACGCTCGGACTCACTGGATTCCGGTCACCGAGCGTGCCAGGGATGTGGTGAGGCGCTCGGCGCTCGCTACGCGCTCGATGCGGCCATGCGAGCCACGGAAGGTCAGCTCATCGCGGTAAATGCCACGGGATGCCTCGAGGTCTTCTCGACCCCCTACCCCGAGACTTCGTGGCGCATCGCGTGGCTCCATTCCCTGTTCGGGAACGCTCCGGCCGTCGCCACGGGCGTCGCGGCGGCGATGAAGGTGAAGGGCATGAGCGACGTTCGCGTCGTGGCCCAGGCCGGCGACGGGGGAACAGTCGACATCGGCTTCGGGTGCCTCTCGGGGATGTTCGAACGCAATGACGACGTCCTGTTCATCTGCTACGACAACGAGGCGTACATGAATACCGGCGTGCAGCGATCAGGCGCCACGCCGCCGGCGGCGCGTACTGCGACGACCGAGGCAGTTGGCCCGAATCCGGGCAACGCCTTCGGTCAGGGGAAGGACATGCCGCGCCTGGCCATGGCCCACGGCATCTCGTACGTCGCGACCGCGACGGTGGCCGACCTGCACGATCTCGAGAACAAGGTGCAACGAGCGATGCAACTGCACGGCGCGCGTTACTTGCACATCCTCGTGCCGTGCCCCCTCGGTTGGGGATCGGCCTCATGCGACACGATCAAGGTCGCCCGGCTCGCCAAGGAGACCGGCCTCTTTCCCGTATTCGAGGCTGAAAACGGCGTCGTGACCGGAGTCACGAAGATCCGCCATCGAACGAGCGTGGAATCGTATCTCTCCATCCAAGGGCGTTATCGCCATCTCTTCTCGGGGTCCGGACGGCCCGACATCGTCGCTCGAATCCAAGGAATCGCCGATCAGAACATCGCGCACTACGGCCTCGCGACCGACGAGGCGGACTCCAAAGCGACTGTCGAGGTGTTCTCATGACACAACTTCCTTTCGCGATCACCCTCGAAGTCGGCTCGAGTCACGCCAATCGAACGGGATCGTGGCGCGTCGAACGGCCGGTGTACGTCGATCGACTCCCCCCGTGCAACAACGCCTGTCCCGCCGGGGAGAACGTCCAGCAGTGGCTCTATCACGCCGAGTCCGGTGCCTACGAGAGCGCGTGGCGTCAGCTCGTCGTGGACAATCCCTTTCCGGCCGTCATGGGACGCATCTGTTATCACGACTGCGAAAGCGTGTGCAACCGCGCACAACTGGATGAGGCCGTGGGGATCAACGCCATCGAGCGCTTCCTCGGCGACCTGGCCATCGACCGCGGGTGGTCGCTGCCTTCGCCAGGCGCTGACACGAACAAGCGCGTGCTCGTGGTCGGCGCGGGCCCGTCGGGCTTGAGTGTCGCCTATCACCTACGACAACTCGGTCACCAGGTCCACCTCGTTGACGCCAGCGACCAGCTGGGCGGCATGATGCGCTACGGCATTCCCGCGTACCGACTTCCCCGCGACGTGCTCGATGCCGAGATCAACCGCATCGTCGACCTCGGAATGGACGTGCAACTCAATCACACCGTGCACGACATCGAACAAGAGCGACGCCAAGGCGGCTTCGACGCCGTGTACCTCGGCGTCGGTGCCCAATTGGCCCGACGCGTGGCCATCCCGTCGGGTGACTCCGCTCGAATTCTCGATGCCGTTTCGTATCTGCACCGAGTGGCCGACGACGACGCGCCCCTCCTCGGGCGCCGTGTCGTGGTCTACGGCGGCGGTGACACGGCGTTGGACGCCGCGCGCACCGCTCGTCGTCTCGACGCGAGCGACGCGGTCATCGTCTACCGACGAAGTCGCGAACAGATGCGCGCGCATGACGAGGAACTCGAAGAAGCGCTCAAAGAGGGCATCACCGTTCGATGGCTCTCAACCATCAGCAACTTCGAAGGTGACCACCTGACCATCGAGAAGATGCGCCTCAACGACGAAGGGTTCCCAGAACCCACGGGTGAGTTCGAAGAGCTGGGCACGGACGCGGTCGTCCTGGCCCTGGGACAAGATAGCGACCTCTCACTCTTGGAACACGTAGCGGACATCGCGATCGACGACGGCGTCGTGGGCGTCTCGACCTCGATGATGGCGACGAGCGACGGAGTCTTCGCCGGCGGCGACGCGGTGCCCTCGGAACGAACGGCGACGATCGCCATCGGTCATGGCAAGCGTGCCGCGCGCGGCATCGACGCCTACCTCGCGGGTCACGAGATCGTCGACGCGCCGCGCCACGAACTCGCGACGTTCGATGGCCTCAACACCTGGTACTACTCCGACGCCGAACGCACTCGGCGACCGGAACTTGAGATCGCGCGACGTCAGAACAACTTTGCGGAGATCGTCAGCGGCCTCACCGAAGACAACGCGCTCTTCGAGGCCCGTCGCTGTCTTTCGTGCGGGAACTGCTTCGAGTGTGACAACTGCTACGGCGTCTGTCCCGACAACGCCGTCATCAAACTTGGCGCGCCCCAGCGCTACGAGTTCAACTACGACTTCTGTAAGGGCTGCGGGATATGCGTGAGCGAATGCCCCTGCGGCGCAATAGAAATGGTGCCAGAGCAGATCTGAGGCCATCACGGGCCAGCGCGCGACCACTCGACGCTCGCGAGAGGAAATCATGAGGCGCTCGGCCGATGACGGGCTCGCCTTAGGCGACAACGACGTGCGTCGAGGGATTCACGCTTGCGACGTGTCGCGATGAAGTCCGCTCATCCTCGAGCCGTCGAACGCATGGCGCGGAACAACGGTCCCGGACCGTTACGACCGGGGGCCAATCGCGCCTTGCAGTCAACGACGAGCGCGCCGCTCGCGGTGACCACCACCGGATTCAGGTCGAGCTCGACCAATTCCGGGACCAGTTCAGCGACTTTCGCTATCGACTCGAGCACCGCGATCAGGGCGTCGCGGTCGACCTTGGGCGAACCGCGATAGCCGTCGAGCAGCGCGGCGGCGCGAAGGGAATGGATCATGGACTCGGCGGTGCCGGGATTGAATGGGGGAACTGCAAAGGCGTGATCACCGAGCAGATCGGTCATCACGCCGCCCAGACCCGCCATCACGACGGGGCCGAAGTCGGGATCGACCGCGAGACCGATTATCGCCTCAACACCGGCCGGGGTCATTGGTTGGAGCACGGCCCCGCCCATGTGCTCACCCAGTCGATTCGACATTGAAAGGTACGCCTCGCGCACGCCATCAGGACTCTCAAGTCCTAGGACAACGCCGCCGACATCAGATTTGTGAACGAGTGAGCCCGAACGCGCCTTCAACACGACGGGAAAGCCGATCGACTCAGCGACGGCGACGGCCTCGTCGGCACTGCTCGCGGCTCGAGTGGCCAGCACCGGTACCCCGCACGCCTCGAGCAGAGCGGCCGCGTCTTCGAGTTCGAGCCAGCCGCCTTCGGGATTGCTCGCGAGTCGAGAGGCCACGATGGACCGCACCGAAGGTTCATTCGCGAGTCGACCCACGTCATCGCCCAACGAGCAATCATTGCGTCGCCATTCGGCGTAACGACAGACGTGGTTCAACGCCGCCGCGGCGCGTTCGGGCGAGAGGAGCTCACCCACCAACGAGACGCCGTGGGCCACGCGCACGGGTGCCGCCCCCAAGAGACAAGCGACGATTGGCTTTTCGTGGCGCTCGGCCACCCGAGCGATCGCCGCTCGCGCGTCGCGGGTGTTCAGGGCGGTCACTTCGGTGACCACCACGATCACGGCGTCGATCGCGGGATCATCGAGGACGATCTCGAGAGCCGCTTCCAAACTCGCGGCCGTACCATCAGCGGTGAGGTCGACCGGATTCGTGACGGCCGCCGCAGGGACCAGGGTTGCCTTCAGTTGAATCGTGGTCGGCTCGTCCAGTTCCGGTACCACGAGACCTCCGGCCTCACATGCGTCGGCGGCGAGTATCAACGGACCACCGGAGTTCCCGACGAGCGCGACGCGTCGACCCTTCGGTAGCCGTCCGGTCAACAAGATCTCCGATACGTCCAACAACTCCTCGAAGCGATCGACCTTGATCACCCCGGCGCTCTGCAACAGAGCAGTGACCGTGATGTCGGGTGACGCCGCGGCCGCCGTGTGCGAGCGAGCCCCGCGCACTCCGGCCGTCGTGCGACCAGCCTTGAGCGCCACGATCGGCTTGTGCGCGCCGACGCGCCGGGCGATTCGAGCGAACTTTCGAGGGTTGCCGAGCGACTCGAGGTAGAGCGCGATCACTGAAGTGCGTTCGTCGCGTTCGAAATAACACAAGAGGTCGTTCGAACTGACGTCGAGCTTGTTGCCCACCGAGACGAAACTCGAAAGTCCCAGTCCGGCCGCACTGGCCTGCTCGGCGAGCACGATGCCCACGGCGCCCGACTGCGACACGAGCGCGAGACGACCCGCCAACGGGTTGAGTCCCGTGAACGTGGCGTTCATTCGTACTTGAGGGTCCGTGTTCACGAGACCGAGGCAGTTGGGTCCCACGATGCGCATTCCGTGTCGGCGCGCCACCTTGAGTAACGCGGTCTCCGCGTCCACTCCCGAACGTCCCGTTTCGGCGAATCCGGCGGTGATGACGGTCACGGCCCGCACGCCCAGCGCGGCGGCCTCTTCGAGGACGCCGGCGACACGATCGGCCGGTACCGCGATGATGGCGAGATCGATGGGTTCGGGGATCAGGGAAAGCGTCGCGAAGGCCTTCACACCGCAAATTGAACGAGCCGAGGGATTCACCGGGTAGACGGTCCCCGAGAAGTCGCCGGCCAGAATCGACCGCACGACCTCGTGACCTGCGCTGCCGCTCGTGCGTCCCGCCCCGACAACGGCGACGGTGCTCGGACGCAAAATGGCCGAAGTACTCGCGACTTCGGCGTTCGCCTCACGCTCATCGCACAGGGCTCGGTACTCGGCGGTCGGGCGCAGGTCGATCTCAATGCGCACCGTGCCCCCGTGGTTGACACTGGTCAAATGAAGTCCGGTGGTCGTCAAGATGTTGAGCATGTGCGTGTTCTGCTCCAACACTTCGGCCAGGAACCGTTCCACTCCCATTGAGTGCGCGTAGGCCGCCAAGCTCTCGAAGAGCAACGTGGCGATCCCTCGGTGCTGAAACGAATCATCGACGACGAACGCGATCTGAGCAACCGACTCGTGAGCAATCAAACGATCGAAGCTCGCGAAGGCGACGAGACGGTCCCCGGTCAGTACGACGAACGCCATGCGATCTCGGTAATCCACCGTCGCGAAGTGGGCCATCTCGTTCGCCATGAGCGCCGGATGGGTGGCGTAGATTCGCGGTGGCGCTCCGGGCTGGGGATGCACGTGTAATCCCACCAGGGCTTTTGCATCCCTCGGTCGCACCGGTCGCACGAGCACCGCCTCCCCGTCGGCCAAGAGCCCGTCGAACTCCCATGACGCGGGGTACCCCGCGGCTTCGCCCGTCTCCACCTGTCGTTCGGTCACGTCGTCGTTCATCGCGCCCTCTCTTCCATCGATATTTTCACCGCTCTCAATCGGACGTCACTAGGGTCCAAGGGCTCACTTTTCCTTGATTTCGCCCGAGCCCGTCGCACGTGACCTTCGCCTCTAGTCACCGTTCGCCCGATTCACGACACTCTTGATTGAAGACTCTGAAAGGGGTGCGATGCGGATTGGCCTATTGACCGGCGGAGGAGACTGCGCGGGTCTTAACGCGGCCATCCGCGCCACGGTTCGCGCGGGATCCTCGTACGGCGATGAGTTCGTGGGCTTCCATCACGGATGGCGCGGCGTCGTCGAGGACGAGTCCTCGACCCTGACGACCGCTGACACCAAGGGCATCTTGCAGAGCGGAGGCACGATACTTCGCACCGCTGGCTTCCACCCCCACGAGCATGAAGGTGGCGTCGCCGCGGTCATAGAGGCCGTGGAGCGACACCGACTCGACGCGCTCATCGTGATCGGCGGTGATGGCACGCTCGAATCGGCCAACCACCTCGCCGAGCTCGGCGTGCCGATCGTCGGCATACCGAAGACCATCGACAACGACGTCGCGGGCACCAGCCACTGCATCGGTTTCGATACCGCCGTCGCGACCGCCGTCGAAGCGGTCGACCGACTCCAGACGACCGGGGAGAGCCACGACCGACTCATGGTCGTCGAAGTAATGGGAAGAACGGTCGGCTGGCTCGCGGTCTGCACGGGGATCGCCGGGGGGGCTGACGCGCTCTGTCTCCCCGAGTTGCCGACGGACTTTGACGAGTTGGCCAAGGCCGTCATGCGCCACCACGACGCGGGATCGACATCGTCAGTGGTCGTCGTCGCCGAAGGCGCCCTCGGCGGTGCCTTCCTCGGCTCTCCCGACGGTTCGGCCGGATCGATGGTCTCGAGGGAACTCGCGCAGCGAACCGGCTACGAGACGAGACTCACCGTGCTCGGCCATGTCCAGCGCGGCGGTCCACCGACAGCCTCGGACCGCCTGCTCGCGACCCGTTGCGGCGTGAGTGCCGTGGAAGCCGTGCACGCTGAGCGCTTCGCCACGCTGGTCTCGATCTGCGATAACAGCGCGGAACTCGTATCCCTGAACGAGGTAGCCAGCGGGGCGCGACCCGTACCCGAGACTCTCCTGCGCGTGGCGCGCACGATGACCGCCTGGTAATCGGCCGCACGGTTCAATCTCGTCGTCTCCTTGATCCGAGCGCTTGTGAGGTGCTCGGATCAAGGAGCCAGCGATTACTTGCGAGCTTCGACCTCGAGCACCTGACGCGTCGTCTTCAAGACCGTGTCGGGATTCAGACTCATCGAATCTATGCCCAGTTCCACGAGGTACTCAGCCACCTCCGGGTAGTCGGACGGGGCTTGACCACACAGGCCTGAGTGGATGCCGTTTCGTCGGCAGCCTTCGATCGCCAGGCGAATCATCTCCATGACCCCTTCGTCGCGCTCTTCGTAGTCGAACGCCACGATCTCACTGTCCCGATCGACGCCCAGGGTGAGTTGGGTCAGGTCGTTCGATCCTATGGAGAAGCCGTCGAAGTACTCCGCGAAACGGTCAATGAGGATGACGTTGTTGGGAATCTCACACATGGCGTAGACCAGAAGTCCGTTCTCACCACGACGCAGCCCGTGCTTGGCCATACGATCCAGGACCAGTTCGGCCTCGGGTATCCGACGAACGAACGGCAGCATGAGGATCACGTTGGTGAGGCCCATGTCATTGCGTACCCGCAACATGGCCTTGCACTCGAGCGCGAAGCCCTCTTCGTAGGCCGGGTGCGCGTAGCGCGACGCACCACGAAAGCCGATCATCGGGTTGTTCTCCAATGGTTCGAAGTCGCTGCCTCCTAAGAGGCTCGCGTACTCGTTCGTTTTGAAGTCCGACATACGAACCACGACGGGCTTGGGCCAGAACGCCGCGGCGATCGTGCCGATCCCTTCGGAGAGTCGTTCGACGAAGAACTGTTCGCCGTCCGGGTAGTTCCTCGTCAGGTCGGCCAACTCAGCTCGGACCTTGGGGTCCGTCACCTTCTCGGGGTGCAGGAGGGCCATCGGGTGAGCGCGTATCGATTCACTGATGATGAATTCCATGCGAGCGAGTCCTACGCCGTCGTTCGGCAGGAACGACGTCTTGAACGCGAGGTCGGGATTGCCGAGGTTGATCATGATCTTCGTCGCCGGTCGAGCGAGGTCGCCCACGTCACTGCGATCGACGTGGAAGCCCACCTCGCCGCGATAGACCCGACCGCTGTCGCCCTCGGCGCAAGAGACCGTGACCACATCGCCGCTCTTGATCGTCGAGGTACCGTCACCGGTTCCCACGACCGCGGGTACTCCAAGTTCTCGCGCGATGATCGCCGCGTGACAGGTACGACCTCCCCGGTTGGTCACGATCGCCGCGGCCGTCTTCATCACCGGCTCCCAGTCCGGCGTCGTCGAATCAGCGACCAGGACTTCACCAGGTTGGAACTCCGATAGATGCGCCACGCTCTCGATGACGCGCGCGCGCCCCGTCGCAATCTTCTCTCCGACGGAACGTCCTTCGATGACGATTTCGCCACCGCTGTCGAGCACGTACGTCTCGAAGATCGACGCTTGTCGCTGCGAGGCCACGGTTTCGGGCCGAGCCTGAACGATGTAAAGCTTTCCGTCCAGTCCGTCCTTGGCCCATTCCATGTCCATCGGACGGCCGTAGTGCGCTTCGATGACGACCGCGCTGTCCGCGAGTTCGAGCACTTCGGCGTCGCTCAGACAAAAGCGAGCCCGGTCGCCCTTCGGCGTGGGCACGTTGCGCACCGTTGACTTCGTCCCACCTTCGACGAAGATCATCTTCACGCCCTTGTCGCCGAGCAGGCGACGCAGAACGGCGCGGTGGCCGACCGCCAACGTGGGCTTGTGGACGTAGAACTCGTCGGGGTCGACGGCACCCTGGACGACGTTCTCGCCCAAACCGTAGGCGCCAGTGATGAACACGACGTCTCGGAAACCCGATTCGGTGTCGAGTGAGAACATCACGCCTGAGGACGCGAGGTCCGAACGGACCATCTTCATGACACCAATCGATAAGGCGACGTCGTAGTGGTCGAATCCTTGGTCGATTCGATAGTGGATCGAGCGATCGGTGAAGAGACTGGCGAAGCAACGTCGGCACGCGTCGAGCAGGCTCTCCTCGCCGTGAACGTTCAAGAAGGTCTCTTGTTGTCCCGCGAAGCTCGCGGTCGGGAGGTCTTCGGCGGTCGCCGACGAGCGAACGGCCAGGCTTACTTCGTCGCCGTACTCGTCTTGGAGACGTCGATAGGCCGTCAAGATCTCCGCGGCGAGGTCGTCGGGGATCGTGGCCCCGTAGACAATTTCGCGTGCCCGCTTGGCCCGTCGCGCGAGGTCGGTGACGTCGCTCGGCACGAGGTCGTCGAGCGCCTCGTGGAGCGCAACGACGGCGCCGCTCTCTTTGAGCACGTAGCGATAGGCGTCCGCAGTAATCGCGAATCCGTCGGGCACGCGCACTCCCTGGTCGGACAGCTTTTGGAACATCTCGCCGAGGGAAGCGTTCTTACCTCCTACGAGGGCAACGTCTTCAATACCAAACTCTTCGAAAAATCGCACGTACGTGGGCTTGCTCATGTCCATCTCTCCTTTTCACCGGAGAGCGACAGACCTGAGACGAATCTGAACGCCTGTCGGCCTCCGTCCTCGAAGCACCTACAAAACTCATCTTCGTCAGATTGATCACGTCTCGCTAGGGCCGAAAGTCATCCTCACGCCCCAGTGACCTCGAAGTCGCGCGGGCCCCGTGGCGCATTCATCGCAGGTGGGAATGGAGGACTTTACCTACGCGGTCGTTTGGTCGAAGGCGCCGATGACGAGTAGCCAGGCCGCCGTAATCATGTAACAGGTGTTGGCCACGATGGCGACCGCGGCGATATAGAGGCCGAACAGGTGCCCAAAGAGAAAAAATGCCGCGCCGATCATCTCGGCCAGGTGAACGAAGCTTCCGCCAACTATGCGGGTGAGACGTAGACCATTACCCATTTTGAGGGCTTTGGCATAGCCCCGGACAAACACGACTGTCGAAACACCAGCGACCACTAACAGCTCCGAACCAACGGACCGATGGTCCTGAGCTCCCATAAGTACGAGCGCACAGCGCATGAATACCAGTGCCAGACCTGTCAGGGTGTTTATGGCTCGATTGCGATGGGTTGCGTCGATCGCGATTACTTTGACGTTGAGTGACATCGCCACAAAAACCAAACCGGTGAGGGTGACTGCGCCCGTTCCGACCAAAAGAAAAAAATCGGTCCACTGCCCAGGCCTAAAAATATCGGCCGCCATCATGACCTAAATCGTAACTTGTCCAAACCGCCCAGGGCCGCGCCACAGAACTCTCTCGACTCGTGTAATCGCCGGAATTCTTCGTAGTCCATCACGCCGGCCGTCGAGTGATTTGGCGACACCGAGAATCCGCGGCATCTCTATCCAAGCTTGGTCAGCACATTGCGGGTGATTTGTTCGATCTGCGGATCGCGTTCGCTCAGACCATGGGCCCAGTCGGTCGACCCCGACGTGAGGACCGTGGCTCCCGCATCGTTCGTGTACGTACCCAACACCGCGTGGCCGTGTCGAATCCGGTCCATCGCCGCGGGCTCGCGCGTCCCGAAGATACGCGACGCGATGTACTGCAACTCGCTGGGCTCTTCCGGTTTCGGTGGACGCGGAGCGGATTCACGGGTGAAGTGCTGCGTCGGGCACGTGCCCAAGATCTCGAAGGTCGCGGGAGTTCCATCTTCTCCCGTGGGGTACGGAAGCCCGTCTCGATACGTGAACGCACAGCCGTCACATTCATAACCGACCACGGTCGCGTTCGAGCCGAGTACCTCGCCGTAGCGCAGTCCGGTTCCGTCAAAGATCCAATGGTCGGCGCGATGCACGGTGTAGCCACCCAATCCGGCCGTCACGTTGCGACCGATGCGGTGATAGCCACCGCGAGTGAATGTGACCCCCGTCATGAAGTTTTCCGGTCGGCCGACAATGACGTCGGACCACAAAGTCGTCACCTCGGACTGGCGCGCCGTCCCCATGAGCGGGTCGTCTTTAAAGAATCCCTTGTAGCCCACCATGACGTCGCGATCGCGACCTTCGATTCGGACCTGCCACATCGACGTATTTCCCGAGAAGAAGGCCGCGTTTCCACCTCGGGCGACGAACCCTTCGACGGTGTCGCGCATCCCCTTCGACCAATACTCGTCGTGACCGACCGACAGGTACACACTCGCGTCATCCAATACTTCGGGATGGTCTTCGAGGTCCGCGTTCGAACAGACGCCGACCTCGAATCCTTCGCGCTCAGCCCACGCAATGAAAGGGTGCTCCCAGTCGGGCCATCCCGCGGACCCCGCGTAGCCCGACAGATGATTCAGTTGGATATACCCCACGTGAGCGGCGTTCTGGGGATCGGGGGCACCGGTGCCGGTGACGCGACGACCCTTACCGAATGGTTTGTGGAGAAAGCCCGCCGACATCGGACGTTGCATTGAGACGTGAGTTCCGCCGGTGTACAGATTCGTCCCTCCGAAATCGTTGTACGCGTGCCATGTGTTGGTTGCCAACGCGACGACGATCCGCTCTTTGGATTGGGGCCGCACCACGAAAAAGGCGTAGTCGCGACGCACCTTGTCGTCCACCTCAATCTCCATTACGACTTCGTAGTAGCCCGAACGCCACGACGGTTCAACTTCAACCGTGAGTGCCACCGGCCAGTGGCATCCGGTCGACGATGCAGTCTTCGGCGTCTCGTGATCTCCTGTCGCCACCGACGCCGAGGTGAACACGACCTCTCGTTGACCTCCCACGCGAGCGATCTCGACGGACACCGGTCGTGCACCCGACGACGACATGTGAAGACCGATGTGCTCACCGCGGCCCACTGACTGCGGCCAGCAGTAACCGGTGACCGACTCGCGAACCATATCCCGACTGTAACTGGGTCGCACGTCATTCGGAAGTTCCGGAACTGATCGATCGTCCGAGTCGCGCCGAGCGATCTAGATCCGAATCAAAATTTAGTCCTCGGCGTAGCGAGCAACCGTGAAGGCGATGGTCGTCGGAACGCTGAGAGTGAAGACCGCCAGCATGAAGGTCACGATGAGCAGCGACGCGCCGTTGGTGTGATCTCGCACGAACGCGAATTCAATCAGGGCCGCGGTCACCAGGTCAGCGAAAATCGCCCATTTGAAGACCTTGAGGAAAGTCGTGCGTGAGAAGTCCTTCAGACTCACGAGCAGTACTCCCGCGGTGAGGAGTAACAAAGCTCCCACCACCAGCAGGGCCGTCGCCACGGCGAGGGGCGCCTTGCGCGGTGCGTACGACGCCATGAGAATTCCACCGACGATCACCATCGCGAGAGCGCCGGTGCTCAGCCAACCGATCGGTGGATACGAACGTTCCGAACTCGAAGGAACCGGCGGCATCCGATCGACACTCATTGCGTTGCCACGCGGGTCATGATGATCAGTGTTGCTATCTGCATCAGGCCCGTAATACCGGCGGTGTAGATAAATCGCTTCATGAGCCGTCCGATGAGTTCGCCGTTCGGCACCGGTTTGTTCATCTCGAACAAGACGGCGATGTTCGCCGGTTCAAGGATGCCCAGGGCGATAACGGCCATAACGCCGACGACGCAGAACGACGCGATGAGCCACGGATGGTTCGGGCTGTTCGCGTAGAGGTTCCCCATCTTCCTCGCGATCTGAAACCCAGTGGCCAGTGTCATCATGACCACGGTCGGCATGATGATGACCATCTTGGGCATGAACTTCGCGGCAAATTCTGCGCGTGCCGGAATGGAGAGGTGCCCGAGTATCGGACCGAGCACGAGGCCGACGAAGAGATCGATGCCGGTCCACAAGCCACCTCCGGCGACGTGGCAAAACACCAGGGCCCATTGCCAGTTCCCGGCGATTGCCAGGGTCACGAACACCACGGCCGCCGCCGATATCGGCAGTCCCTTCAAGGGAACCACCTGGATCTTCGGTCGCGCAATCGGTGGCTCGTCGGACATCAACGACACGACGTCCTTCACGGTATCGGTCATGCTCTCCCCCCGGGAACCTTCTACCTAAGCGTTGCCAATTTAACGGCTCGTCGAGTCCTTCGCCAGCACCTTTCTGGGCCGATCTAATGATGAGCGCCCAGTCGGGCGCAGCTCGTCCACTGATCAAGTCTGGTGTCAAGGACCCGGCTGCACCATCGAACCGACGACAACACGTTTGAACGTCATTCAAACCGGATGTGGAATCACCGATCTTGCGATAGAGCTCGCAACATCGGGCGACTCCTCAGCAAATACTCAGTTCCCATGCTGGAGACGGCTACGAACTGTCCACCGCCTGACAGGATCTGCCTCGAGATGTATCCGCGATCGTTCGCTTCTTCCCATATTGGTAGACGAGGGCATGAGGTTCTCCAGGCATCGAGAACTTCGGTGTAGGGACGCGGCGAAGACCCCAACCATTCGAGAAGATCAAGGACTAAGTCATCCACGCTGTTGCTCATAGTGCTCCCACCAACGACAATATTCTCTTCATTCCAAGCGTGCTGGAAAGAAGTTGACCGCATTTGCGCCCAGCAAACGCACCCGAAGCGGGCAATGATGTCGAAATGGCCGGCGCGTTGAAGCACCTGAGACGACACTTGATCGCCGTCATCGTCGCGATGGCAACCATGACCCTCGTGACGACGCACACCGTCGACGCCGTGACAACGTCGCAATCACCACCGGTTCCACTGCTACTCGTTGGAGTCTCGGGCACACCACTTACGTTCGTCGTGAGTGCGAAGAGCGTTGAATGCGCCAGCGGGCCATGCCTGCAACTTCAACGGACGAGTGACAACGGAGCTCACTTCACGAGCCTTCACCTTCCACCGATCTCTTCAGAGAGTGGAAGTACCCTCGGCAACCTCAGTCAACTGATCTTCGCCAACTCGACGGACGGCTACGTCAGCCTGAACGTGGCCAACACCATGGTCTGGTACGCGACCGCCGACGGTGCCCAATCCTGGCACCGTGTGAGCGTTGCCACCGACTCAACGATTCTGCAGCTCACCCCGACGCACCGCGAACTGTACGCCACCGTCGCCCACTGTGTGAAGAAATACACGTGCACTGATTACCGCATCGCCCGCTCACCCCTCACCGCGAACGAGTGGACCATCAACGCGTTACCCGCGCCTCTGGCCAAGGGCGGCTTTTCTTTGGCCGCCTATGACGGAAACGTCTGGGCGAATCTCCAGGGACCACGGGTGCCGAGGCTGTTCATCTCTCACGACGGGGGCCGATCCTTCACCCAGTCATCGGTGACGCCGCTGGCCAGCGTGTCCGCCTGCAATTTGACTCCGACATCGTCGACCGGCCTGTGGGCCGAGTGCCCGACCGGGATGCTCGTCTCATTCTTTTATTCAGTTGACGCCGGCGTCCACTGGAGCAGCATCTCCAGATACGAATACGCCGGTACGGGTGGCGGAGCCTTCGATCCCGTGTCGAGTTCTCTCGCTTACCTCGACTTCGGGCCCTTCACCACGCGATCCCAGGACCTCTATGCCATCACGGACTCGGGCCACTTGATGACCGCCGCAGGGAATCTTGCCTGCTCCTCGACCGAAGGTCTCGTCTTTTCAGACGCGACTCATGGGTTGGCTATCTGTCAAAAAAATGGCAGGACCTCCTCCACGCATTTACTACGAACCTCCGACGGTGGAAAGGTTTGGACCGTCGTACGTGTCTCCTAAAGCCCGGAGGGTGACGCAACGGTTCTGCGACCCGCACTGGGGACGTGAATCCCGATAACGCTGATACGCGAATCAGGGGTTGGGACCGAACATTCGGTCGAGAGGAAATGGGGGGTCCGACCCCGTGTCGCCCGCCACGACCGGGAAGACCGTGACCGGCCCACACCAGTCGAAGTTCCCGGCCCTTACGGGTTCGACGAGCACCTCCGGAGCACCCTTTGACAACGACACGTACATGACATTGGAGAAGATGCACCGTGACTGATGGCCGTTGGCGAGTTGGTGTGGCATGTCGGTCCCGAAGATCCAGAACGACGCAATCGCACCGCCCGGCGAAAGAGAGACCCTGGGCAACACCCGGTCCTTTGCCACACCCGCGATGTTGACGTAACGCCGACCGTGTTCTTCGGTGACCACCAGCGGTTGGGAGGGCTTCTTGGATTGGACGATGCCGTAGTTGCCGCTGTAGGAGACGTTCGCGTAACCGCGCAAAGTGCAGGCGCGCGTGCCAGTGTCCGCGACCCAGAAAAGGTCGCCGACGGTGCCCGCTGCGACCGAGACGTTGTACGCGATCACGTTCAGCTGTGATGTCGTGCAGCCGACAAGGGTCGCGGCTCCCGATTCCGGCGCGACCGTGGGCCCGACAACGCTCAGTAAACCCATTACCACGACGACTGTCAGAACGCGACGCACGACTCCAGTTTGCCTCCGGGGGGTTGTGAACCCATTAGTTTTTGCGTCGGGCACGTCAAGAGAGCTTCAGACGGCACGAAGGCCCAGGCTTCACCTGGGCCTTCGATCTTCGTGGCGGGGGCAAGATTTGAACTTGCGACCTTCGGGTTATGAGCCCGACGAGCTACCAGACTGCTCCACCCCGCGATGCAGAGTCCATTATATCGCCGATACAACCAGCCAAAATGCTCGCCATCTCGTTGACACCCGAACTGTTCAACCCACCACGTTCTTAGGGACGTCCTCATTATGAATGCAATCTCTGTTCGAGAGCGGACGACGTCCGTAGTCCGATGTTGTCGAGAGTTCCTTCGACGCCATACCGACACCGTTCTCGTAGGCCGCATTGAAGACGAAGGACGACGTCGCTCGACGTGAGGCGCCTCACCGTCGCTCGAGCGCTGCGCACGGTTTTGAATTTCGGGCCAGGAAGTCCGGGCCTCTTCGCTACTTCTTGGCGAGGGCGGCCTGGGCCAAGACCAATTCAGCGTTCATGGCGTTGACTTCACTCTGGTACGCGCCGAGATTGCCATTGGTCAGATCATTTTGGCCTTGCGTGTAGTCCGCCGCCGCTCGTTTGAGATAGACCGCGGCGGTTTGACCGGCCTTCGTGGTGCCACCGCTTCCAGTCTTCCCAGGAGTGGTGCTGCCGGATGGGAAATTGGAACCGAAGACCGCGGAGAGTGCTTCGGGCAGCGTCGGCTTGATGGCCACGTCCTGGTTGAAGACCGCGATCACGTACTTCAACTGCGGGAGCGGGTTCGATGTGCTCGTCAGATAGAGCGGGCGGATATAGAGCACACTCTGGTCCAAGGGCACCATGAGGTTATTGCCGAGCAGGACGCTCGAACCGTTGGTGTTCAACAAGGTGATGGCTTTGGACGCGGCGGCGTTCTGTTGGATCTCTGAATCAGCCTGCACCGGACCAGTCACTGATTGACCGCGGGGCGTGATGTACACGTGGAGCTGCCCGTAGTCCGAGGGATCGCTCGTGGCGATCATGAAGGCCGTGAGGCCCTGGACGGTGGACGAATTACCCGCGGGCACGAAGGCGATGTTCTCGAGGAGCTGTTGGTGGTTCGCCTCGGGCAACGAACCTACTTGGTAGGTCGGGCTCATCGGCGCGAGGGCCGTCGAGACGACGTTGCCCGCATTGTTCGTCACGGTCGTGAGCGCGAGCGACTGCTCCGGCGAACCCGAGCCGGTCGTGGGTGAGATCTCCCAACGGTCCGACGCCGCGAAGAAGGCACTCGCCGTCGAGATGTGGTACTTACCCAACGTGGCCGCCTGCACCGAGAACAAGTTCGTGGGGTAACGCAAGTGCGTGCGGATCGCTTCGGGCATCTGGCTCATCGGGTGGAACATCGTGGGGAACGCCGCGCGGTAGGCCTTCAGGATCGGGTCGTTCGGGTCGTTGGCGTAGAACGTCATCGCACCGGTGTAGGCGTTGACGACGACCTTGACGGAGTTGCGGACGTAGTTGAAGCTCGCGGGCAGTCCGCCCTGGTTGACGTTGAGGTTCGACGCGTTTTCGCTGTAGGGGTACTGATCGGTCGTGGTGTAGCCGTCGAGGACGTACTGCACCTCCCCGTTGGCGATGACCGCGTAGGGGTTGGAGTCGAAGGTGAGGAACGGCGCGGCCTTCTGGGCCATTTGCTGGACGTCGCGCACGAAAAGGACGCGGCTCTTGGAAGTGATCTGATTCGAGATCAGGAAGTTGAAGTCGCCGAGTCGTAGCGCCAGGGCCATGCGGCTGAAGATGCTGCCGACCGGCACGCCGCCGGTGCTGGCGTAGTGGTTCTCCACCGGTTGACCGGCGTTCTTACCCGAGTTCACCTGGTAGTCGAGTTCGGGCTGCTTCGTATTGGCGACGACCCAGCCAGGGTCTTTGATACCGAAGTAGATGTCGGGCTGCGTGAGTACGGGCATGCCGTTCGTAGACTGCGGTGGGACGTTGGAGACGACGAAATTAGGGTTGCCCGTGGTGTAGTCGACGGCGTTCGCGGCGAGGACGGCGGCACCGATGCCGTGCGTGTACTGCAAGTGCTGGTTGACCCACGACTGCGACGGCAGGTTCGCCGTATTGAGCTGACGCGCGCCAATCAAGACCGGCGTCAGCTTGCCGTTGATGAAATAGCGGTCCACGCCGAGCGTCGAGAACGTGTAGTACGCGTGAATCGACTGGCGTCGAGTGACGGTCGCGAGCGCGATGTCGGACGCCGGGTCCCATAGTCGAATGTTGTCGAGCGTTGCCGTATCGGCGGTGATGGTGGACTTCGAGATAGTCGTCGAACCCGCGAAGTTGGAGTACTGCACCTTGTCGAGTCCGAAGGCGGCGCGCGTCGCCTCGATGTTGCGCTGAATGTACGGCGCCTCGAGCGAGTCCTGGTTAGGACTGACTTTGAGGGCCTGCAGGATCGTCGGGTAGAGCACACCGATCACGATCGCCACGAAGAGCCACAGTCCCACGGCAACGGCCGGCAACGACCACCCGCGCATGCGAACGTTCGCGAGCAAGATCAGGGCCGCCGCCATCGAGAGGAAGAACAGAATCGTCAGAGCGGGCATCCGGGCGTGGACGTCGGTATAACCGGCGCCCTGCACGAAGCCTTTGTTCGAGTTGACCAACTCCCATTTGGCGATGACGTAGCCGACCGCTTTCATGAGCGCGATGCCGGCTCCGATGACAGACAGGTGCGCCTTCACTCGCGGCGAGACCCTCGGCGTCACCCGCGTCGCGCGTATTCCGCCGTTGAGGTAGTGAAATCCGGTGGTGACGATCAAGGCGACGATGAGCGACACCAAGAGCCAGGTCACGACGAAGGACACGAAGGGCAGCGTGAAGATGTAGAAGCTGAGGTCCTTATGGAAGAGCGCGTCCTTGACGTGGAAGGGCTGGCTGTTGGCGAAGAGCAGGTACTTGTTCCACTGGCCGGTGGCGTTCAGACCGGCGATCAGACCCATGACGAGTGCGATCGCCGCGTAAATGCGCTTGGCGTACGGGCGAACCACGTTCTGGAAACGGCGCACGATCTCGTCTTCCGGGTCAAACGAGAGGTCGCGCGCCCCGAAACGGTCGGTCAGGAGAAGATTGCCCCACATGATGAAGAAGAAAATGGCACCGAAGGTCAGTCCGAGCCCGACCTTCACCATCAGCAGCGTCGAGAAGACCTTGCCCAGTCCGACCGAGGAGAACCACATCTGGTCGGTCCAGAGAACCGCCAGATTGCGCAACGACAAGAACCCGATGAGGATGACGACGAAGGCGAGACCGAACCAGAATCTTCGAGAGAACCGACCAAGCCGTCTCGCCCGTGGCGGGATATCAGTCGGACTACGCACGCAAAGAGCCTAGGCCGTTTTTCAAACTGGAATAACGGCGCAGGCGCAACCGGCGTGCAGCGGTGGGAAGGCCGAACCGCTCGGGAAGTTCTGACCGGCGGGCCGCTCGCCCGACGCCGCGTCCATGGCGCAGGCGTCGCACGGCGCGTCATTTGGCGCGACGAAGAACCGGACGTGGCGACCCTGTGACGCCGCCATCACGCCAATCTCGAAGGCCCGTCGCGCGGCGTCGGTGCAGAGTCGTTCGACACGCGCCCCGCGCCACTCCTTGTAGGCGACGTTCGCTCGGTCCGGGCCGTCGCCACTGCCGTCGGTGAGGATTCTCTTTCGCAGCGCCAGCACGATCGTCACGGCTAGGTCCGCGGCGCAGTCCTGCAACGCCGCACTCTCGACCTTGCCCCCACCGACTCCGGCTTCGTCCTTGGCGAACTGCACACCGGCGTCGGCGGCGTGCAAGAGAGCGTCGAACGCGGCGTCGGCGTAGCGCGAGCGCTGCTCGTGTTCGTCTTCGAGTTCCGTCGTGATCATGGCTTTCACGTCACGCAGACGTTCGAGCATTATGTTCTGGTCGTCTTGCAGGGCGCGCTTCACCTTTCGCGTCAGCACCGCGAGGGACTCCGCGAGCGCCGCGTCGCGACGTTCGAACAGTTCGCCGGTCGCGGTGACCGCCTTGGGCGCCGCGGGCGCCGCCTTCTTCGGCACCGGCGCCGCACCACGCTCCTCGAGTGTCGCCTTGCGCAGTCGCGCGAAGATCTCGTTCACGACGTCGGTGCCCGAGCCGTCGTCGTCGATCATTGAGACTTCGGTCACGTCGGCGACGACCGAGGTCTCTTCTTTCGGCGCTCGGCGCGTCCGTGGTCTCGCCTCGCTCGACGTTTCGACGACCGCTTGGAGCCGTGGTTCAGCGACCTGGCGCATCGGCGTGCCCGCGAGAACTTCCTCTTCAGTAGGTTCGGGCACGTTCGGTCGAAGTCGTAGGGCTTCAAGGGCCGCGTTGCGAGCGACTTCGTCAGAGTTATTGATTCCCGAGAGCACACCCTCGACTTGATCTTGGACGGACGTGACGAACGTGGCTAAGACGTCGCGTGCGGCGCGCAACTGCTCGATCTGGATTTGCAGCGCCTTGCGCTTCACCGCGAGGTCGTTCAGGACCGCCTTGCGAGCGTCGTAGGACTGTTCGACGATCGCGCGGCCCTGCTCGCGAGCTCCCTCGACGAGTGCTTCGCCGTTCACCTTGGCCGACTCCACCAGTCGCTCCGCGGCCAAACGGGCGTCGTGGTCGACCTGAGCGGCCGTGCTCTCGGCCTCGGCGATCAGTGCCGCGGCCCGCTCCTGGGCTTCGATGAGATGGGTCGAACTGCGTTGCTGGCTCTCGGTGAAGACCTGGGTGCTTCGTTCTTGCGCCTCGGCGGTCACTCGGCCGGCCTCTTCATGGGCCGAACGCAGGATCGCCGCGCTCTGGGCGCCCAGGGCGCCGGCGAGCGTGGCTTCGTCGAACGTCGGATTGGCGGCCCGGCGCTGGGCCTCGCTCAGTTGATCCTGGAGTTCGCGAATTCGAGCCTCGAGGTGGCCCATTTCGCGTGCGATCGACTCCAACTGGATTCGAACTTCGTTGGGGTCGTAGCCACCTTTTCGCAAGGTGGTGAAGTTCATTCGGGCAATCTCGGCTGACGATTGGCGCGTGCTTGAGAGAATTCGGCGATCGTCCATTCCATCCAGACTACGGCGTCGGCATTGTGAAAAATGGCTTAATGAGGCGGCGTAAGGGGTTGCGGGGCGGCTCCGCCGAGGGCTCGAAGGTCGCGCAACGCCTGGGTGAGGGTCGTCACTCCGATGATCTTGAGTCCCGGTTGCGCGGCCGCTTTGGCCGTGGCGACTTCGACCTGGGGAACGAAGAAGTACTTCGCGCCGGCGCGCTGCACCGCGACGGTTTTCTCCGCGACGCCGCCGACGTCGCCCACGTTGCCGTAGGCGTCGATCGTGCCGGTCGCGGCAATCGGTTGGTTCCCGGAGATGGACTGGCGGCTCATTTTGTCGATCATCGTCAGCGTCATCGCGAGCCCCGCCGACGGTCCTCCGATGTTCGCGGTATTGATCGTGACCTGCGCGGGGAACCGGTACGAGTTCCCGTCTTCGATCGCGACCCCGAGATACGAGGTGCCGACGCCGCTCACTCCCGTACAGCCCGAGGAGCCAATACCCTTCGGCGGTTTCGCGGTCTTCAAGGTCACGGTCGACGCCTTGCGGTACGCGATCGCACCCTTCGCTGAAATCTGTGCGCGCTTGATGGATAGATGCACCGTGGCTCCCGTCGGAATGGAGTGCATCGCGGCGATCAGAGAACAGGCCGAATCGACGCTCGTGCCGTTCACGCCGACGATCTCGTCGGCGACGTGGATGCCGGCGTGCCGTGCGGGCGACGGCGCGACCACCGAATTCACGATCGCTCCCGTGGGCGTCGCGGGCGTCTTCCAACCGAGCGCATCGAACGCGGCGACTTGGGCGGCCTGCTTTGAGTCACTCATCTCCAAATAACCCTGGGCTTGGAGTTCGTCGGTTGGCACGCCCGGATCGACGAGTTCGTTCGAGGAGACGAATTGGACGTGATCCTTGAAGTGCATGATCAACCACTGCCATCCATTCAGTGACGAAAGATAGACGTCGGTGAGCATGATCGTGCCGCGGTGCGTTTCACTGGCCACCCCTTTGATCTTCACGAGCGGCGCCACCGGCGTCGCGTCGCCCGGGGTGATGGCGTACTCGTTGATAGGCCACCTGTCCAGCGTGATAAGGGCCGCGAGGATCAGAACCAGAACCACCAAAAGAGCAGTCGATCGGCGACGCCGCTTGTGAGGTGGTGAGATGGGTTCATGCACGGTGATGATTCAACGCTAGCGGAGAGCATCGACGAAACTCTGTTGCGGGCCGGCTTCGCCATGGGTGCCAACTATTCCGTCGTCCTGCGCACCAACCTGCAGAGCCCGATCCCTCGCCATCGGATCCTGGCACTTCGCGGAATGGTTCGACAGAATCTGGTCACCTCCGATGATTGGTTGCGAGCCCTGAGCGACGGGGACGTCGATGTTCGACGCGAGGCGTTGAATCAGATCGCTCACGCGCTCGTGGACGACGAACTCGTCTTCGCGGCACTCGTGCGCGGTCTCGATGATGACGACGCGCTCGTCGTCGACGGTGCCGTCTTCGCGCTCGGTGAGCACCTGTACGTCGGGGCGGTCGAGAAGTTGTGCGTCATCGCGACGAGTCACGAGGACGCGCGGTGTCGCGAATCGGCGATTGCGGCACTGGGCACCCTCGGTGACGACCGGGCCCGTCCGGCGATCCTTGGCGCGCTCGATGACAAACCACCGGTGCGACGACGCGCCATTGTCGCACTCTCGAACTTCGAGGGACCCGACATCGACGAAGCGCTCACGCGTGCGAGCGAAGACCGTGACTGGCAGGTTCGAGCGGCCGTCAACCAGCTCGGTCGCGACGACGATTAGCGATCGGCGTCGCGATAGAGCGAGTGCAGCGTGGACATCTCTTCGAGGCACAGTCGGAGTCCCCGGATGACGACCGTGCTCGGCTCCTCGGCGACGGAGACCGCGACGCCGGTGTGGGTGGCGATGAGTTCGGCGAAATCACTCAACTGCGCGTGGGCCCCCGCCAACATCAATCCTCGAGCGCTGACGTCTTGGGACAGGTCCGGCGGCGCGTCGCCGAGACACTCTTGAATCATGCGCACCGTGATGGTGACGACCTCGAGGACGGCGGCGTTCACGAGATCGGCGTCCACGTCGATCTCGACGAGGTCACCGCGGTCGACGGTACGCGCCAGCACGACTTCCGATCGCCCCTTGGTTTCTCCAAGCGCCGACGCCAGCGCGAACTTCAGGCTCTCAATCATCGCCGGCGCGACGACGACGCCCAATTGAATCCGAAGCGACGTCGCGATGGCGGCGTCGAGGTCGTTGCCGCCCAGTCGTCGAGCACTGCCCGTGACGATGCCACCGAGTGAGATGATCGCGGCCTCGCTCGCGCCGGCGCCGAGCACCGTCACCGCCGAACCGACCGGATCCTGCACCGGTAGACCCATGCCAATCGCCGCCGCGATCGGCGCTTCGATCAACGTCGCCTCGCGCGCGCCCGCCTGGATCGCGGCCTGACGCAGGGCCCTCCGCTCGATTGACGTCGCCAGTGAGGGCACACTCATGACCACGCGGGCCCGACTCATCTTGGAGACACCGGCCCGATCGAACAGTCCGGCGATGAGGCGCGAGGTCACGTCAAAGTCGACCGTGGCTCCTTGGGCCAGCGGTCGAAAGACGACCACGTGGCGCGGGGTGCGCGCGACCATGTCGAGCGCACCGTGGCCCAACTCGATGACGCGCCCAGAGTTGGTATCGATCGCGACCATCGTCGGTTCATCAAAAACGATGCCTCGGTCGGTGGTGGCGAGACGCGTGTTCGAGGTACCGATGTCGAGCGCGACGTCCAATGCCATGGTTAACGATGTTAGGGCGACCCACTACGCCCACCGGTGGTAACTAGCCTTCAATGAGTGGAGAGTCGGGGACGAGCGGAGTGGTGGCGTCGACGGCGCACGCGTGCACAGCCGCCTCCGAGGGGCGAGCGTGAGTGGGTTCACCCGAGTGAATTGCCCAGTTTCGAGAAGCTCCGGACCCATCAAATCTGGCCGATTAAGTCGCCCGCGGCCCGCGCCGTGGCCGCACTCATGGCGATCGCGCTCGTCGTCGGATCGGCCGCGTTGTACCTCACGCAATCGAGTAATCCCCCTGCCACGCCCCACCTGGCCCAAACGCTCAGCCAACTTCCGTCGAACTCTCGAACACCCGCGGCCGAGACGGTCGACCTCTCGATCTCGACACCGGGCCACGTCGTCGTCGCCGCCGCCATGGTGCTGCCCCACAATCTCGCCGTCACCACCACGCAGATCCCTTCGGACGCGCTCATCACTGGTTCGACGCCGGGTGACGTCGACTTTCCGGTGCACTGGGTCGGGCGTGACCAGGTGATGGGATTTTCAATCGTGCGCCTCGGTCGCCACATCCCCGCATTGAGTTTCGCGCCGTTGCCCGCGAGCAAATGGGTCGTCGCCGTGTCGCCCATCTTGAGGAGTTCGACCAAGCCGCCGCAGTACGCGTGGGCGAACACCATTCTGGGCGATCCCAAGAGCGACGCGACCGGCGTCATCAGTTATCTCTCGACGAAATCCGACGCCAACCTCAATAACTTCCTCGACGCCATCGCCGTCAACCAGAGCGGTCGGGTCGTCGCGGTCCTCTCCACGGACCACCTCTGGTACTCGGCCCAGTTCGTCGCGCGCATCGCCTACATCGTCGCGACCGGTCGCGGGTGTCACGCGAGCCTCGGCATCGTCGGTTTGACCGCTCAGGGCGGTGGCGTGACGGTCTCTCGGGTCATCCCCAAAAGCCCGGCGCAGTGGCAGCTGAAAAAGGGCGACGTCATCACGGCGTTGAACGGCAAGGCGACCGAGACCTTCGACGCCCTGGACACCGCGCTGTACCTGACTCCAGCCTTCACCGTGGCCCACGTCACCTACGTGCGCAACTCCGCCGTGCACCACGCCGACATGACGCTCGCCTGCGCGCTTTAAATTGTCACAATGAGTGACAATCCCTTCGGCGGCATGTTCGGCGACATCTTTTCCATGCTCGGTCAGCAAGGGCCGGACGCCTGGTTCACGACCGCGACGCAGCTGGCCTTGAACATCGCTCGAGGCGATGACAGTGACCCCAATCCCCAACCGATCGAGCGCCAACGAATCGAGGAACTCGCGCCGCTGGTCGCGCGTCACGTGGACTCGTTGCTCGGCGTCTCGATCGACGCCTCCGTGACTGCGGTCACCCGCTCCGCACTGACGATGGCCGCGCTCACTCAGTGGCGTCCGCTCATGGAGCCGATGGTCTCGAGCGGTGCCGCCCTCGGCGAAACGCTCGACCTCGGTGAGAACCAGATGATGGCCCAGATGGCCGCGACGCTCGGTCCCCTGTTCTCGGGATTCCAGATGGGCTCGGTCGCCGGTCACTTCAGCGAGCGCGCGTGGTCACTCGCCGCACTGCCATTACCGAGAATCGATACCGAACGCCAGATCGTCGTGAACAACCTCGCGAGTTTCGCCGAAGCCTGGTCACTCGAGCGCGACGAGGTCTACGTCTTCGCCCTCGCGTTGGAGTTCCTCGCGTCACTCGTGCTGACCCAGCCCGGGACCGGCGACGCCCTGCGCGCACTGTTGATTGACACGGTAGACGAGTCCACGAAGGCGCAGGGCGACATGCTCACGCGCCTGCAATCGATGATCAATCCCGACGACATCGCGGGAATCATGGAGAATCCCGAGTCGCTGCTCGACGGCATCGAGGTGCCCGATGAGAGTGACGCCACGCGTGCGATCAATGCGGCTGCCAGTGTGCTCCTGGCCTTTTTCGAATCGGCCGCCCACCAAATCACCGAGGCGATTCTCGGACCGCGCCCCGCACTCGTCGAGGCCTACCGACGACACCGTCGAAGTGACGCGCGTGGTGAAGACGCTGCCGCGGCCCTGTTTGGAATCTCCACGCAAGGCGAGCATCACGATCAGGCGGCGGCCTTCGTCGACGCGCTGGCCAAGGAACACACGCTGAGGGTCTTCGACGCGCTGCTGCGCGTTGATGGTCTGCCGACGGCGGCCGAACTCGCGAACCCGAACGCGTGGTACGAGCGAGTGACGAACTCGCCGCTCGCCTAGCTTTCTTCTTCGTACCCGAGGTTCCACTCGACGAGGAGGTTCTCTCGTTCGGCGTCGCGGTTCACCCGCTTACGGTTTCGTCGGAACTGCGGATCGTGAGGTGGCAAGAAACGCAACCGGGCATCCACGCGGTCGACGAACGCCTGGATCTGCTCTTCGTCGCCGAAGACCATGCGACACTCCCAGTGAGGCGCGACGGGTCCCAGGTAGATGACCTGGACGTGACCGACCGGGTCGACGACTTCGGTGATCTCCGGGGTGGGGACCTGGCTCACGATGCTCCTTAAGGTGTTGCGAAAGATTCGAAAGTCCATTCTATTGGGTGAATCCGGCGCGTTCTCCGAGCCGTTGTCTTTGAAAGGGCTTACAGCAGTCTGTGAGGAGTATGGTAACCATCGGCTTGTGAACAATTGAGCCTTTCGTTATCGGTTCGTCACACAAAGTGTCGCTACTGTGAGATAAAGAGACCGGGGAGGGGGTGAGCATGAGTACCGAATGGATGGCAGACGGCAAGTGCCGCGAATACCCAGCGGGAACATTCTTCCCGCGAGATGGTGTCGGAGTGATCATTGCTCAACGAATCTGCGCCACGTGTCCCGTAGCGAGCCAGTGCCTCGAGTACGCGCTCGAGAATCACGTGGACCACGGCATCTGGGGCGGCTGCTCAGAACGCGAGCGTCGACGCATTCTTCGCGAGCGTCGTCGTCGGCGCGTTTTTAACTCTGACGCTTCGTAGTACGCCACTCGCGTGCTCGAGTGCGTCATCAATATCTCCGAGGGCCGCAATCTCGAACTTCTCAATTACCTTCGCGCGTCGGCCGGTACCTCGATTCGCGACCTGCACGCCGACGAGTTCCACAATCGCTCGGTCTTCACCCTCGTCAATGACCCTGAGCCACTGAGCCGCGACGTGCACGCGCTCATCGCCGCGTCCTATGGATCCCTGGACCTTCGCCACCACGAAGGGGTCCACCCGAGATTTGGCGTCGTCGACGTCGTGCCCTTCGTGGCATTGGATCCGCTCGATCGAGACCGAACGGTCCAACGGCGCGACGCGACGGCCCAATGGATCAGCGAAACCTTCGCGGTCCCGACCTTCCTCTACGGACCGGTCGAGGACGCCACCCGAACGCTTCCCGAGGTGCGCCGACGCGCGTTTGACACTCTTTCGCCGGACTTCGGACCGAGTTCGGCGTCCCCGAGGCTCGGCGCGGTCGCGGTCGGCGCGCGAGCGATCCTGGTCGCGTGGAACATCTGGCTGTCCGGTGTCTCGAGAGACGACACGCGCGCGCTCGCCAAGGCCGTTCGCCGAAGTGAAGTTCGCTCACTGGCCTTTCGTGCGGGCCAGTTCACGCAGGTCAGTTGCAACCTGATCGATCCGTTGGTCGTAGGTCCCTCGGTCGTGTACGACCAAGTGGCGTCACTCCTGCCCGTGGGAGGCGAGATCGTCCGCGCCGAACTCGTGGGCTTGGTTCCTCGCGCCGTGCTCGACGCCGAAGATCCGGGCCGCTGGGATGAACTCGGACTGGGTGAGAATATGACGATCGAAAGTCGCCTGTAGTTCAGCTGGCCTGGGCGCGACGTTCGATCGCGCGAGCCCGACGCAGCCGACGACGTTCTCGTTCGCTCATGCCGCCCCAGATGCCGAACTTCTCTCCGTTGTCGAGGGCGTACTCCAGGCAGTCCTCGCGAGCCACGCAACCGCGACAGACCTCTTTGGCTTCTCGGGTCGACGCGCCGCGCTCGGGGAAGAAGAGATCGGGGTCGACGCCCATGCAGTTCGCCCGTGCTTGCCATCCACGATCTTCCATGCCGCTCATCAATTCCACGATTTCCACGGTTAATTCCTTCCCCCCAGTGATTCCCACCACTGATGTAATTACAACCATGTCATTGTGACGGTAAACGTGACAAAAAGCAAATGGAAATATGTAACTACCTGATCAGGAGGTGTTCGTCGTTTAGCCGGCGCGTCGGTGCTTGACGAAATCGTCGAGTGCGTACGAACCGAGGTCATCGACGTCGGTGTAGAAGAGCCGTCCACCGTTGACCTTGGCGATCTGTTCCACGAACGGAAACTGGCTTCGTTCGATGTCCAGAGCGAAGGTATTGATCGTGATGTCGGCCTTCGTGCAGCGCAGGACTTCGGCCATGGTCTTTTCCAAGGTTTCGCGAACCGGGGGCCAGGCAAAAAACGGCTCGCCGTTGGCGAGCAGGTGAGCCGTCGGCTCACCGTCGGTCACGACCACGATCTGGCGCTCGCCGCGTTCGTTGCGCATGAGGTGACGACTGAGGGCCAGGGCGTGCTGAAGGTTGGTGCCGTAGGCGTAGTCGATGGTGAGGGCGGGAACGTCCTCGATCTTGAGTTCCTGGGCCATCTCACCGAAGCCGACCACGGCGACGAAGTCGCGAGGGAACTTCGAGCGAATCAGTGACGTGAGCGCGAGGACCATCTTCTTGGCGGGGACGAGATTGCTTCGCATCGCCATGGAGAGCGAGAGGTCGATCGCGAAGACCGTGGCCGAGCGCCGCGTCGATTCGAACTCTTCGACCTCGAAGTCATCGGCGTGCAACGTCACCGGCGTGCCGGGACCCTGGCGTAGAACGGCGTTGCGCAGCGTCTTAGGAAGGTTCAGCGCGAACGGCTCACCGGGCTGCCAGGGTTTGGAGGTCTCCTCGCGGTCTCCCCCACGTGAGACGCTCGCCACACGGTGCAGGCCGAGCGTCGGCGAATCACGCAACTGGGCGAAGAGGTCGCGCAGGGCCTGTTGGCCGATCTGGCGAACCCCTTTGGGCGTCAGGTGGAGTTGGCGCCCTTGACGGTCCACGAAACCTTGGTCCTTCAATCCTTGCAGGGCCTTTTGCAGACGCACGACGTGGCGCGCCGCGTCGTCACCGAGGTTGCGCCGAACCGCCTCGACGTCGACTTCGGGTAGTCCCTGGGCCGCGTTGGCCTGACCGAGGAACTCCTCCAGGCCCTTCAATTGACCCAGTTGCTCGGCAATGGACGCCGCGTCGGCGAAGGATGAACCGTCGTCGCCGCGCATGCGATGCGCTCGGTTCCAGTCGATGTCGGGGCTCGCCATGCGCAGGTTCGACACCAGACGATTGAGCGAGAAGTTGAGCTCCATGTTGTCCATCATCCCGGCGAACATCGAGCGCAGTTCACTCTGTTGATCCGAAGACAGTGAGTTGAACATCGCCTCGGCGGCCGCGGCGCGTTCGGCCATCATGCGCACGACATCCTCGAGACTCTCAGCACCCGGAAAGAAGTCGCCGAACCTCTCCATGAAGTTCTCGAACGTCGGATCGAGGTCTTCGCCGCGGCGATCCTGTTCGATCATCGTGGAGAGCGCGTCCATCATGTCGCGCACGCGCGCCAACTCTTCCGGGTCCGGTCGACCCATCATCTCTTTGCTCTTCTCGAAATACGTGTTGAGAACGTCGCGTTCCAACTCGGCCATGAGCTGTTCGAACTGCTCGCGCGCGTCACTGGACACGAACTCGTAGTTCTGATAATCACCCAGGCGCTCGCCGATACGGTCGCTCATCAGGTCACGTTGCATCTTCTTTTGATCGACGAGGTCGCGCGTGACCTCTTTGCGACGTTCGTCGTCCGACGCCTCAGCCTCGCCGAGCAGTCCGTCGAGTTCGGTGTCTTCGGTCGCCTCGATGTCGTTCAGCCAGTCGCGATAGCGCTGCATCTCGCCGTCGGGGTCGGCCTGCCGCTCGAGTTCGCGTCGCTTGGCGCGCGCCTGCTCGAGTAGGTCGCGAAGTCCCTCGACGCGATCGCCGTCGGCCGTGGTGTATCCCTCTCGAAGCAGGCGGTCCATCGCCTCTTCGAGGTCGCCATTTTCCATGAAGTCATCGGCCAACATGCGCAGCATCTCTTCGACGTCGAGATCGTCGAAGTCGTCGTCATCGCCGAAGCGGCGATAGCCGTAGCGAACGGGCACTAACGGTTCCTCGAGCGATACAGCGCCCTCGCGCCCGAGGCGTCTTTCGCCAGTCGTTTGGTGAGATACAGGCCCTCGAGGATGAACTCCACCGCCGAAGCGAGTTCGCCGTCGCTCGCCGTCGGTCCGGCGATGCGTCGCGCCGGTGCGTCGAGTGACGGCATCGCGGCGAGGACCGCGAGATAGTCGCGGTCGGGCAAATCGTCACCGGTGTGCACCAGCGCCTCGGTATTGAACGCCTCGACGATGGCGGGGCTCTCCTCGAGCAGCACGTTCTCGGCGAAACACTGTCGAACGGCCAACGAGACCAGCGCGGCGATGACCTGGTCCGAGTCGCTGTCATCCATCGTGTCGAACTCGATCTTGCCCTGAGTCGATTGCACCATGGCGCTCAAGTCGCTCACGCGCGGCACGACGGCGCTGTCCTTGGTGCGCAGCGTTCGACGCAGTGCGTTGGCGACGACGATCTCGTAGTTGGCGATCGAGAGACGCACTGACACGCCCGAACTCTGGCTGATCACGTGACTCTTGCGCGCGACGTGACTGACGCGCGCGACGATGTCGTCGATGAACCAGGGAACGGTGACCGGGACCGGGGCGATCGGGAGTTTGGCCTCCTGGTGCATGATGGCGATCTCGGTCGTCAGCTCAAACGGGTAGTGCGTTCGGATCTGTGAGCCGAAGCGGTCCTTCAATGGCGTGATGAGCCGACCTCGATTGGTGTAGTCCTCGGGGTTGGCGGTCGCGACCACCATGACGTCGAGGTCCAGGCGAACCAGGTGACCCCGGATCTGCACGTCGCGTTCTTCCAACACGTTGAGCAGACCGACCTGGATCCGCTCGGCCAGGTCCGGCAACTCGTTCATGGCGAATATGCCGCGGTTGGACTTGGGCACGAGTCCGTACGAGAGGGCCTTGGGATCATCGAGGAACAGGCCGCCGGCGACCTTGATCGGGTCGACCTCGCCGATGAGGTCGGCCATTGAGGTATCCGGCGAGGCCAATTTCTCGGCGAAGCGCCGCGAACGGTGAATCCAGTCCACCGGCGTATCGTCCCCCATCTGATCGACCAGTTCAAGGGCGTAGGCCGAGATCGGAGCGAAGGGGTCGTCACGGATCTCGGATCCCTCGACGATCGGCAACCACTCGTCCAGGAGTGCGACGAGCGAACGAATCATGCGGGTCTTCGCCTGTCCTCGCTCACCCAACAAGATGATGTCGTGACCCGCCAACAACGCCGTCTCGAGTTGAGGCAACACGGTGTCTTCGTAACCGAGGACGTCCGACGTGAGCGGCAGTCCGTCAGCCAGGCGCTGCTCTAAATTGGCGCGAATCTCCTCGCGAACTGATTTGGGCTGGTAGTTCGACGCGCGTAGTGTTCCGAGCGTCGTCGGCAGGTCCGTGGGGGCGATGGGGGTGCTCATCAATCCACTTTACGGGCTGACGATTCTCGGTGGTGCTCGCGATTCGGCCCCGCTACGGCGATCGGCTCAGAGGGTCAGATACATGATGTCGAGACCGACACGCCCCAGGGTCGCGTGATCGAACGCGTCGGGGACCGTTCCGATGGTGACGAAACCGAGTTTTCGGTAGAGCTCGATGGCGTGGACGTTCGTCGAAACAACCGCGTTGAACTGCATCGCGGCGTAGCCGTGGGCTCGGGCCCTCGCGATGACGTATTCGCACGTCGCTCGCCCGACGCCCGAACCGCGCGCCTCGGCGATGACCATGAAACTCGCCGTCGACACGTGCGAACCACGGCCCGGACGATTGGGTCCGAAGGTAGCGGTTCCCACGATCACGTCGTCGCGCAGGGCGACGACGGTCTCTCCCGGAGGTCCGGTGATCCACATTGCTCGGGCCGCCTCAGAAGTGGCGTCCTCGCGGTAGGCGTACGTTTCGCCTTCGGCGATGACCGCGCTGAAGATCTCGAAGACCCGGTCCCAATCACGTGCTTCAATCGGCCGCACGACGATCGGCGATTCAGTCATCGACGGTGCCCCCTAGGCCGCGAAGTGTGATGGCGCCACAATTCAAGATCACGGAGTGCCGATCACCTGTCGCACGAGCGATGACCCCGGTCGATACGCGAGATGCACGGCGCGCGGCGCGTCGAGGATGACGACGTCGGCCCTCGCTCCGATGCCGAGGTGGCCCACGTCGTCACGACGCAGCGCCAGGGCTCCGCCGCGCGTCGCCGACCACAACGCGTCGTCGAAGTTCATGCGCATGTCGCGCACGGCGATCGCCAGCACGAAGGCCATGCTCGTCACGTAGGACGTGCCCGGGTTGCAGTCCGTCGCCAGGGCGATGAGCGCGCCACCGTCACTCAGCCGTTGTGCTGGTGAGTAGTTCGCGCGCGTCGAGAAGTCCGCTCCCGGAAGGAGCGTCGCGACCGTCGCCGACGCCGCGAGCCGATCGATGTCGTCGTCACTGAGGAACGAGCAGTGATCGACGCTCGCGGCGTCCACCTCGACCGCGAGCGCGACGCCTCCGGTCTCACCCAGTTGATTGCCGTGCACTCGAAGCCCCAGTCCGGCTGACCTCGCGGCGGACAGTATCGCTCGCGACTCGTCAACGTCGAAGGCGCCGCGGTCACAAAAGACGTCGGCCCACTTCGAGCGCGGCGCACATAAATCCAGCATCGGGCCCCGTACCAGGTCGACGTAGCCCGCGCGGTCGTTCGCGTACTCGCGCGGCACGACGTGGGCGCCGAGGAACGTCACCTCATCACTGAACTCATTGGCGACGTCGATCAGCCGGGACTCGCCGTCGACGTCCAGCGCGTACCCGGACTTGATCTCGACGGTCGTCACCCCACCGGCGCGGAGTTCGCGAAATCGCGACCGCGTCGCACGGCGTAGTTCGTCGCTCGACGCGGCGCGTGTGGCGTTCACGGTGCGCAGGATGCCGCCCCCGTCGTACGCCGTGCCGCTCATGCGCGCCTCGAACTCTTCGGAGCGCTCCCCGGCGAAGACCAGGTGCGTGTGGGAGTCGACGAAACCGGGAATCACCGCCGAATTTTGTGCGTCGATCATCTCGTCGGCGGCCGGGGCGTGCGCGTCGGGTCCCACCCAGAGGACGACCTCGTCGTCGATCACCATCGCGGCGTCGAAGAGACGTCCCGTAGCGCCGGCGCCCAGCGTCGGATCATTCGTCGTCAGCTCACCTATGTTCTTGATGAGCCGAGTCGTCATCGCCCTTCGCGCATCGGAATGCGGACGCCTCGCTCTTCGGCCGTCGCCTCGGCGATCTCGTACCCGGCGTCGACGTGGCGGATGACGCCCATGCCCGGATCGTTCGTCAAGACCTTGGCCAACTTCTGGGCCGAGAGCTCGGACCCGTCGGCGACGCAGACCTGACCGGCGTGGATCGAACGGCCGATTCCGACTCCGCCGCCGTGATGAATTGAGACCCACGTCGCTCCCGACGCCGTGTTCACCAAGGCGTTGAGGAGGGGCCAGTCGGCGATCGCGTCCGATCCGTCGAGCATCGACTCGGTCTCGCGATAGGGCGACGCGACCGAACCACTGTCGAGGTGATCGCGGCCGATCACGATGGGCGCCTTCACTTCGCCCGAGGCGACGAGCTCGTTGAACGCGAGCCCGGCCCGGTCGCGCTCGCCGTAGCCGAGCCAACAGATTCGCGCCGGCAGCCCCTGGAAGGCCACGAGCTCTTGGGCCTTCGTGATCCAACGTCGCAGGGCGTCGTTCTCGGGGAACAGATCGAGGACCGCCTGATCGGTTCGTGCGATGTCCTGCGGGTCACCGGACAACGCCGCCCAACGAAACGGACCTTTACCTTCGCAAAAGAGCGGTCGGAGGTACTCCGGCACGAATCCGGGGAAGGAAAAGGCGCGCTCGTAGCCGCCCAATTGCGCTTCGCCGCGAATCGAGTTGCCGTAGTCGAAGACCTCGGCCCCGCGGTCCTGGAACCCGACCATTGCCTCGACCTGGTTCGCCATCGAGTGGCGGGCGCGGTCGGTGAACTCCTCGGGTTTCTTCTCGGCGTAGTCGTGCCAGTCGGCGAGATCGATCCCCTCGGGCAGATAGCTCAACGGGTCGTGCGCCGACGTCTGGTCGGTCACGATGTCGACGTCGACACCGCGGCGCAGCAGTTCGGCGAAGATCGTCGCGGCGTTGCCCACGAGTCCGACGCTGAGTGCGGTCTTCGCTCGCTTGGCACCCTCGACGCGCGCGAGCGCGTCATCGAGGTCGGCGGTCCACTCGTCGAGGTAGCGCTGGTCGACTCGTCGTTGCAATCGTGACGGGTCGACGTCGACGCAAAGACAGACGCCATCGTTCATCGTGACGGCGAGGGGTTGCGCGCCGCCCATGCCACCGCAGCCGCCCGTCAGGGTCAGCGTGCCGCGCAGCGTGCCGCCGAAGTGCCGATCGGCGACGGCCGAGAATGTCTCGTAGGTGCCCTGAAGGATCCCCTGCGTGCCGATATAGATCCACGATCCGGCGGTCATCTGGCCGTACATCGTCAGACCCAGCGCTTCGAGTCGACGGAACTCCGGCCACGTGGCCCAATCCCCGACGAGGTTCGAGTTCGCGATCAGGACTCGCGGCGCCCACTCGTGCGTCGAGAAGACCCCCACCGGCTTTCCCGATTGCACCAGCATCGTTTCGTCACCCTTGAGGGTCTGCAACGTGCGCACGAGCGCGTCAAAACTTCGCCAGTCGCGTGCGGCGCGACCGGTGCCGCCGTAGACGACGAGATCATCCGGTCGTTCGGCGACTTCGGGGTCGAGGTTGTTCTGGAGCATGCGCAGCGCACCCTCCTGGGGCCAGCCCAACGTCGACAACGTCGTGCCTCGGGCCGCTCGAACCGGTCGCGCGCCTTCCATGTCAATCGCCTCTCACCACTACGACAGTGCCACGAAGCGGCGAACGATGTCCAGTAGCTCGCCACTACGCACGAGTTCGCCCACCGCCGCGATCTCTGGGGAGAGCCAACGGTCGTGTCCCGGGCCTCCGGAGACGGCGTTGACGCGGTGGCTTACGGCGGCAGTTGATGGCGAGGCGGTGAGAGGTTCTCGAATCGCGAGCGCGCGCGCGGCCGTGAGCAACTCGATCGCGATCACGTCGGCGAAAGCGTCGAGGGCCTTGCGGAGCTTTCGCGCGGCGTGCCACCCCATTGACACGTGGTCCTCTTGCATGCCCGAGGACGGAATCGAGTCCACGCTCGCCGGCGTCGCCAGGCGTTTCATCTCCGAGACCAGAGCCGCCTGCGCGTACTGCGCGATCATGAGTCCAGAGTCGACTCCGGCCTGACCAGCGAGGAACGGTGGGAGACCGAAACTTCGCGACACGTCGAGCATCCGATCGGTGCGACGCTCGGACATCGAGGCCACGTCGGCGATCGCGATCGCGAGGAAGTCAAGCGCGTAGCCGACCGGCGCACCGTGAAAGTTCCCGTTGGACGCCAGCGTGCCGTCAGACAGTACCGAGGGATTGTCGATCGCTGCCGCGAGTTCGACGTCGGCCACGTGCGCGGCGAACCCGAAGGTGTCGCGTGCGGCGCCGTGGACTTGCGGCGCGCAGCGCAACGAGTACGCGTCTTGCACCTGGGTCGGGTCATCGAGGTGCGAACTGACGATGAGCGAGTCGGCCAACAGTGTCAAGAGGTTGGCCGCGCTCACCAACTGACCGGCGTGGGGACGTAGCGCGTGGATCTCGGCGAGGAAGACCTGGTCGGTCCCGCGCAACGCCTGGATCGACATCGCGGCCGCGACGTCGACGAGCTGCATCAGCGCCATACCGTCGTCGAGGGCGAGGATCAGTTGTCCGAGCATCCCGTCGGTACCGTTGATCAGCGCCAATCCCTCTTTCTCGGCCAGGACGATCGGCGCGAGGCCGTTCGCGGCCAGGGCCTCGCTCGCGGCCAGACGCTGGCCGCCGCGGTCGCGCACGTCGCCCTCGCCCATCAATGCGAGCGCCACGTGCGCCAGTGGCGCGAGGTCGCCCGAACAGCCGAGCGAACCGAACTCGTGCACGATCGGGGTGATACCCGCGTTGATGAGCGCGGCGTAGCCCTCAGCCGTCGAGGGGCGAACGCCCGAGACACCGCTGCACAGGTTGGTGAGTCGCGACACCATCATCGCGCGCACGACTTCGGTTTCGACCTCCGGTCCGACCCCCGCGGCGTGCGAGCGGATCAAGGAGCGCTGCAGGTCTCGTCGTTCCTCGGGCGAGATGAAGGTCGTCGCGAGCGAACCAAATCCGGTCGAGAGTCCGTAGATCGGCGTCCCGCTCTCGACGAGCGCGTCGATCGCCGCGCGTTGACGCTCGAGGCGAGCCATGACGGCGTCACTCAACGTGACCGTCTCGAATCCCCGGGCGACCGACACCAACTGTGCGCGCGTGAGGGACCCGACACCGATGTCTACGGCCATTGCAGTCTCCTTCGCACGCCGGCGAGCGTCTCGAGTACCAGCAGCGCGGCGAGACGAACCGTTCGCTGGTCCGCGCTGTCTCGTTCGACGTCGATCTCGGTGACATCGATCGCCACCACGCCGTGCTGGACCGAAATCGCCCGAACGAATCGGCGCATCTCGTCGGCGCTCAGCCCGCCGGGTGCCGCCGCGGGACAGGCCGGCACGACCATCCGATCCGCGGCGTCCATGTCGATGTCGACGTAGACGTGACGTCCCCCGGCACCGGCGATCGCGACGGCGCGACGAGCCGCCTCTTCGACCGGTTCGTGGTGCAAGACGTCGCGTGAGATCACGGTGACCCCGGCGTCGTGGGCGCGACGCGCGTAGGCCGGCGAGTTCGAGAAGTCCGCCAGTCCGACCTGGACGACGTGATGGCCGTCGAGTCCGTCTTCGAGGAGTTGGCGTACCGGTGAACCGTTGGACACGCCGTCGCGCATGTCGAGGTGCGCGTCGAGGGTCACCAGACCGAAGTTCGAATAATCGCCGCCACTCAGGGCGCGAAGCGCGAGCCAGGTCACCGCGTTGTCACCGCCGAGGATGAGACGTAGCGCGATGCTCGGGTCCCACCTCGCCAGCGCCGCCGCCACGCGCTGCGCGCCGCCTTCGGCGTCCGGAGCGTCCACGTCACCGAAATCCACGAGTCCCACGGTCTCGGCGATGTCGATGGCCTCGCTGAACGACCAGGTGGAATAGCGTTCGAGAGCCCCACGGATGGCCGCCGGTGTGCTCGTCGAGGAGCGCTCGGTGACCGACGTGGCGTAGGTCGAGATGCCGATCAAGCCGACGTTGCGTCGACCCTCGACGGGTCGATCACTCAGCAGCGTGGCGGCCGAGGGCCAATTGGGATCGTTCGCAGTCGCCACATGACCATGTTACGCATAGCCCTCGCGACGAGGACTTACGCCAAGGTCAGCGCGGTCGAGGATTGTCGCAGAAAAGTGAAACACGTTGGTGCGCGTTGTCGCTCGCGCATGGAGCGCGGAAAACGGGGTCGAAATCTGGTTCGCGACTGGATCAGCGATCGACGACGCGCACACCACTGTCGCCCGACTCTTCGGGCTCTTCGTGAATGAACGTCGGCACCGGTGTCGCTTCGAGGTGACTGGGCACGTCGTCCACGTAGCGGGGCGAGGGCGTCGCGGAGTACTCGCCCTCGGACGAGCGCGTCACGACGTTCGGCGTCTTTCGTCGACCGCCGCCGTGCAGGGCCTGGATCTCGTGGCAGATGCGGTACGTGATCGGGAACGCCAGGATCGGCACGATGACCGTCAAGTAGCGCATCGCGACGAGGACGGTGTTGAGCGACAGGTTAAAGAACTTCGCGAGCACGTCGGTAGAGCTGGCGATGAAGAGCATGCCCAAGAAGCTGAGCATCGTGACGCCGACGGCGGTGCGCACCGGCACGTTGCTCGGTCGATCGAGCAAGTTGTGGATCGCATTGTCCTTCGTGAATTTGCGTTCGATCATCGGCCAGACGAAGACAAAGTTGAATATCAGACCCGGGAGCACGACCGCGGGGATCAAGACTTCGAAGGGGATCGTATGGCCCCAACTATGGAACGACCACGACGGCCATATTCGTAGCGCGCCGTCGAGGAATCCCATGTACCAGTCCGGTTGGACGGCGTAGGAGATCCTCGCCGCGTCGTACGGTCCGAACTGCCAGATCGGGTTGACCTGGGCGAAGGCGCCGAGCAGCGCCGTGATGCCGCCGACGATGAACAAGAAGCCGGTCGTCTTGGCCATGAAGACGGGGAACATCGGTGAACCGACGACGTTCTTCTCCGTACGTCCGTTGCCTGGGAACTGCGTGTGCTTTTGTCGCACGAGCAAGAAGAGGTGCGCACCCACCAGTCCGATGATGATGAGCGGCATGATCAAACAGTGCAAGATGAAGAAACGCGGGATGATCGACGTGCCCGGGAAGTTCCCGCCGAAGACCCAGAACGCCAGGTAGGAACCGACCAGCGGGATCGACAGGATGATCGAGTAAGCGATGCGGATTCCGGTGCCCGAGACCAAGTCATCGGGCAGTGAGTAACCGAGGAATCCGTTCAAGATCGCCAGGATCAACAGGGTTGAACCGATGATCCAGTTCAGCTCGCGGGGCTTGCGGAAGGCGCCAGTGAAAAAGACGCGCGCCATGTGGATGACGATGGCGCCGACGAAGATGTCACAGGCCCAGTGGTGCATCTGTCGCATCAAGAGACCGCCTCGAACGGCGAAGGAGAGATTCACCGTCGACGCGAACGCCTGGGTCATCTTTTGACCGTCGAGCGGCGCGTAACTGCCGTGATAGACCACGAGAGCCGAACTCGGGATGAAGTACAGCGTCAAGAAGACGCCGGTCACCAACAAGATCAGGAACGAATAGAGCGCGATCTCACCGAGCATGAATGACCAGTGGTCCGGGAAGATCTTGTCCATGAACGTGCGTCCACCGCGCGCCACGCCCAAGCGGTCGTCGAGTTCATCCAGTGATTGGCCAATGCGGCCGTAGCGTCCGAGGGCTTGCTTCTTCGAACGCTGGGTGTTGATGACGTCGCTCACGATCGCTCCCAGAATCCCGGACCGACGGCCTCGTGGTAGTCGCTCTGGCTACGAAGGAACCCCGAGGAGTCCACGTACAGCGGCAGCTGCGGCAGCGGTCGAGGCGCCGGTCCGAACTGCGGCACGGCGCCGTTGGTGACGTTGAACATCGACTGGTGACAGGGGCAGACGAGTAGTTGTAACTCCTGCTCGTAGAGACCGACCGGACAACCGAGGTGCGTGCAGACCTTGGAGTAGGCGACGTAGCCGTGCGGGGCCCAGGTCTCGCGACCCTTCATCGTCGTGAACGCTTCGTTGGAGACTCGAATCAATACCGTCTGGTCCACGGCCTGTCCGCGATCCGAGTTCTCCTTGCCTTCCGGAAAGACCGTCTCGATCGATCCCACCGCGAGGTCGCCCACTTCCACGCGGCGACCGGTCTGATCGACGACGTAGGAGCCGGAGCGCCAGTCGGTGTGCTGCAGCGTCGTCTTGGGCAACGGTCCGAGGCTGCGCAGTAACGGGAACATCACGACGATGCCGAAGATGCCCATTCCCCCGCCGAGGAGGCCACCGAGGAGCTTGCGACGTTGGACGACCCCGCCGCCACGTTCGACGATGGCGGCGGCGAACGCCTGGCGGTCGGCGTCAGAGTTCGCGAGCGTGTGGCGCTCTTCGACGAACGGTCCGCGCGGCATCAGATACTTGCCCCAGGCGACGATGCCGATGCCGAGGAACAGGAGTCCGCCACCGAGCGTCGCGCCGAGTTTCCACGGCTGGGCGTCGATCCAGTAGCACGCACCGAAGCCGGCGAGACAGAGCGCGCCGAGGATGAAGCAGACGCTGATGACGCGCTCGACCAACTCGGGATTGCGCGCCGCGGGCAGCAAGTGGGGGTCGTTCGCGGGGAGCCCCGTCAGCGAGACTGGCGTGCGGTGTTCGTCAGTCATCGCGCTCGCCTACCCAGAACCCGACCAGTGCGAGGACTCCCACGCCGAAGGCCAGCCCCACGAATCCTTCGGCGACCGGACCCAGACCGCCCAGACCGAATCCGCCCGGGTTATTCGGGTGCTGGATCTCGGTCGTCACGAACTTCACGATGTCGTCGACCTGAGTGTCGCTGAGGTTGCCGGTGAAGCGAGGCATATTGCCGGGGCCTGTGCGAATGGCCTCGGCGACCTCGATCGAAGGAATCTTTCGTAGGGACGGCGAGAACGTGCTCATGGCGAGCGCGTCGCCGTCACCTTCGATGGTGTGACACGACGCGCAGTTCAGTGCGAAGAGCGCGGCGCCGTCGGCGACGTTTGCGTTCTTCAAGTGCGGATACGGAATGAGGGGGAAACCCGGCGAGAGCGAGTCCACCCACGCCGACACGGCGAGGGCTTGGTCGTGCGTCAGTCGCGGGACCCGACGGTTGGCTTCGATGGATCGGGGATTCGCCGCCGGCATTCGACCCGAGTCGACCCAGAAGTTGATGGTCGCCGGTCCGAGTCCGACGAGGTCGGGAAAGGCGCCGGCCGTGCCGTTGGCGGGGACGCCGTTGGCCTGAGTGCCGTGACACGACGCGCAGTTCTGTTGGAAGAGTGCTTCACCGAGCGTGACCAACGCCGCGGACGGTGCGCGGTACGTGATCGAGGAGTTGCCGTAAGCGATGATGACGCCGTCGCTGTTCTTCTTCACCATCGTCGAGTTGGGCGTCCCGGCGTTCTTTCGCGTCGTCTGATACGGCGTTGGCTTGTACGCCGCCTGGGCGCCGCCGACGAAGAGCAGAACCGGACCACATGCGAAGAGACTGACGATCGAGAGAGCGGCGCAGCGCTTGAAGAAAGGTGACGTCACGCCATTTCCTACTTCAGCAAGAACAGGGCCGAGTACAGCCCGATCCATACGACGTCGACGAAGTGCCAGTAGTAACTCACTCCCTGGAACGTGGACAACTCACCGGGGTCGCCTTCGGTGCCGCGCATGCGAAAGAGCAGGAACGCCATGGCGACGAGTCCCAAGATCACGTGCAGTCCGTGGAGGCCGGTGGTGATGAAGAAAATGGAGCCGTAGGAGTTGGTGTACCAACGGGTCGCGAGATGCGTCCACTCATAAGCCTGGTTGGACACGAACAACGTGCCCATGATCATCGTGGCGATCACCCACGTACGAGCTTCGGCACGACGACGATTCTCAATCAGCCACACGGCGCGTTGCATCGTGAACGACGAGCCGATCAAGACGAGTGTGAAGATGCCCGACTGCAAGACGTCGAGGTGCGTGCCGACGGGAGGCCACGACGCCAGGTGGGCGCGAATGGTAAACAATGCGGCGAAGAGTCCCGAGAAGAACATCAGCTCGCTGCCGAGCCAGATCATCACGCCAATGGCCAGCATCGGCGGTCGATCGTGGACGATCTTCCCTTGCTTCGCCAGGCTATTGGGGGAAATCGCCTGACTCACGGCTACATTTCTAGCGGAAATTCACACACCGGTGCGACAGCGTGGCCGATTTGGCTCAACGCAATGTCTCGGGGAGTGGCTCCACGGCCACGAGGGCAAGCCGTCGGGTCGGTCGGGTCATCGCGACGTACAAAGTGCGCAGACCTCGCGCGGTGATCGACGTACCGCCCCGGGCGCCGCGACTGGCAATCTGACCCGGCTCGATAACGACGACTCCGTCGAATTCCAGACCGTTAGCGCCTTCGGCCGAGAGCACGATGAGGTCGGCTCCAAGCCCCTTGGATTCCTGGTCCCGAGGATCGATGGCGTCGAGACCTTTCGAACGCAGGATGGTCACGATTTCCTCGACCCGCTCGCCTGTCACGATCACTGCGACGCGTCCGGGCGCGACGGCGTCGACCTCGCGGCGAGTGATGTCACCGAGCGTCGCCACGAACTCTTCGCGACTCACTTGGTCCACGGTGGGTGAATGTCCGGCTCGACGGACGGGACGCGGTGGCGTGAGGTCCGGCGCCGCGGCCCGCAACGTGGGCGCGGCGAAGTCGAGGACCTCTTCGGGCGTGCGGTAACTGACGGTCAGATCAACACGGGTCGGCTCACGACGCGGTTCAAGGACCTCGAGCACGGCGTTCCACGATGCCGAGGACGACGCCGTCGTGGCCTGGCCCATGTCGCCGACGATGGTCATGGAACCCGTCAAATCACGACGCTTCAACACCCGAAGTTCCATGGGCGACAGGTCTTGGGCCTCGTCGATCACGATATGTCCGTAGGTGACGAATTCCGCCTCGTCGAGTTCGTTACTCAGGACCGGAGCGTTACGTTGGGCCTCTCGAAGGGCCGCAGCGCGCACGTCACCGGCGTAGGCATCGAGATCGATCCCGTCCAAGATGCCGTTGTCGCCCGGTTTGACGACGGGGCGAGGACGGCGCAGTGGTCCGAGCAACACGCGAGCCTCGTCGATCAAGGCGGCGTCGGCCTTCGTCCAATGGACCTCGTCAATTGAAATCGAGCGGGCCCGGTACAAGAGCGCCAACTCCTCGGCGCTCACGAAGTCCTGCCCGGCCGCGCGCAACAAGGCCGGCGCGCCAAAGAGGTCGTGGAGGAGTTCTTGTCCCGAGAGTCGCGGCCAAATGCGCTCGAGCGCCCACTTGAACTGTGGCGTGGCGCGAATCAGATCGGCTAATTCGCCAACGGCATTGACCTCGTCGACGCCTTCTCGCACAAAGCGTTCGTAGTACTCGTTCGCCAGTCGGTTCGCCAGTTCGCGACCGACGGCCGAACGGCGTTGATTGTGATTGCCGGGACGACGTCGGGCGCGTTCAACCGTCTCTTGGGTGTATCGCGCCTTCAACACGACGATCGCGCGACCGATGGGGATCTCGACGTCGCCTTTCAGCGCACGCTGACGCGTGCGCAGGGCGCGAGCGAGGAGTCGCGCCATGCGAAGGTCGCCCTTCAACTCGTCGACCGGTTCCGCGTCTCGTCCCCGAATCTCTACGTTGGTGACAAGACCGGAGATCGTGGAGAGCGTCACGCCGGACTCCCCCAGCGACGGCAGTACGTTCTCGATGTAGTTCAAGAAGAGCGGGTTCGGTCCGACGACGAGTACGCCTTGTCGTTCAAGCGTCGAGCGATGCGTGAAGAGAAGATACGCCGCGCGGTGCAGCGCCACGGCGGTCTTGCCGGTGCCCGGACCTCCTTGCACCAACAAGACGCCCGCCAGAGGATTTCGAATGATGCGGTCCTGCTCGCCTTGGATGGTGGCGACGATGTCACCCATGCGCCCCGTACGCGCACGACCTAACGCCGCGAGCAGCGCTCCCGGACCGCCGAGCGCGAGGCCGCCATCGACGAGTCCTTCTTCGGTCGCTGCGCGCACGTCATCCTCGGGCAACGCGAGCTCCCCGTTGGCGTCCGCGAAGTACTCGTCTTCGACGCCAGTCACGTCGTGGCCGTGCGTGGCGACGTGACGGCGGCGTGCCAGTCCGAGGGGCTCGACGCCGGTCGCGCGATAGAACGCCTCGGCCACCGGCGCGCGCCAGTCGATCACGAGTGGATTCAACTCCTCGTCCGAGACGGCCAGTCGCCCGACGTGGTATTCGTCGGCGCGACCCAATTCATCAGGCGCGTAGTCGATCCGACCGAAGAAAAGGGGCTGGTCACCGATCGCGAGTTGATCGAGTCGATGCAGCGCCGTACCCATGACCACGTCGCGCTCGACGAGATCGCCGGCGCCACGCATGTTCGCCACGGCCGCACTGTCGCGCAGCGATCGGGCCTCATCGCGCATGTGATCGAGGGCCGTCAGAGCGAGATCGAGGAAGAGCTGTTCCTCTTTGATCTCACGCTCGTGGGCCATCTCGTCCTCTTTTCATTTCTCAAAATTGAGAAATATCAAGTCTAGGGCAACTCGGCAACGCCATCTCAAACTGACCCGCGAGCCAGTTCACGTAGATTGAAATGGACACAAAGGAGTGAAGTGAGCGAGCCGGTTTTCCTTCGGGCCTGTCGCGGTGAGAGCGTCACGCACGTCCCGGTGTGGTTCATGCGCCAGGCCGGCAGGTCACTTCCTGAGTACCGAGAACTGCGCGGCGACGGTTCGATCCTGGACGCCATCGGCGATCCGGCTATCGCGTGCGAGATCACGATGCAGCCCGTTCGGCGCTACGGCGTCGATGCCGCCGTCCTCTTCAGTGACATCATCGTGCCGTATCACGCCATTGGTTTCGGCGTCGACATCGTGCCCGGTCGAGGGCCAGTGATTGCCAAACCCTTCACGACCGCCGCGGACTTGGAACGGCTTCGCGATTTGACCGACGTCGACATCGCCCACGTCACCGCGACGGTCGATCTGGTGCTGAAGGAACTGGAGGTCACGGACACGCCGCTGATCGGATTTGCCGGAGCCCCGTTCACGGTGGCCAGTTACTTGGTTGAGGGCGGTCCCACCAGAGAGTTCGCGCTCATCAAGTCGCTGATGCACACCGAACCGCAGCTCTTCGACCTCCTCATCGAGCGACTCTCAGACATCACCGTCACGTTTCTTCGTGCCCAGGTCGCCCATGGCGTGCGCGTGGTGCAACTTTTCGACTCGTGGGCGGGGGCACTCACGCGCGACGAGTACCGACGATTCGCACTGCCCGCGACCGAGCGAGTGCTCGCGAGCATTGCCGATCTGGGTGTCCCGACAATTCTCTTCGGTGTCGGCACCGGCGAACTACTGGACCTCATGGCAACGGCGAACAGTTCGGTGATGGGGATTGATTGGCACGTGGACCTCGACGAGGGGCGCCGTCGCGTCGGCGGTCGCCCGGTCCAGGGCAATCTCGATCCGGCGCGTTGTCTCGCCGGGATCGACGTCGCCGTGCAGGGCGCGCGCGAAGTGATCACGCGTGCCGGACACGACGGCGGCCACATCTTCAACCTGGGCCACGGTGTCCTCCCCTCCACCGATCCTTCGACGCTCGAGGCGGTCGTTCGCGTCGTTCACGACGAGGGAAGGGCGGGCGTGCGGTGAGCACCGGCGTGCTCGTCATGGCCTACGGCACGCCGACGTCACCGAGTGACGTCGAGGCGTACTACACCAGAATTCGCCACGGGCGAGCACCCACGCCCGAACTGCTCGCCGATCTTCAGCGCCGTTACAACGCCATAGGCGGCACATCACCATTGGCCCAGCGCAGCGCCGATCAAGTGGCGGGCATCGCCGCGGCGCTCGAGCAGCGCGTTCCCGGTGGTTTTGACGTGCGCTTCGGTTCAAAGTACGAACCACCACTCCTCGAGACGACCGCCGAAGCGTTTCGCTCCGAAGGTTTCGACGTCGTCGTGGGCCTGGTCCTCGCACCGCACTCGTCGTCGATGTCGACGGACCAGTACATGTCACGCGCCCGAAAGGCGCTCGGGGACCGAGTCAACTTCGTCGAGATCGGCGCCTGGTGGGAGTTCCCGGGATTCCTCGAGATCATTGCGGGGCGGGTGAACGAAGCCCTGAGGAACATCGCGCTCGAACGCCGCGACACGACCGAGGTGATCTTCTCGGCTCACTCACTACCCGAGAAGATCCTCGCGACCGGCGATACGTACCCCGAACAGTTGCGCGACAGCGCGAGGCGCGCGGCCCAATTGGCCGGCGTCGCGCACTGGGACGTGGCGTGGCAGTCGGCCGGGCGCACAGCCGATCCGTGGATCGGTCCCGATATCTTGCAAGTCCTGCGCGACAAGCGCGCGCTCGGCGTGACTGACGTCGTGTCCTGCCCGATCGGGTTCGTGAGTGACCACCTCGAGGTGCTCTTCGACATCGACGTCGAAGCCCAGGGTGTGGCTCGCGAGGTGGGGCTGCGACTGGTCCGAACGGCGTCGCTCAACGACGACGCGGGGTTCATGGCGTTGCTGGCCGACGTCGTCCTGGAACACGTCTCGTGAGTCGCGAGTCAATCGTCGTCGTGGGCGGCGGCATCAGTGGATTGAGTGCCGCGTGGGAACTCTCCGGCGGTGTCGACGGTCCGAACGACCGGACACCGCGAATCGAACTCATCGCTGACGGCACCGTGGTCGGTGGTTCGCTCGCCACGACACAGTTCGCCGATCGAACGATCGATCTCGGCGCCGACGGCTTTCTCGCGCGACGACCCGAAGCGGTTGACCTCATTCGAGAACTCGGCTGCGGCGATCAACTCGAATCGATCGACGCGAGCGGCGCGTCAATTTGGTTGCGCGGCGCCCTCGACGAATTGCCCACGGGACTCGCCCTTGGAATACCGACCTCATCAGGTCAGTTGAAGAACGTTCGGGGTCTGTCGTGGCGGGCGCGTCTGGACGCACAGAGGGACGAACACGCACCCGTTCGCATGAAGGTCGGGGACGATGCCACGATCGGGGACATCGTGCGCACGAAGCTCGGTCGAGAACTCTGCTACCAATTCGTCGAACCGATGCTCGGGGGCATCCAGGCCGGTCGCATCGACGACCTCTCGGCCAAGTCGGTATTCCCCGCGCTGTTAGGGGCGGCCCGCAAGGGCGGCTCGTTGATGCGCGCGATGCGCGCCAGTGGCCCGGTGGCGCCGGGACCGTCCGTGACGACCACGAACACCGCTACGACGTTCTACTCCCTCCTCGCCGGCGTGGGATCGCTTCCCATCGAAGTCGCACGCCGACTTCGCGATCGCGGCGTCGTGATGCGAACGGGAGTCGCGGTCACCGCACTACGACGTACGCCTTCGGGCAACTATCCCTGGGAAGTCGACACGAACACCACCACGACGCCGGCCGACTCGGTGGTGATGGCGACGCCGGCGACCGTCACCGCTCGCCTGCTCGGGGCGTACGATCCGGCGCTGGCGCGACTCGGCGCCGTGCGCAGCGCCGGTGCCGCGATGACCACGTTCAGCATGGCGCGAAGTGAGCTCGACATGAGCGCGAGCGGCACCGGGATACTGGTACCGCTCGGCACGCCGTGGTCGGGCGACGGCTCTCTCATGACCACCGCCGTCACGTTCCTCGATCGCAAGTGGCCCCACCTGCGACGCGATGACGACGTTCTACTGCGCGCGCACGTCGGTCGCATCGACGACCTTCGTTGGACCGTGATGAGCGACGAACAACTCATCGCGCGAGTGAGCGCGGAACTGAGTGTCATTCTGGGCGCGTTCGGCACGCCGAACGAGGCACTCGTGCAACGCTGGCCAAACGCGCTGCCGCAGTACTACGTCGGACACGAGACCTTGGTGGGCGACGCTCGAGCGGCCGGCGTACCGCTCGGCGTGTTCTTGTGTGGCAACGCCTATGACGGCGTCGGCGTCCCGGCGTGCATCGGTTCCGGACGTCGGGCCGGTCGCGACGCACTCGAAATGTTCTCCAGCCTTCGCTGAAGGGCTCAGAGGTAGTAACCGGAGTGGATGTAGATGCAGGGCACGCCTTCGCTGACGTACATGGCGTGGTTCTTAGGGTCGTCATCGAGCGCCAGTCGGATATCGAAGCCCTCCTTGACGAGGTCGCGCAACGCGCCGCGCTTGAACTCGTCGACACCGGAGTAGTCCCCGTGTTCACGCATGATCAGTAGGTCCCAGCGCAGGCCGTAGCGCTCGAGCCAGCCGACCGTATGGGGCTGAACCCGTCGGGGACGGCCCGTCAACAGCACGACCTTCAATGTCGAGTCCAAGAGCTCGAGCAAACGCTCAATCTCTTCGATGATCGGGTCGTCGCCGCACGCGTCGAAGAAGCTCTTCCAATCGCCCCAATCGAGATAGTGCTGGCGACCGGCTGCGTCGGCCAGTACGCCATCGATGTCGAAAATGACCGCCGGACCGGTTCCCGACGAGCCCTCTCGCCAATGCCAGTTTTCTCGCCGGTAGTCCGAACTCATCGTGAAAACAGGCTAAAGGGTTTTCTCGGGCGTTCTCTGCGAGACTGGACGCCGTGGGCTGTACCGAGCGTCGAACGCTGCCAATTCCTTTCGGCCATCACGTTTACGTGGTGAGCGACCTCTCACTCTCACCCACCACCGACGTGAACTGT
>Ga0182030_10001461_pt1 | contig 48740 bp, 57 predicted proteins | sample 812S3MmetaG_FD_121299 | JGI IMG/M metagenome (GOLD analysis project Ga0182030, IMG submission 121299) | Permafrost microbial communities from Stordalen Mire, Sweden - 812S3M metaG (Illumina Assembly) | ecosystem: Environmental > Terrestrial > Soil > Wetlands > Permafrost | place: Sweden... | reverse complement strand
TTCTCTTATAAATAATTTAAGTGGGTGTTGGGGGGGGGGGGTGTTTTTTTGTCTTGCCTGGGGTTCCGTTTCCCCCTTTTTTTTTTTTTTTTTTTTTTTTTGTTTTTTCCTTCTCGAACTTCTCGAAGTGCAATGTGTCGTAGTGTCGCAATGTCGCAATACCCGCTACGCTCCTTTCAACAAGGGGGAATGCACCTGGGAAACCAAAGATCCTTAGTCAGGAACTTCCAACCTAGCTAATGATATACCTTGGCTTGATCTCATTATCTCACCATCTCCATCTATTGAAATCATCTCATTTCTGTTTCATGCCGTACATGTATTCATCCTTATCCTTGTCCTCTTCTCTTCTTTTCTTTTCTTTTCTTTTCTTTTCTTTTTCCTTTAACCTTTTTTTCCCGCGACCTTTTTCTTCCCTGGACCGAAAGCGTTCACAGCCTCGCCACTCCGGGGTGCTTGGGAGAGGCTGACCTAAGCCCCCGGGACCCAATCACATCTGACAACCATGGCGCAATTCCCAGGGCGGAACGCCAAGAATCGCATCATTTGGAGACTAGGCATGGGGGAGGCTGTAGGCTGTTTGCGTGAAGTACCGCATTTATCAACAATTGGAATACTTTTATTTAATGCTAAAAAGTATGAACCCACACAAGCTGTGTCATTTCGAACATTAGGTACATTACACTACACTACCAACCGACTGGACAAAATTGACGGGTGGTGACCTTCGTTAAAATGGCAATTTGAGTGGCAGAGACACGGGCGCGTGGGACTTACTAGTAGCCCTTCGTCGTGGAGAGAAGATTTTCAGACACCAGAGACAATCGGTGATTCTTAGATCTGAAGATCTGGAACATCTTTTTATCGTGACATCCTTCGACGGGGCTTCCGTCATCTGGTCGACATCTTCCGTGACGGGAATTCGTGCCGAGCATTGTCTAGTCGATGAACCGGCCATTTTTCTAGTTGGCAGAGTGGAGCGGAACATCCAATATTGAGAGGACAGACGATGCAGAGCAACATCCTATATTATTGAGAAGATAGGCCTTCAAGAATCTTTCCCTTTTCGACCGTTATATATGATGATATCATTGAGTTAACAATGGTTCGAGGCCGGATATCGTGCCGGGGACATATGTTTCCTATGGGCTGGGAACAGCGGACGTGGTGTTGAAGAGATAGAGACAGAGAAAGAGCATAGAGACCAGCACATTATGAACCATAAATGATCTCGCTGGTGGCCCAAACATGCTGTGAGCCTTCTGTTCAAGAGAAGATGAGCGTCATGACGAAAAGTCACATTTTACGTGCTCACGTGACTCAGTCCAAAGCATACCTGCCCTGCCCGATCGAAGGTCCCCCCATACTGGCAATGGGAATGTAAATTCCGGTGGGTCAATCGCTATATTATGTGAGGAGGGTGAGAATGCGTTGTCTGTGATGGAAAGCTATTCCTTTTACTAATCGCTAGTCTCACTCTGCCACTGTCTAAGTAATCATGCAGGATGCTGCTCCTCCCAATGTAGATGTCTATTTCCCGCAAACCATGCAATCTATCAATACCTCTGCGAACCCCAAAACAAACAGCTTTCTAGCTTTTTCTTCTTCTTCTGCCTCTTCTCTCAAAAACGTCAAGCTTTAGGCCCTTCGTTTTTGCTTTCCTCAGAAAGCTCTTTCTTCAAAGCCTCGAGTTTTCCGGTCTTCTTCTGGATGTCTTCATCGTTCTCTTTGCTCTCCTTGGCAGTGGCCTCATCTGTCTTCCTCTGCACCTCCTTTATCGCTGGTGTCCGCATTAGCAAAAGTCCTGGTAATAGGGGAGGCGAACATACCCTTCTTCGCTTCATTGAACCAAATAATATGGAGGATCGAGTTCTCCAACGTCCAGTTTTTGCTCAGCAGCACATCGAATGGCGGGTTCTCGTAAATCCAGAACTCGCATCGGTGCACACGGCCTGTGTTTGCATGCCATTGTAGGTTTATATAGCCCTCAGAGACGTATTTTGAATCATCCGCCGTTCTGGATGTGTACCGTTCGCGCTGGATTAGCTTCGAATCTCGCTTGATACTGAGTTCCTTGAGTATCTCCATATCGATGTGGGAGCGCGAGCTTCCAGTGTCGCACTGCGCAAAGGCTACGATAAATTTGCCTTCCATTGTGGGGTGCCGAATTGTAATATGATTCTCAAGTTTGCCATTGGGCTGTAAATGTTAGCAGAATACCAGCACCAAGGTATTGAAAAGGGTCACTACAAATGTGTCTTTGGGTTCGGGGTAGCGCGTAGGAACATGACTCTTAGGAAGTGAGTCATTTAACTATGAACGTCAGCAGGGTTACTAATAACAATGAATTGAATGGGATTGCTACAAATGTGGCTTCGATTTCCTGGTTTAGGGTCATCATAGAACTCTTGAGTTGAGTATCCGGCTGCAAAGGCTCTAATTATTAGCAAGGATACTATTAATAATGATATGAATGAGACCACTCACGTAGAGACGATGGACCAAACTGTTAGCAGCATTTACAACACCACCACAGAGGCTTCCGGTCTTGTTAGCCATATTCACGGCCTGTTCTGCTGCTATTCCCATTCCGAACCCAGAAATTCTTTGATATCTTTGGCAATCTTTGGCTATGGAACGAACACTTGGTAGCGCTTGTATAGATCTCCCAAATCTACCTTGTCTGATAGTAGTTTCGTACCTAGCAACGGACTAGCCAGTGGCCCGGCTGGCTCATATACTGGTGTAGTGAGGCAGTCGGTGAACAGACCCGTCTCAACACGTCTAGCTATATCCAAAGATTCATCTCTGTTGGTTTGTATCAAGACAGAAGAATTCGAACTTGATCCCTTATCAAATGTGTTGATATTAGAGTCCTTTGTTTCTGTGGGATTTTCCGCAAATTTTCCTTCAAACTCCTTAATATCTTCAACGTCTTCATCAACAGCCGCATTATCTGCACCATCAGCGTCAGACGAAGCGGGTCCGGAATCGGTGCTTGCACTGCTGACGGCGGAGAGACTGGACGATAAAAGGAAGTGGTTGATAATATTGCCGGAACGAGGTGCGGTTGCGCGGAGGTCGGCGTTAGAGATTGATGATAAAGACATCAAGGTTGGGTGTGGGGTTGTAGCATTCTCCTCGCTCAGATCCTGCTCGCTCTGGCGTGCAATCATCCTCGACGAGGCTTTATGCTGAGGGAGAGAACAAGACATGTTGGCACAGACTTCCTAACCGTCAATCAACGGATGCGGGAGAGTAATTTAGATCGAGCAGGATCAATTGTGTCGAGGAAAATACGAAGAAAGGATATGCCAATTCAAGACGTGGTTGCGAAGAGATGGTGGGGAAAGGCATTTGCGTCACTAAAAATAAACTCCGCCGAGGTTACACAAGACGTTCTTCTCTGATAGAGAGTTATTGGAATTCCCTTAACCCCTTTATTGAGCCAGCTCCCCTGCTGTTTTTGCACTCTCGCTCTCTTGCTAATCAAGAACAGTTCTCGAAGTTCAGACTTTGGAATCCCAAGCAATCGATGATGAGCATCAAGTCAAAAGATCTCATGGGGGGAAGGCTACTTAGGTACTGAATATCCACAATATCCCCAGTGAAGCCCCCCTCCTCCCCAACAAGACAAAGAATGATATCGTGTAAAAGCTCGTGTAACGATAGCCAATTGCGCTTGCAGCCGTGTACAGGGGACATTTCGATCAAACAGAACTAAAAATTGTCTTACGAGCAGAGTATGGGAACCGAAACTATTGCAATGTCAACACCTGGCAGTGATAAGGAATTTAAGCTGGGTCTGGAGAGTGTTCCCTCGCAGCACATATTAGTGCAAGCCCCGAAATCGCTATATTTCGCAGGTTTGAAGCCCTGAACGTGCAAAACATTCCCTGTTTCCAAGCAGAACTCTTAGGATTGGAAGCTAAGCTACGAGAAGTGGAGGCAAAATCGGTTGCTGAGTCGAACAGAGATTGGAGGCAGCTAGAACTGAATGCAGAGATTGCGCGACTCAAATGTGAGCTTGATAGAAAGAACAAGATTCCAGAGCCAAACTGTGGGGAAAGGGATGCAGGAGGGAACGATTCGCTCCCAAGGCCAGAGGAGGGCGATTACCAGCTCCGGCTTCTCCTAAAAATCCGCAAAGTCTTAAAGGAATACAGTAGCAAGCACCCCCTTGATCTCAAGATCCAATACTGACAATTTCGCATGAGACCGCATTGCAACTCTCCCAGATGTCCCTTCTTTTAGCGCTCGGTCGACACGACCTCGAATATTTAAAGTGTTGGATGCAACTTGGTACTGATGGAAGCTATCCCCTGGTTCGACCCGGCAAACAGATATGGAACAATTTCAATGACCTTTTTGCACTCCGTGCACGAGAAGACGCCGATGTTCTCTCTGGTTTTGTTACAGACCATTTTATGCCTACATTCCACAGATTATTCGGGCGGTGGGTCAAACCTCGAAAGCCAGGTCAGACGACGACCGCTGTCAAATACATTGAAAGGGGCATTCTGCGATTCGTATCTGCTCTGGCTACATTGATCGCCGCCCTCGCTACGATCACGCCGGGAGTAGTATTATACAAAATAAAGTCGATGCATGGGCGGCTCGGTGCCATGGCGGCTTTCACGGCAGCTTTTTCGCTCGTGTTAAGCCTGCTCACGAACACCAAAAGGGGGGATATATTCGCCGCAACGGCTGCGTACATGATCCAAATTGTTCGCAGATGCTCCGTGGCTATGCTGAGAATTACAGTTTCGCAGCTGTTCAGGTCGTATTCATCTCAACGAATGGCTCGTAGTAGAGATGAGATGAGTCTCGAAGATGTTCGAGTCTACAAATCCAGTTGACAGTTTGATTAATCGAAAGATGAGAAAGATAGCAAATTTAGCCTCTCTCTGAACAAAGTGCTTATTTTATAGAGACGATTGACACTACGGCAATCTGAAAATTTGCCTCTTTGATCATAGGCGAGCGCAGAGCTGAGGTTTCGGGCTGTGTATACCCAGGCAGAGGAAAATAAGTTCAAATAAAACCCTACGAAGCAAGATTAACTAAAAGGGAATGGGGGCAGGTAGGATAGGAAGACCTGAGCGAATTCAAACACCCCCAGGAACATGTAAGGCAGATTGTTCGGAGAGTTTAATGTATGAGATGTTGGACGGAAGAGAAAAAAATATGACGGTGATAACGTTCAACGCGAAACCAAACGCGTCGGCTAAAATTGCGGGGAACCATCTTTCTCACCTCACTTTGAATAGCATCAAAGATCTCACGACTTTCTCTCCAGCCCTCACATTCGCTAATTCACGTGTCAAATCGCCAATGTAGTGAAGGTAAGAACAAAAATGTCCTCCTCACCCACCAAAGAGACCGTAGCCACCCTCGCCCACCCCTCCTCCACACCCCTCCTCGAAATCCCTCCCTCCCCACGATCACATCGAGCACTTCGACGTCTCCAATCCGCACACACCTTAGGCCAATCCAATCATCAACCCTCCCTCATCTCTCAGCAGCATAAACAAGTCCTGCAATTAAATAGTTCACCCACGAGTAAAGACGCGGTTAGACGAGGGCGCTCAAATAGCGATGCTACGAGCATGACACCTCCAAATCTGGGTACAGCAGGACGACGGCCCCCCGTAATACGCAAATCAACTGCAGATATGCTATCCCTGGATAAGCTGATAAGGGAAGGCCCGCCAGATGGTGATCTTCTAGGAGGTTTAGAGGCTACACGACTCAAGATTTTAGATCAGGGTATCAAAAGTGATAGTGATGGAATGGTATGTCCCCTTCAGACCTTAAATTACATTGAATAATACTGATGAATAGATTCAAGTCCTCATTACGTATCTACATCTGGCTCATCCTTCTCAACGCCCCGATCCTTTCCACCGACACCTACCTGACACTCATCCACCGCGGCGCCTCCCCCGCATATTCCAAAATCCGCAACGACACTTTCCGCACCCTGGCTACAGATCCTCTGTTCCGCCGCCGCGTCAGTGAAGCTTCGCTCATTCGCCTGCTCAACGCCGTAGCTTGGAAATTACATGATGCGCGAGAAGAGCGCGCCGAAAATCTGGCAAAGATTGGGAAAGTCACCCACACAGCAGATAGTAACGGCAGTCCAGAACTTCAAACCTCCACCCCGGCAATGAAAAGCAGGGCCAGAGCGCTGACATTGACGGCTGAGGGTTCAGAGGCAGGGACAGGTGAGCCAGGGACCTACGTCCAAGGAATGAACGTTCTCGCTGCTCCCTTCCTCTACGCTGCACGCAGTGAAGCCGAAGCCTTCGTCGCCTTCCACCGCTTCATCACGCACGAATGTCCCGGTTACGTACGAGGGGCTATGGATGGTGTCCACAAGGGCGTGGCGCTCGTAGACAAGGTCCTTGCGATTGTGGATCCGAAACTTAGTCTTTATTTAATAGGGAAGGGGATGAATGCTGAACTATATGCGTTTCCATCTGTATTGACGCTGTGTGCATGTACGCCACCGCTACCAGAGGTGTTACGGTTATGGGATTTTTTGTTTGCGTACGGGGCGCATTTGAATATATTGTGCATCGTAGCTCAGCTTGTCATTTTGAGGAATTCGATCTTGAGTTCTCCGAGGTGAGTTAGATTCTTTTTGGAGAGAATATGGGCTAATGATATTCTAGTCCTACGAAGATCTTGAGATCGTTTCCACCCCTGCAAGCAGAGACAGTCAAGGAGGTGACTTTGACTCTTATTAAAAAGATCCCAGATGATGTCTACGCTGAGATCGTTTCTCATGCAAAGTAGACCTCGGTTGATGCATTGTTTGGCGTTTGGGCATATTGTACATGGCTGTTATTTTGGGAAAAGTCTGGGTGTATTGTACGGGAATATTGGCACGCATTGAAGGCGTAATCATATGGGATGGATGTCTAATGTTTTACGAGATCAATGTCCAAAATTTCTTGAAGGTCTGTCTATAGGGTCAATGTAATTTAACACCGTCGTAAGATTGTCTTCCTCTTCTCTGAGTCTCAGATGCATAAAACAGAGGCAAGCACCGGTAGGTCTATCGAGAATAATTGCTGGGTGATCTGCTGTGGCCTGACCTGCGTAACATCAATGAGGCTGTGTTGATGGATAACCTCACGTCTCATATTCATCTCAACCTCTTCCTAATATTTCATCACTTTGGGGGAAAGCATGCGAAATCCGAGCTGATCAACCGACCAGCACGATAGAAGGCATCTTACCCCCACTGCCATGGACAGTATCAAGGGCGAACCTCTCTATACCATATCTCGCAATTCCTTGGATCTTTTGGTTCCGGCTGTCTTACACTAGATCATTCCGAGGAGAAACGGGGATGCCCGCGAGTTGCTCGGCGACAACTTTGCGTTCATGGGCGACTCGGAAGCCAGAAGACACTTGCATGGCCAGAGAGCGGAGTTTGGGCCATTTCCTCCTGGTGTTGGCCGCGGAGCGGTTGCACAAGTTGTTTGTGGACAATGAAGGGTGTCCTTACTAGGCGCTCCAAATATTCCAGTCCCACGATTACCTCGTCTTAAATAGCCTAGCAAGCCTAATGAATAACCCACACACTCCCGATGACCATGGGAAGTGCCTGGAGACGCATGAATGCTGCTCTCACAACCTCATTGTCGATGGGCCCGACGAGTACCCCTTCCAGGATGATGTTGTTAGAGACCATGTTTGCGAATTTATCCATGTGCCAAGGGAGGAGATCACTGAAATAATCAAATCTGGTGATATCCCTCTAATTTCCATCAGCCTTGAGAACGCCCTGGACCTCCAAGTGGTTCGGTGCACGCCGTATAGCACTCCCACAGCCATCTCCCATGTATGGTCAGATAGACTTAGAAATCCCCAGGCGAATACTCTACCTAGTGTCAGCTGCTCCCGCTCCTTAAAACGATCTTCCAGTTTTATTTTCCAAGGTATAGTCCATTCTAGGATGAGAACACAAGCTCGACTGCCGCCACAAGCGCCGCCTACTGGGAACTCTGGAGATCAACGTGCGTTAGTAAACCGTATTTTAAGTTCGACAGGAAACGCGTATATTTCTGCATGGATACTGTCTGTATCCCGGTCCCTATCAAATCATCACCTGCAGAAGAGAACAAGGATCCAAAATTCCGTGCTATGAAGCACATAACACCGGTTTTCGCGGGTGCCTATAACACTCTCGTACTCGATAAAGGTTTGGAAACTGTTAGTATTCCCGACGCCAGCCAGGTAAGTGGGGATGGATTTGCTGCTCTTGTCCTCAGATCCAAATGGATGCAGAGATGATGGACATCGGAAGAAGGTGCCCCGTCTTCAACTTGCATCTTCCAAATGATGGATAAACCATATGAAATATCGGACACGCTGAACCATCTCCTACCCAAGGCTGAAGTGCACCAGGGGCCTTTGGAAAGAGCGTCTGTCAATACTCGACGATTGATGCCAGTACTTGTAAGAAGAGCCTTGTTAGACGACAAGAAAATGATTCCAAATAATCTATCGGGGTCAAGGCAGTCGCGTTTGACAAAGCTCCTACGGATTCCTCAGTTGTCTGGACGTGGAACTCGCTCCTCAAACCATCGATCACAAAGCCACACGATAGTCCCATTATCCTTGCCAACTTGATTGATTTCAATGTATTTGCCTTGAAATCAAATCTGTATCTCACAAAGACCGGCTGAAGCTGTTGATCCAGAATTGTGACGAACTCGTTCTGTCGCTGCTATATAATAGTGGCCTCGTATATCCGTCAAAGGGCACCCAGAGTTAGGCTGGATCCCTAGAAGCATTTCTCCATCCTACAGTACCACCCCCGGCTGACCCAATAAAGTTCGCTTCCAGGTCCTTTTCCCAAGTCTTCTTTTCCCTCATTACCAATGATCCCCGAATCCAGCGGCAGCCTCTACATCATCAGCATTGATCAAATCTGCACCCTCATCCATCAACTGCCTCCAAATACCATCCCTCGTACTTATAGGCCAGCCTGGTTGATCCCAATACCTAACCATGATACCTTTGCTGTGTGCTGTTTTTATTTGAGCGCGGAGAAGGGCGAGTTGAGTGCTGTTGAGGGAGGTCCCTGGCACGGGTCCAAAGTTGGCGAGGAAGTCGGTTGATGCTATGGGTGAGACAAGGGATGTGATCTTTGGGATATGTCATTTAGGTTGAGTGTTGAGGAAGAGAAAGGGGATGAACGTTGGAGAATGTGCTGTTCAGAGTAGGGATGGGTGCGTCCCAGAAATAGTCTCTGTTAGTGATGGGTTGAACGAGGTTGAGTGGAGTATTGCCGGTTCCGATGACGGTTACGGGACCGGATGTGAAATGGGTAGAATTGGTGGAAGAGAGGTAGCCGGCTGAGCGTCTAAGAGGGATTGATTAGTTACCATTTTCCAAATTATAAAGAAATTGGTGGAAGATTGGGGAATAAATTTCGAAGGACCAAAGAGCCAAAGAAGCCGACTACTCTTGAAACTTGAAAGATTCGTGCAATAATTTGCATTTCAACTCAAACATCCCCTCGAAAGACTGAAAATGGGAATTCTTAGGAACTAATGTTGTGGCTCGACTTCGAAGTCCCAAATTCGAAAACTGCTCAAGTAGGCCACCAGGCAAAACTCCATATCACGCTCTGACACTGATCTGTCGAGCATTCTACGCAAATCCCGAAACCATTCAGGAATGGGAACAGATAATAGTTCCCAATCACGAGTCACAAACAAAAAAGAGACACTGAACACTAACTTACAGCGGTTCTAAAGCCTTCACAACTACCGGCCAAGTCGTCGCCCCATCTGTCTTGACATCCACAAAAAGATACAGCGTCTGCCCACCACTCGTATCAAAAACTCCATTTTTCGTTGGCGTCGTCAAAAAGGTTGAATTCGAAGGATTTTGCCGCTTCAACGTATCGAGAATAGGGTTGACATACAGACTCTCAAACGTTCTTGCGGATGTGAGCGCTCCTTGCTCGTGGCCTACGTGTAAAGTGCCGTTGTAGAGCCACACGTCTGATTCCGTAGATATACAACCTACGGAGAGGGCGGTGTAGAAGGGGAGATCGCGCCAATCTGTCACATTTATCAGAAAAGCTTCGAATGGGTTTGGGAGGGGATTTAACAGTCATTATGAGAATGAATCCCTTTCTACCCAATCATCAGCACCACCTAAGTAACACCCAAATACCACCACCCAACAAAACTCACCGGCACAATCCCCTGCGTCAAACTCGTCGGATAATCATAGAGCGGGCCTTGGTGTGCCTTATTCAAAATCTCCTGCAACCCAGTACTCACATCTGGTCTCTCCAGCCCATTAACTAAAGTGCCAAGCACGGCACCCGCTAATAAAAGAGTAGTGGAAATAGATGCCATGGCTAATGAGATATTCAAATCCAACTTAAACAAACAAGTGGAGAAGAGGGAATGTCTACTGTTCCTAATCTTCATAGCAAACGGGGAATGAGAAGTGTAGATACTTATAGCCTCATGGTGAACACAACATGTGCGCTAGGAGTTCTTGTGGTTTGATCGGGAAAAGCGGTTGTGGAGCGGAGATGATGTTAAGGTTAGTTTGGGGTTGGGTGACGTAGCGCCGCTTTTCAATGTCAAGACCAATTGTACGAGCACGTGGAAAACTTATTTTATTATCACCTGGTTAGACCGTAAGGGAACGGGGTATGCTTCTTGGTACCTGCTAGAGTTATCGTGCATCCTTTTTATGATCTAACTCTGTCCTGGTTACTTGATTTTCTTCTGAAGATGCTGGAATAAGAGAGTGGGAGGGTCACGTGGACTGCCATTGGAATAAAATAGTGGAGGGAAGATGAAGCTGCTGATTCTTTGAGCCAACAGTGGAAAATGGGTTGTTTTAAATACTCCAGATGGAAAGATTAGTCGTATTGAAGTCTCAGTATTGGAGGCTCGTCTCGTAGACTGATTGGATCCTGATGGTCTGAACTAAAAGACCGAGCTCTTAAAATTCTGCACGTGAAAGTGAACTTATAAACGTGATATATTTCTTCAACTTGAATTCTATCCTGGTTATAAAACCACATCATAGATTCTCACACATCTGATAGATACAATTGGAAGAATTCCTCCCAAGCCATTCTCCTACAACCCCTGGCCAACCCATTGATTCCCTCCCATATTCCTTACAATCAGTTATACCACAGTATAAACTTTTGATCACTTCCCATGAAGGTCCCGCTAAAGTTCATTATTTCCATCCAGACCACGCCATGCTAAACACAAGAGCGCGCCAGCAAAAAACCTGGTCCTATTTATGAAAGTCGTAAAGGGGGATATGTACAGAAGAAAAGAAAGTCGCTAAAACGCAAGCAAGAAAACGCCAAACAATAAAGCACGTGAGTGCGTCGGATTTTTATACCCCCCTGCCCTTGGGCAGCTCATATCTTATTCATTGATAAAGGATCCATGCCTGCATAATATTGAGGCGCGGCATGTGTTCGACTGGGATCCCAAGCTTGTCCGACTCCTTGGGTAGCTCCTTGAGGAGCTTTCGGCACCGGGAACGATCGTGCTGGTGATTGGTATCGTGCTTCTCGCCCGAAGTAATCGGGTGTTTCTCGTCCGCCTTTGACAGCAGGCGATATTGGTGTAACTGCAGGAGAGAATGTTGGTTCTGGGGTCTTGGTAGTATCACGACCCAACATTTCGTACGAACCTGGGTCTTTGAAAACTCTAACGTCGGCACTGACGAACTCGTTGCTGGGCTTCACACGGCCCTTGATCATATCAATCCAGCCTGTGAACATAGATGTTCTACCAAGTAGACATAAAATCCATATTCCATTCAACTGCATCTTGTCAGCAAATAATCCTAATTTCTTGGACAAAGTGAAAACGTACTGATAATAAAAGAAGCACTGCCATCACAGTAGCTTCATTGACGACGAGAGATTTGGCAAGTGATAAACACTGGTTCTTGTCTCCTTGCGTATCTATCAAGCATAAGATCCATTTTTCCCCTTTGGTTGGATCTTTCACTAGATTCGTTTCGATGTCATCAAGGAACACAAAGACTACCGCAAAGAAGATGACGTCGGCAATAATGATAAGAACAATCGTGATTCCTCTCCACTGTAATTCGAGAACCCTACGTACGCGTCGATAGGCTTGTCGAGGTGAGATTGTCCCTCGAATGCTGTTGGTATATGATGGTAGTCCTGAGCTATTGGTTGTCGTCGAGTCGTCCTGCAGAGATGCCAGGTATACTTTGATGCAGTATCCAAAGGTCGCAAACTGGATTATTACCGTGACAGCAGCAAAGACGAGAAGTGGAATCCAGAATGACGCGAGGCTGTTCTTATGGTTGATGTGGCAAGTATCACCGAATCGAAAGGACACACCACTAAAGACCAATGCGATCGTCAATGCAACCGCAGGTATTCCCCAACCAGCAGCGATCGATCCCCACATGAACGTCTTCCCCAAAACCAATTGCCAGCAAATCTGGAGATGCAATGCTATTGCTCGCAAGAAAACCCACATCACACCACACCATCCTCCGAGTAAAAGAAATGCACCTGAAAGAGCGCAGGCTTTGCTGCTGTTCATATCATTCGGGGTGATATCATTATAACACTGATTCGGTTTTGCTCCAAGCGGTATGATGAAACCCAGCTTTGCCGGTCAGCAACATTCATTCCCTTGAGACAGCGTAACTCACCTCCATGAAGACAACACCCATCGATAGACATATACTAAGATAATGTCGGTGGGTCTTGCTTACAGGTAAAGATGCGTATGATATAAGCAGAAACATGCAACATATCAACCCCACCACATTGATCCAGTTCGCTGATTTGGCAACTGTATCAAAGTTGTCTGGATATAACCATTCTGTTTGGGGACAAGGTAAACAACAAGTTGGTCCTAGTTGAGCTGAGCAAAAGCGCCCTGTTGTGACTGGAGAAATTGTTAGCTCTGTCTCAAAATGATGGAAGATCACGTACAGCCACCTGTGGTGGGAAAATTACTGGCATCTAGGAAGGGCGTTGGGCACCCAAGGCCCGATGCTGATGCTGAAGCGTTCGAAGACATGTCCAGCAGATCTGGAAGTAGAAAAACAGGAAGGAATTGACTACTTGAGTAGAGTTTCCAATACCCCAACAATATTAAGTTTGTTTTTGACGCGACTAGCTTTAGTGTTACACACAGACAATCTCGAGACGTCCAACTCGTACGTTCAGCTCGCACGTCCAATATGTATTGTGGGATGCCGAATCCGCTGAAGATCCGAGATCGAGCACGTTTGTTTCCAACACTATGTGGCGTGTCAGGCCGGTAAGAGAAGACTCGATAGTTTCATGAGACCATTGCCAGATGTTCCGTGTAAATCGTATTATGCAATGAGAGGATGAAGGCCGCGAAAGAAGATCTCAACGCTTGAGGAACCGGTGAGAAAATAAATGAGATTACAAAATAGGTATGGATATCAAGTGGAGGAGCGAATAGGTACATATTGCTGGGAAAAAAGCCACCGTGCGAGAGCATAACCAAGAACCCCCGTCGAGTGGGTCGAGATATGAAGAGTCAGGCCCATAGGCAGGCGAGAGGACCCCGTCTGTGACAAGGGATCCTAGAAATTTGACGCGTGAGGGGGCCCGTCGAAAGTACTGGGAACAGGCGTTGAGGTTGATTGGGGAGAAGAGAAGGGGGAGTTGGGCCAGTTGTGCTCGGAGGTTTGAGCGGAAGCAGCACTCGAACAGCGGAATTAGAGACGCTAGGTCTAAGATTAGTTAGGGCTGTGGTTCGTACCTTCAGGGACAGGGAGAGCAGACTACTGGTCTCCATGCAATCGACCTCTCCTAGCCCCTAGGAGGAGGGAAGTTAGAAAAGCCATTTTTTTTCGTCACTCGCACCCCGGTCACCCCGTACCGTCCCTCAACCGAAGAGAACATTCTTTAACAGGCCCGAATAGTCAGGGGTGTCTGGGCGTTGCAAGTCCCTGGCCCAGAGCCAAGACTCAACCCACCGAAAACCCTGTCCCGTCGAATCCATCCCTGGAATTCTAGGCTGAGTGACTTTTCACTGCTTGACCGACTCACCGGCAGATTTGTTGCTTACCAGATGGGTACCAGAAGGCCAGCAGTCATTCGCCCCCAACACTCAGCTCATATATGCAGGTCCACGGAATGATTCGATTGTCGCTATTCTCATCTTATTTTAAGGCTGAGCAGGATTTGGCTGAATCCTGCCAATATCTGTTGTGTAAAGGACATTGCGTACAGTCAGTACACGCCGAGCCCTGGACGAGTCGCGTGCCGGAGTCAAATCATAGGGACTAAATGATGGAGACTAGGGGCCTCCCATGGGCAGTCTCCACTAATTGGTCGCACCAAATGTTTAGCCTGAGAGGACGAAGCAGCCCAGACTTGCAGGCTCCGGCTTTGATGGGTCGGTCTTGCTCCAGAAGACGTGATAGCGGCGACAAGACCTGCCAATTCAAACCCAGAACCACGACAAGCAAGAGCACAAAGTATCTCCACTTTTTGTGATGACTTTTCCTCGAACGACATGAGAGGCTTCATCACCGCTGATCAAACCATCCAGTCCGCTCCACGACCTATGTCACGATCCCTTGACAACTTCTCGCATGGAGGGAAGACGACTACATAGCAAGGGGTTGGTTACTCCACATAGCCGTTTGAAGGGAAAGGATGATAAGCTGCGGGCTGCCACAACAACATCCTGCCCTCGTTGCGACCGGTATTTCTCTAACGGTTTATCAGTTGTCCAGACGATATGCCTTGTAGCTAATTCTTTGTCTCTGTGTTGCACGATGAACGGCTCGCCGGATTGACCGACTCATTGTTGGATAAGCTTTGTATGGTCTTGGGAAGAGGCCATTCTACCGAATGGGATACTCTTTGTAAGCGCATCCAGACATGCCGACCGATGTTGCTCTTCCACGAGTCATGATGACGAACAGCGGTACTGCACTTTAGAGGCGCAGAGGGTCAAGGCTGGCCTGACCTGGCGGCAGATCTTGCTTACGTACCTTCGTTCTCTCCTCTGAATCGCCGCATCGAGATTTTGCAGTCCTTATGCAATTTGGATAATTTATGCCTTGCTCTGCTGCTGCCTTCTTCTTACGCACAACTTTGGTGTGGTTGACATCCTGAGAATCCTGAGTTCTAAGGAATGAGCCCAAGAAATCCCTCCGGGATGCCCGTTCCATCCAAGATGGGGGATGCTTGAAGAAGGCACAGCACGTGGCAAATGGTGTTTCCCCGGGCCAGTTTCATAGGTTTCAGGCATTAGGGCTTTCAATATGATCTGCCGTTGTGGCGTCCCAGGGGGCCCGTGGAAGCGATAAAAATAATTAAGTTTGCGGCGGGGCCTTTCGATATCTCGATCATGTCGATATCTCGATCATCTTCGATCGTCTACATAGCATAGGCTTCCTGAGTCTGGGGCAGGTAGCGACTATCCAACAGGGCTTGACGGACACACCGAGCAGTCTCGAGAACATCTACCGGTCTTCTAGCAACTGCCTGAAAGAGAAGTCAAAACATGTTAGACATTTTCCAACATCGTTATTTTCCACACAATCTCCCAAAACGTGGGCAGTTGGGAAGCATTCCTTTCGCTAATCGGTGCCATGTCAGTCATCTTGTTTGCATGAGCATCTTATATTTGCCCGATTCGTCCTTTAAATGAAGCACTGATGAGTTTGGACATCGGCCTTGGGGGTCCAATCTGTGCTCCTCGCAAGGCTCCGTGTACGCGAGGCTGAATCTTGAAAGGGTGCCCTATTGAAACACGTCTTTAACGACGACGCCCTTTCCGATAGAGTGGTTATGAGAACGCTTCATGTAACTTAAAACGATTTCAAAAGATCGATCACTCTATATGATTGGTGTGAAATATCCTCGAAACGTCCCAACTTGCGGCCTCAGACCAGAGATTGAAGCTGCAACAAAAGTAACACGGCACTGCTCAGTTCCGGCCCTCTAAAGCATCAATATCATGGTGATTCTGACAAATGGAAAGCTATACTCCTGCACCGTGAATTGGAACCTCAATCTCCACAGTGGGTAGGTCTTTCCAAAACGTCAAGTTTGATCATCATAGTTCATGAATCGAATCCCATGACATGTCATGCTTTTCAAACTATAGAAAACTACATATAGTTCCGCGTTTAGAGACGAGGTAGATCAAACACAAATTCTCCGTTGTGGTCAGACCTCAAACCCACATTGCGAATTCCCAGGTCTTCAACTCGACTCTGAAGAACATCTTGAAGCATGGTCAATTCATCCATGCGAGCGACGATTTCGCATGCGGACAACGGCCATCAGTCACCATGCTTCTTGGAGCCGGAGATAGTTCCTAGTAAGTATAGCCTCAAAAGCCACAACGGAGTGAGTTTCATAAATTCAATTTGGCCACAGAATTGAAATGCTGCCGTGTATGTCATGAATATTACACAGGAAATCTAAAGCTACTCAGACTGTGACCTTGGCTACTCGTACCGTCTCACCTTCGTAAATCTAACGACGTCAAGTATTCATGCAACAGTCCACCAATAATTGACAGCTCCTGCCAGTATCCGTTTGATGTACAAATGCCTTAGGTACCGACTCGTATGTTGTGGAAATTTCTCCAAGAATCCAAGAGCCCAGGAAGAGTAGGCAGTTCCAGCCCATCCCTTGTCGGCTTCCTCCTCGTAACTAACCTTGCCTTCATCCTACGAGGCTGTCGGTAGATGGAGTGTACGAGAAGCAGACTTGCCGCCTTATCGATTTAGCAGACTTTTAAGCTCAAGCTGCCTCCTTAATGCTATTCACAGAAGCGTGAACACGCTGCACGAAACATCATAGAGTTCTGACAGTGTACGAAGTATACTGTTATCGGATGCGGCACAGTAATTCGATCGATCGCACACCCCGAAATACCTCAACTTCCAAGTCCCAACAGTCCATGTTTGAGAAACAACGATCGGCAACCACCATCTTCTTGTTCAATGTAACGTATCTGACGAAATTCTTCCCCAGGCCGTCAGACACAGCATGCTTTATTGGCGGCAACACTTACTGGTTGGCATGCATATCCCGCGCGTGTTCCCCCATGTTTAATATGCCGGAGCACTACTGATCGAGGCTTTTACGCCGACCCGTGCTGCGCCCAAAATAATGTTGACCAGGGCAGTTCAAATTTGCAGCGGACTGATACAGAAAATTTCAATTTCATCACCTTGCCTTATCACACGTTTTTCAAGTAAAATGGGTGAAGGCGGCACGTATCTCGTGGGATGGTTCATGCTTCGTGCCGCTATCCCGCTGTCTCATTGTAAGATGACCAGATCCCTGGGAAAGTGTATCTTGATTGTTACACACTATCGATCTGGAAGAGTAATTACATTGCCTCTTTCGGACACTCCGTTGGTTGACCAGTTCCAATTTCACTTCAAAAGTGGCAAAACCTTTCCTTTGTCGTTAAGACAGTGTGGTTGTACAGCACCCGTTGTGGTAAGCTTCTCTCTGATAAAATCGACGGCAGAAAATTTTCCTTGATTGGTTAATTTACGGACTATCTTTTGTTCCTGCATACTCGAAGTAAGACTCTTGGACGTCATGCATGATTGTTGTAGAATTATCACAAGGCACCGAGGACATGCATTCGTTCTCCATGATCTCTCCACGTTCCCCGCAACCTGTATGCTTTCATGGCCCAGAGAGTGCAAGTCTGTTATCTGCAATCCATCACATATATTGATCGGCGGTGATGAGTTGAGTTTCTTGCCTTAAACTAACGCGCGAGCTATTTCCTTCCAGAAGCGCAAGAATGCTTCCTTTTGGTATCCCAATCTATCGAACCCACCCGTGCCGTGCGGAGAAACCATGTTTTTTTCATCCATAATAGCTCCATTATCGTTTTTCAAGAAGCGCCCAATTCGTGGGAATCAATGAGAATAGCTAGGTGATGCAGGAAGTTCCGGAAACGGCCCTTTTCCCCTTAGTCCTAGGCGAGTGTTGGTAATTCACGTGCTAGTCTCCGATCTGGGCGTGGTTCATCGACACGAACTTGTGCTTCATATTATGCAGGTGGTGGATTTGTGTGTTTTATGAAGAGTGCTTGTTTGAGAGTGCAAAATTGGGAAGGTGGATATTCTGAAGAGGAAGTAGGGCACGTGTACCCACAAAGATACTTGAAAGCTCATGATAGGCTCATGATAAGATAGGCGTGATGCATTTTCCAGAGCCTGCTGACTCTAACAATGTTAGTAGCCTAATCCACAGGAATGACCTTCACCTCCCTGGCAACTGCATTGCATAGCTCAACTCGAACGCCAGCCCCCGTAAGAACATGAATCCAAAGTCTTTGGGTATCACTCAGTCTATCGTTCTCGCTCTTGACCTCTGAAAACAAGATCTCTCTCTTGGATGGATCCCAGAGGAAGAGATCGGGGATTCCGCCTCCTCTTACTCTATATTCTTGTGCCATGACTTTACAGACAGTAGCAAGAGCAGAACCATCGAAACAACTAACAATCTCCAACAAGTCATCAAGCTCAAAGTCCCAATTCAGGCCAACAATACAAGTCCTCTTTTCACGCTCTCTAGTATCGACTTCACGGATCAGTCGCTCAGCATCTCCGTTGGCAATCTCCACTAGTCGATGATTGATTTCTGAGCCACGGGAAGGGAAAAATGCGTCGGTATGTAGGTCGAGAGGACAGGTCTGGTATGCGGTCTGGAAGACATTCGGTATGTAGATGAAGAGAATGTCGTAGAAAAGATATGCAAATAGTGTTCGAATAATACCTCCTTCAGCATGATATCCCTTCATCCCCTGAGAACGATACCAAGATAGACACATTTCCTCCACGCTACATTCACCGCCATCTTGAAGCTCGTCTACCCATATTGTCTTTGTGCTTCTTTGTTTCTCTTCTGCAGGTCCTGTTGCACTTGAACGTCGTCTTAAAGGCGGATAATCTTTCTTTATCTGCGTTCCTTCGACAGTGACTTCAACCGGTTTGCAAAGGAGGACATGCCCAAAATCATGCTGTTCCCGCTTCGGAATTTTGAGCTGCTTCTCTAGCTTTCTAATTCGCTTTTGTAAATCGTAATGATATATGACATGGGAGTCCTTGTCTTGAAGACCCTCTTCGCATGTTCGAAGTGAGATCGCTTTCCAGTGACGCTTCTGCTTCTCCATATCAGCGATTCCAGGAGGTGGTTGGAGTGCGAACATGTAGTGTTCTTCCAGCAAGGCCTTTCGCGTATACCACGCACCGCGGCGTGCTGCATGGAAGAGACGCTGGTTGAGCAAGACTGTTATTACTTCATGCTCGCGCTCATGCATCTTGAACTTCGCAAGCACGGCAGTTGTTTTATGGATAATCCGTGTATACACCCATGCTGGCGAGAACCTTCGAAGATAAGCTCCTTCCCCACTCTCATATATACGATCTTCTTTACGTTGCTCCTCCTTTAAAAGAACCTTCCACCTTGGATAGACCTCATTGAAAATACTCAGAATCTCCTCATAGCCTTCCTTACCAGGGGTACCATTAAACTCCAATATGTTATCGACGCGGAATTGAGTCCTGAGAGCAGCTTCAAATTCTAAGAGTTCATTTCTGGATGGAAATATATTTGCCGATCGGGAGACGATGTAGTCTGGGAAGTTTCTTCGAGAAATTCGAGCAAGTATTATCGTTGTCAACGACTTATCTGTCCACTCGGTAGATCTATAGAAGACCAAATGAACCCTTTCAAAGAGCTTTAATGTTGGTAGCGAAAGCCTAATGCATGGCCCTGTGCTAGCCATGATCTTGTGTAAGAAGTGGTTATCTCGGTTCATTTCAGATGATCCGTCATCTGTCAATAATTCATCTTCGTTTTCGCCTAGAGTTTGCTCATTATCTGATCTCTTCAGACCAACCCAAGCAAGACCACTCTGACGTTGACTCATTTTTCGAAGAGCTTTAAGCAGTTCGGTTTTATTCTTCCCTTGAACTTTAGCTTCTTTGGCGATGGTCTTTAACTCCTCCAGATTTAGAAGAGACGATGCTTCTTCCATGGTGGTGATCCATTGATCAGAGGCATCAGCAAAGCTAAAACTTGATCCTAAGATCGTACCCTCCGGGGGAGCAAGTTCTGCTGGGTTTGCTTGAGCTTCTGAAGCAGATTCTGGTAGTTTTCGAGTCTCCTCGAGGGTCTCTGCAGCTCTTGGTAGATCCGCGATATCCCCATAGTAGCCAAGTTTGCTTATACGATGCCAAGCAGAAGTCTTTCTGAGGAACAGTCGAACGTATCTATCAAATTATCAGTATCAAACAATATTTAATATCTATGAAAAAATAACATATAAAAAGAAGGGTCGATCCATCTGATTGAAGCTTCCCTTGTTCTAGGATTGTAATGTGTCAAGATCGGGAGTTCGCATGAGACTTACAAATACTGAGCCTCATACTCGAGATTGTTCCATTGATTGAATACTTCCATTTCTTTCCCATCAAACAAGTGGCCTTCGTCTTCGAGAACAGTTTCGAGGGTCAAATTGAAAGCGTCAACGTAGATGGAACTTTTCCCCTTCTTCCAGCTTCTCTGACTGAGCCAGGAATTGATTGCCTCTGCAACATCTTGTTCTGCTGCCCGCATCGCTTCATATTCAGCAATTGCCTCTTTGTCAGTCTTTACTGGCGGTAATGCACTCTCTAACTCGGTCGGTCGTTGAGATGTAGATTGCTCATCTGGATCCAATTCGTCGTCTTCCTCAGAGTCAGGGATTTCATTTCGGTATTTATGTGGTATCCGTAGAGCAGCCTCATCACCTGAGACATCTCGAGACTCTTCTCCTTCTCCATCCGTGCTCTCATAGGTCTTTAAACGCTTACTAGGAGGTAAGATGTCATCGTCGTAAAATTTGGTTGAGAGTGGATGTTGAATCCTCCTACCAAGCATGGCATTATGAGCTGCCTCTCCTTGAGGATCAAGTACCATACTGGATAAGTGAAAAGAGAGTGAGCAGAGATCAGAGAAAGTTTGCGGAAAAGAATATTTGGCGCGTAGATATAAGATGAGAAAACGCGAGGTCACGAGCTTTGGCGATTGCATGCAGTTGGTCAAATTTGGCGACGAACTACTATTCAACATCTACTTCACCACAGCTTCAAATTCACTCGCAATGTCTCAATCGGGAACTCCAGCAGATTTTCCGGCAGGCGAACAGCCGCCTTCTATAAGTGCAGCTGCTCATGCTTATCAACTCGCTATGCAACCAAACCAATCTGCAACTCCAACCTCCGTCGCCAGTCCAGCAGCTCCAGAGATGGCTAAAGATGTTATTATGAGTGATCGCACTCCTGATAGAGCTGTTGTACGTCTTTCTAATTGTGTCAAATTTATAATCTGATCAATTGCCAGTCCCCGGCTGTCGCTCCAGGCGCAACCAATGCTGCGAGTCCCGCTCCTCCACGGACTGGTACACCCTCGCGCAATTTGAATGGTAATGATAGCTCTAGAGCTGCTTCTCTGCACCCTGAACCTCCAGCTATGCCAAAAGAGGCTCCCCCGCATGGTGCACCTACACGACAATATTTGAATAGTAAAGTTACAGGAGTCTTGCTTGAGGGTGTAAAGCAATTGGCTAAAGAACAGTATGTATTTCCTGATCTATTATATTATGACAAAGAGATTGCGAAGGGTGAAATTTTCTACTGGCACTAATATTTCTTCTAGACCAAAAGATCCGTTACGTGTGCTGGGCGAATATTTGTTACAGAGATCAAGGGAGCTGGAGGGGACATAAAGTTATCAAATCATGGGAAGGAAGTGGCCAAGAGGGAATTTATTTTAGGGAAAATTGATCACTTCGATGAGGCAGTGCGAGCGATGGTATTGAAAAGGGCTATGTCACAAGAGTGGAGGGCGTCCGGATTTTCATAGAAGGCGCAAGCTTGGGGAAGAAAGTGGATGACACAAATTTATGGTGTGTTTGAGATCTGATTTCTTGCGAGGGTTTTATGTACCGCAAAGTCTGCTAGCAGATCAGTCCTTGATGCAAATTGCCCACACCCCAACTCCATGCCAAACATCAATTGTCATGACCAAAAATCTATGCGACCAAGGTACTGGCAGTGGCGCTCTCGTATCTCCAGGTTGGTGGTAGGACACCGACGGTCTTGTAGTAGCGGGAGAGGCGGTGAATACGGGACTCGATGAGGATGAGACGAAATTTGGAGTCCTTGTCCTTTCGGTTGCGCTCAAGATGCTTGCGAACAGCAACGGCCTTGTTGCGCATATAGTTAGCGCTAGAATGATAAGTGGCAGGGCGTATTGTATACCTTCTTGATCAACATGTAGAGGTCCTCTGGAATTTCTGGGGCGAGGCCTATCATTTCACTCCGTCAGTCAAAGACCAAGCAGAGGCAGTATTGTTTGTTTCGTATTGAACTCATCATTGGATTGAACCCAATGATGGCAAAAAAGCATTCATGTTGGCGCAACCGTACCGTTTGACTTAAGGATTCGGAGAATCTTGTTACCTGAAAATCTGTTAGTACCTCCTTCAATCGAGTAGCAAAATTGGAGCATGAACGCATGACATACCAGTAACGACCTTGACTTGTGCAATACCGTGAGAATCTCTGAGGACAACGCCGATCTGGGATGGAGTTGCGCCCTTCTTCGCAAGCTTGCAGATTTGGTCAACGACTTGCTCGGGGGTGGTCTTAAGCCACGCAGGAGGAGTACGAGAGTAGGGGATTGCACTGGCTGATATGCCTTTTCCGTTGGAGTGAAGACGACCCATGACGACTAATATTGATCAAGTTACTGGGTAAGTTACTGGATCTTGGTCGAGATGAGTTCGATTGTCGTTGTCGTTCAGAAAATTGAGGTTGCCATTGACGGAAAATCGAATTGGAAAGTGCGGGCTAGTTGCTGGACTAAGCTCAAAGAGGCTAGAACAAACCCAACAAGCGACAAGCTCTAAGGTAGGTACTAGTAAAAGAAAATCTCGCGACAAAGCTGCTCTTCATCTTCATACAACAAGAAAAAAAAATTGTTGATTGTTTCTTGACCATTCAACGAATGCTTTAGAGGTGGTCTACCCTCAACTAGCCTTCTCCTGCTCCTCGAAGTATGGAGAAGGTCAAGGATCCTTCCCGTGAGTTTACTCCCTCTTTCCACTTCGACCAAGACCTTCTAAATGATGATACTCCAATTTTACTATTATTTTCTGGGCCAAGGGTATGGTAAGTTGTCCAATTTGTTAAGACAGTCTGATCGAATCGGGACCATCGCCGATGCATGACTCCTACCTTTGTAACCAGCACCTTTACCTGATGCATGTCGTTTACAAACTGGACAAAGTAAATCAAGAATGCCATGCAATAGCGAAATTCCGGTGTCAAGCTGGATGGTTAATTCCACAATATTGCGATAAACACAACCCTCCTTCCTTGTTGCAGCATGCTGCATTAACAACATACGAGTTGCTTCTTATTCAATTCAATGTTCTTAGAATTGCAAAGGTATTACTACCAATCCAGACTTTTTTATGTTATGCTGGCACATCTATCATACTATCGAGTACGAACTCCCATTGAAGTTTTGTGGTGGAAACTAAGCTGTAACGGCGGACCCTCTGACTCTTGTGACCGAAGATAGCCCTTACGAACTAGACTTGAAGCCGGAGTTGAGGTGCATGTTCTGTACTGGAATTAAGGGCTTCCAAAGTGTGGTTGCTCTGTGGTCTCACTTCGTTCATTGGCATGCTGATGATGCTGAAGCTGACCCAAAGATCATTGTGAGCAAAGACTCCCTGCTCGGAGAAGTACATCGTACGACAAGCTTATGGTGTACATTCTGGGATGATTACGCCAAAGGTGGCAGAAAACGCAACCCAACGTCAGCGAAGCTAGATCAGATAGCAGAAGATGCTTTCTCTTAGGATACGGTTGTAGCTTGGAATTTGTGATGAGTGGAGCGACTTTGGGCTCATTGTACCGCTAGAGCTGGGTAAAGGATTATATGGCATGTGGTGGGAGTTGGTTCAAAGCGTCGGACATCTAGCAGCATTCTTCATACTATATGGTCTCTCGTTCTATGCAAACGAACTTCTTGTGAGATATCTCTCGTTGCCTCCTTGCAACACTATATGCGAAGCACATCAGTCCTCGCAGATACTCGCAGAGTTGCGCGTCTTCAACTCTCTACTGCATTTCTTGTTTCTCGAAACGTCCGATATGCAGTAGCGACTACACCTACCCATTGCCTGAAAATGCTGCCTTTGATCAGTCTGGGTGTCTCGAGAAACTTCCCACTGACCACAACCCGAAGAAGCGCGACTTCAGCTCTACACCTGGACCGGATCTACACGTTGCAAAGAAGTCCAAGACTACCCTTCTACCAGAGAAAAATCCCTCGATTGATCAGATTCAGAGACTACTAGGCCTGACCCAAAGAGAGTGCGGGAGGCAAGCTCCACACGTTTTCAGCATGAACGGTAGAGCAAAGTCAGCTTATCATGTTCTCGTCACAGCGGTAAAGGATCAGCTTATGGGAAAGACGCCGAAGACGCCAAAAAATGAAGATTTATCAAGTGACCAGATTCGGTCGTTGCTGAACCTTACCATTGCAGAACGCCACCAACGATTTCGTTATATTTGGGACCAAATTGGAAAAGTAAAAGCCCCGTATCGTGTCCGAGTTCTCGCTGCAAAAGATCAAGTTAAGCCTTCTCAGAACAGTCAAGGCCTAGATACTCAAGTCCAGTCGCGAGTTTTGCACCCTGTGCTCCCAGAGTCTAAAGAAGGGAGAAATGAAGTTCCCATGGGCGATGCAATTCCGGAGGACAGTCACAACCTTTCAAACGTTCAGATTTGCTCATTGCTATCTCTTCATACGAAAGAACGACGCCGACGAGCTCCAAGCGTCTTCAACAAAGTAGGCCAACCTTATAGCGCGTACGAGGAAATAATCTTCCAGGAGAGATGCCACCTTGCCGAACTTAATGGAAAGAACGCTCCAGATCAGTCTGCCGGTAGTTTCAAGCGTCGTCTCGGCCGGTCCGGGGATGGACGATGGTATGGTAACTCGTCTGTAAAAGGGGAGGCAATGGGCTGGGATATCCCTTTCAGCACGGGGGAAAACCTCTTCGCACGTCAGATTGAGTCACTGTGGACGTCAGTAGAAGACAAAAATGAGCGGTATGCTCGCGGAACGAGTATTGTGGTAGGTCATGGCGAAGCCCGAGGCTCCCCCAAAGCAAAAGTTGCGCATATAGTCGAGGCATTGGAAGCACGGATCGAGGAAACATCACACCTACATACACCTCAAGTATTAATCACACGGCAACTAATTCCTCCTGTACCTCAACCATCAAACGCACAGAAGTTCGTCCCTACTGTACCTCAATCACTAGTCGCACAGCAATCAATTTCTGATGGATCGAAACTGGCGGCAGTGCCGTCAAGTCCTCCTGTACGGGTACGAGAACCACTATTCGATGAGGTCTCGATGGATCTTCGAGATGTTCTCCTCAATTACCATGAGGAACGTCTTCAGAGACTCGAACTCGAGAAGTGCCTTAACGAACACCGGTTCTTCCTGTCTAAGACCCTTGATGGGAAGGACAAATTTCAGCAGCAGATCCCTTTGGAAGAGGAATATCTTGAGCAACAGCTTGCTGATAAGTTGCGAGAAGAGCTGTCAGCCACGCGCTTCGAAACAGAATGGATCAAGAAGATGAATGAATTTCTAGACATGTTACAGCCACAGCAAGGTCAACCATCACCGGCCCCAGCAAAACAAATCGATATTCTACCTCTACCCACCCCAGTAGTCAGCAAAATGTCATTGAAAGCATATGACAAACATCTCTCTGAGATGGTACCGAAACTTGCGGAACATATCAACTTTCAGCAATTCGAGAAGAATTTCATTCTTTGCTTTGATGTTGGTCGGGAGCTCGTCCAAAACTCTCGAAAGCACGGCAACAGGTCTCTAAGACGATATCACCACAACAGATCCTTGGTTCAATCGCTTTTCGATCTTCTAAAGAGCAACGCTCCCAGATATTTTGCACCCAAACGCGCAGAGAAGACATGCCTGAGGATATTAGCTGTCGTAGGGATCTGCCATGGTTGCATTTTCGAGCCAGCATTCCTCCTTTCTACTTTAGATCGACTACTTGATGACATGAGAAGTATATTTAGTAAGTCAACTACCTTCGCTCGTATTTATTATTGTTCCTGATACTTGCCAGGCTTGGACTCGAATTCTTTTTCGGACACAAACTATGGGAATTCTTCGAGGCGTGTCCACAAAACACGTTTTGCTACCAAATTCGAGGTAGTCATGAAAAATGCGTCCGCAATTGGTGTTTCGACTGGCAAGATATATCGCCGCCAAATTATGGCTGAACTCGTCAGATACATTCATGGAGCTCTCGTTGATGCTATTGCAGGTGCCTGGCACATGTTTGTGCCACCACCGGGTACAACGGTTTTGGGTCGGTTGATGCCGTGCAAGAGCGGGTGTGCCTTTTGCAGAACGGAGATGAAATTGGATTGCGAAGGCAGCCACCGATCTCAGTCTCTTGAATTTGGGACTGGACCCGGCAATCCTCGGATCCGGATTGGCATGCGAGATATCAGGGTAGGAGACAAAAGCACGCGCTCAGCGATTTCGGACGATCGCAAATATGTTTAAAGTTTCTTGTCCTCGTATAACACCAAGGGCCACAGCGGCTGGGGCAGTGCATGGCACCCTTTCTTCTTTTACTTTGCAAACATCTATCATCCTAAATGTAAAACATTTAGAGATAGGGACACAGCGCTTGCTGTTTAAGGGGGCACAATGTATCTGAAGCAAAAGGAGCGACTCAATTCGGATATCTCATCCATCCACCAAGCTTTGTAGAACAGTAGTCAAGTCTCGAGAACCATCATAATTTTACGGCGACTGTAAAAGAATACTTTTCGAAGACAGGTTATACAGACACTGGGACCCGTTAACTAGTCCTTGGTACAGAAAACCTGGTCAATATGAGCACTATTACAGCTTCCAAACCACAAATCCTTCAGTGGCATGCTGACGGGCTAGACTGCTGGAGCATCGCAAAAGAGAAACTTGATAGGAAATGTAACCAGAAGGTTTCAGGATACATTACTGCCTTGGAAATTTGAAATGGCAAGTTTGGAAGAGTCCAGCCTGGTGTGACATAGACGACTTCTCCGTCCTAAGGAACTCGCTTTGTGCAGTCGACAACCTCTCCCAGATAGAGAGAAGCATCTTAGAGAACAGTATCAAAGAAGGAGCATATGGTAACATGTCATCGCAACAATGGTGCAATACCCTAGATCGCGCTGCATGCTTTAGCGACTTAATTCAGGAGTTGATGCTGAAAGAAACTTCGCAGCCTAGACTTCATTGGTCTATAGAACGCAAATTCGATCCGTTTGGGTTCTCGGAATCAAGCTTCCTGGAGTCTTTCGTTCCAACAACGTCGATACTCTGGAAAAGGTCATCGAAATCGTAGATCCCTTAACGCCAGAGATCTTGCGAGCCGTGTATATGAAACTTATAAAGGCTACACAAGAGTGTATTGGGCGAGTACAGACCTTGAAAGCGAACAAATGAAAGGATTCCGCTGAGGCTGTGCAGAAAATCGCAACTACAGCACCTCCGAAGTGTTTGGTAGATGCTTTGATAATATGTCGCGATGAGATCTATCACAGGCAACAGAGCGTTGAAATAGCAAAACAACTTGAAGCTACACTCAGTTCAAGTCACCCAGAAGGTCGAGTACTTGCTCAATTCCAGGCCCAACGTCTAGCATCCCCACCGTACCACCTTGGCAAACTTCAAGCCAGTATCGAGGGAAAGCTCAAAGAGTGGAGACCTAGAGGCTACAAAATAAAGCCTTTGCAGCCACTGACCAGGGAGGATGTGAGATCGGTAGAGCAAATACTCATCGAGGACGAAGAAGAGTCGATCGATGGTGGTACGGAGAAGGAGGAGCGCAATCAGCAACCCAGTAGCCGCACCTTACGCCATACCCTGAGATTGTACGTTCGCAATAACATCGACAAACCCATGTGCCACGCAGGCTGGAGGGAGCCAACTACTGGGCCACTTTTAGGTTCAGCTCCTGCTCGGTTCGGTGTTCCCAATTGGCAGCCACAAGCAAATCCTATTGTTGACGAAATTCTGGAGTGTGGTGAGAATTATGGGTCGAATCAAAGTATCCAACTTCAGCAAATTGCTGATGCACAAAAGTGGGGGAAAGCGTAAAGGCGACAGAACGATACGGAAACCATCAAGGATCTCGAAAAATATATTTCAAAAGTCTTCGCCCATCGATCCGCGAACGAAGTAAAGCAGTACGAGACCAGCTGGAAGAGATTGAGCACTTGCGTAGCACGACCGAACAATGCTCACCTCGTGCATGAACATGAATGGTCATCAAGAGCACGAGATGACAACTGCTTCCATTGTCGGAGACTATTGCAAATGATTTGCGAAAGATACAGACTGGTGGGATTTTCGAGGAAAGATTGGTTTCAATATTTTCTGCTATTGAAAATGGCTCTCCAGAAGCACTTTTATGGCTTTTACCTCTGGAGGGACTGTTGGAGGAAATATCTAGGGCCGTTATGAACGCCCCTGAGCAACAACCAAAGTCAGGAGAAGCCGCCGAGGTCGAACGCAGGGTACGATAAGATCTCCTGCGAGACTTTATAAGCTTTGGGCTGCAAAGTCTCTTTCTGAGGGTAGAGAGTATTGAGGTACGACGAGGGGGATCGGGGGAATACGAAGCCCATGTCCAAGACTGGTATACTCGATTGTGGCGAACCAAACCTCTTTGCTTCGGACATGAGTGCAAAAGAATGCTTCCAGGCCCGCGACAAATCAGGTTGAACACAGATGGCAAAGATTTTTCGACAGGGGATGTGGATTCTAGAGGAGGAAACAAGTCAATAAGGTCTTCATTTCGATGGAGAGGCATCAGATATATCCGTGTCTTGGGAGATGGTTCTACTATCGTTGTATTGACGAAACTCTGCTGTTCGGGTACCACTTCTATGCTGGCTTTCCACGCAGATTCCGTATGCACGGCAAGGGCTGGCAGAAGGAAGTTCAACGAAAGTATTTAGAGAGAGAAATAATTGCAGGCATCGCAGTTATCACAGTCATCTAACCTCAACAGCTTACCACCCCCCAAAAAGGTTTGCTCCGTGCTCTTCGAGCGAGGTAAAGCAATCAATCCTAACGGACCCCTCCAGCTTGAAAACCCATTCAAGAAGCCTACTGGACCAGAAAGATAGGTGGAAAAGCCTCTGACACTAAGAGGCACTACGTGTTCTGTCCGTCAGAAACTTCATCAAGAGTCCAAATCAGCTCAATTCTGCTATTAACAGCACCAGAGTTCTCGCGTGAGACTAGAAACACGATGCATCTTCCAGAAATAACAGTTTCATTCTTATCTCTGATTTTTCAACCGCATTTTTCATTTGATGTGTGACTACACGACTGTTCACGATCTGGGCGAGTCTCGAGCCAGTATTCCAAGCGTGATTGTAAGCAGACCAGCAACCACCAGTTCTTCTCATTCCCTGCACGCATTTTCAATTTGTAGCCGTGTGATGAGTTCCAGTCTCACGCCAACCACGTCAATATAACACCTACCGGCTCTTACTCAATGCCTGTCCGGCTGTGGAGCCCCATTTCTATTACTCGTGCGCCCGTGTATAAACCCCACCAGTGATTCAAGGATTTCGTTTCTAATCGTAGAAAGTGTTTTAAAGCCGAGCTTAGCTGGGGAATCTTCTGACTCGAAAGCCTTGAAATGTTCCAAGAAAATCAGTAAAGCTGCCTGAAGGATAAATCGGGTATAAGTCGGTTGGCGTCGAATATTTCTTTCTGTGGATAATTTAAGATAGTCAGTAGTGCCAGCAATATCCAGTAAGGTATAGGAAATGCTAATTAATCAATAAAAATATCAGAAGTCCGTTATATTCATCGACCTCTGCAAAAGGCTTTAACCCTTCGTAGAGGACATAAAATAAGAGGTGCCAAAAATGGGTTATCATCATACAAAAGCAAAGCAAAGAAGACGGGCTTATACTTACGAATAATTCAGCTTACATTGAAGCAAGCAGTACAAGCAAGCAAGGGCCGAGTATCGTTGCTATTATACGGGGCATGTAAGTGTTGAAAGAGAAATAGAGAAGAGCTCGAGAAGTTTTCGCGAATGCTTTTTTCCTAGTCTGGTATTAGCGTTAAATGTTGTTTCTTGATTGGTCAAAATTTTAACCACTTTGATGTCGTGGGATTCGTGGGGTGGGGATAATGATCTAAACGGACTTCTGATATTTCTCTTGGCCTTCAAGGATTTTAACTTGTAATATTGAGCAAATCATAGCTAATATCACAAAGTGTAGGCTAAATATTTCGGTAACACCCTATTCGAAAATGTGAAGGATCCCAAGCGTGGAATGAGATTGCTGGCTTTCGGTCCCCCTATAGACTTCAGCTTAATAAAATCAATGTATATCAATCGCACAGAATCTGAGATTTTTTTTTTTTTTGGCGGTAAACAGATTGTACCAAACTGCATGCAATCGACCAGAGGGCGTGCTACTGCAGGCCACATTGTCTAATTTCGTTCGTAGACCAAGAGAGATGCTTTGGTTGGAAAAGTTGAGTGTTGCAACGATCCCGGTCTCTTATTCAAGCCTAGCTTATCACCGGATCATGTCACACTGAGCACCTCAAGTTCTCATAAACCATACTCCATTTCTCCTGAAGCTATCCCTACAATCTCGCCCTCGCCAACCCCCTCGCTTCCTGAACATGTTTCCACGCCAAGTCCGCCATTGGATGTCTCTGCAGCCCATTCTGTTTAGCTTGCGCGCTACTCGCCTGCCTTGCCGCATATCTCGCTGCGATTCCCTGATAAATACACGTCGCCCTGAAGAAATGAAATGACAGGCCCCAGGTCAAGTCGGGAGTTGGATCCCAACCTGCGACCTCTGCATACCAATTGATAAGTTGCTCTTTGGAGGGCAGACCGGGCGTGACCCCGTCTTTGAATTTAGAATAGATTGGTAAGTGTTCGCGCAGGTAGTAAGGGGTGGAGATGTTGATTACGTCGGAGAGTGGATGCCCGATTGTGGACATTTCCCAGCTGTGGGTAGTTAGAGGTGGATTTCTAGACTTTTGAAGGTGGAGGAGCTTACTCGAGAATCCCAATGACTCGGGGTTCCGTCTTGTGAAAGACTAAATTGTCAATTTTGTAGTCACCGTGAATGGGAGTTCTCCTATCCTTTGGTTGGAGTCTCTTATCACCGAAAAAGCTCAAGATTTCTTCAACATGTGGTATTTGTCCGACGGGCTCTTTCGTCTCTACGTCGCAGGTATCTGCCTGTGCCTTGGTGATCGCAGTGAATGTTTTGATTTGGCGATCGTAGAATCCGGATGGTTTGCCAAAAGTCTCAAGTCCAACATCTTTCGGATTGATTCTGTGGAGTTTGGCTAACGTGCGGATTGCATCGTGCCACCTAAGATATGCCTTTAGCATCAAATGCCCATAACTCAACATTTAATACTAACATCTCTGTCCTCTCAGCAGGTGTCACGTCCGGCATAGTCGCATCCTCAATAATTCTCCCGTCCAAGAATTCCATGATATAAAACGCCGTTCCAACAACGCTGACATCTTCGCAGAGACAATATGCCTTAGGGACGGGGACATCCGTCTTTTCGAGTGCATGTATGATTTTGTACTCCCGCTCTACTTGATGGGCAGTTTTGGAGACCAGTTTTCCGGGGGGTTTCTTTCGCATCACAAATTTCGTACCATTGCTAGACGTAATCTGGTACGTAGGGTTCGATTGACCGAATCCGAACTACAAGTTCAATCAGTCCCGTTCCTGATGCATTATGAGAGAAGATTTAGCACCTGCTTGAGATCAATAGGCGTCTTAATCTCAGGGACATTTTGAGATATGTATCTCTCCAATGACTTGATGTCAATGGGTTGTCTTACGATGCCAGCCATTTTGATGTCTGATGAGCAGACCAGAAGTGTTCATCTGGGGAACTAGGCATTTTGAGGAGTTGTGGTTGTTACTATGAGTATTCTCGTGGGGTACCTCGGCCTCGGGAATTTTAGTGTCGTCTGGGAGTTTGGCCGATCTTCAATGTTTTGAAGAACCGAGCCTCGATTCGGTTGAGTCAATATAGGGAAAACGCCGCTCCTTACAAGAGGGCTCCCACAGGCTCCCTAAAGGACTTACACAAGTCGATTAAAAAGTAGCTTGAAAGCTAGAAGAGATCTGTGGGAAAGCTGCACCCAGCTAGAGTTGAGCAATATGTAAATGAACCGAAAGACAAATAAATACCTCCATGCCAACCACATTCATTGGGATGATCTTTACTATCAAGAAAAGATCCGGACTCGTTATCAACTTCCGAAGCTTTAGAAATAGCACATTATCCAGTCTATACGGCAAAACTATACATAAGTGAGGTCGAGGAAGTAGTACTCATCCACTTCGAGGTTTGTGGGACTACTTAGAAGTTGGGCGACAGACTAAACTTCACAATGATTTTGGAGAGCTCTGTCCACAGAAGATTAGATCTTTCATCCGCCACGAAGATGAAGGTTGAAAGAGGATGCTTTACATAGAATACCAACCAGACCAAGTTGTTATGGACAGCGTAGGTTTTGATGAATGGATAGCAGGGTCCAAGAATGGACTACATTAGATCGAGTGTTCTTAAAAAGAAGAAATAGGTGTGCTTTCGGAACCTCGAACGAGCGTGTGGAAGAACTGGTTACGGTTGAAAGATTTGAAACTCAGATCTTCCAGCTCTTTTGGAGCACATCGATCGTACAGACGTAGGACGAGGACAAAGTCTTAAACCAAGCGAGGCTATTGATCCAGCATTGCTCAATTAGAATGGCAAGGTCAGTCTATACAGGATATGACAATGGCTGTCCATTTGCTTTGAATGAGCTCTTTATCACTGGGAGTATGTAGATCCCACAGACGTACCACTCTGGTGACTGTCTAAACTCGACCTATCCCATCCCGATTCCAAAACAAAGGACGGGCCCAATAACTGAGTCAGGCTAAAGAATAGGGCAAACGGAATTATATCGTGACAGGTGTTCCATTATTATCTGTTTAACAGGCAAAAGTGTTGTACTAACTAGGCATATCAGGGGGTTGGTTATTATTCTAGGATTCACACGAAGCTTAGGCCAGTGGTGGACTGAGGAGAGAATCGCCTTATTCTGGAGTTTGTATTTCATTGACACAATCAGGGCATTTATTATGCAACATGAATAAAACCACGCTTTCTCGTAGTCTTATCATCTGCATCCCACGTCTCTTCATCTACATAATTCTTTCCCTCTTTGACCTTGACCTTCGCACTTATGATTCGCAGAGCAGCTAGATTGAACCCTATCTCGTTTTTCTGCCTACTCAGAGATTGCCGTAAATTGGTCCTGATCGCATCAAGCATTGGCCTCATGGTCTTACTGGCCACAATCTGGCGATGGTGAGTTCTCAGCATGAAGAAAAGGATTCGACATGTTAAGGGAATATTCATCGATCGAGTGGCGAAGATATTGAGGAATATGAAGAGCGAGGGTACCATAGAAAAAGAAAGCACTAGGAGGGCATCTTGAAGTGCTGCAGCTTGAATCTTCTGTAAAACATTCAGAACATAAGCCTCGGCGCTGATGCCCCCTAAAGCCATGAAAAGAGGATTCCGTGGCGGTGGAGCAATGCTGGGTTGTGTAATTTTTGTAGCTTCCCACTCGCTCATCACCCTCAAGTCTGCCATACCAATTTCCAGAGCTTCCGCGATTTTCTCTCCTGCCATGAGCGTCTCCACTGTCTGCTTGCCCGGAGCTCCAACTTCCCCTTCTTGGTCTTCATCTTGCTCAAGCGAGGTAGTAAGTGTGCTCTCATACAAATCCTCTAACTCTTTGTCCTTTTCTTCCTCCAGGAAAATTTGTTCATCAGTCTGCTCCCAAACCCGTATACTCTTGTCATGGCTAGCGCTGACCAAGAAGTTGCCAGTCCGACTTACGGCCAGAGCCCATACTTCACCATGATGACCATCCAGTCTCTGAATTTGTTCGAATTTGTCACCATCCCAGTATTTGATCATTCGGTCTTTGCTACTACTAAAGAAGTGGTGTCCGTTCCCATCCTGATTATGTGGTACAAAAGCTACTTGGAGAATGCTGTCTTGATGTCCGAAAAATGCCTTGTGACAATCACCAAAATCGAGACCCCAAAGACGTATATTTTTGTCAGCCGAGCAAGTGACAATCAGCCTGCTATCGAATGAGATGTCCATACTTAGTACTGGTAACTTATGGCCATAAAGATTCAGGAAAAGCTTCAGAGAATCGACAAAGAAGACCTTCACAGTATTGTCAAGAAGAGCAACGGCGAGTAGACGGGCATCTGGGGAAAATCGAACGCTGAGAATATCGTCCGAGACCTTAAGCGTTTTTGTATGGGACAGTCGTAGCCTAGGGGTAGTGCGCTTTGTTCCTGGAATTTCTTCTTGAACAATATTAAAGTTCCAGAATTTGGCTGACTTGTCTGCACTTCCTGATACTAGAGAACGGCCATCCGGGTGGACCTGTAAAGTCCACACAGCTCCTTCGTGGGCTTTTACTGTATCGATGATTGTGGCGGAAGCCACATCAAACAACTCCAATTCCCCAGACTTGGTGCCAACCACCACTATTTTATCTCCCGGTAGAAAGGAGCAGCAGAGCGCGTAGCCGCATTCGAAAGTTCTGATGCAGCTTCTCGTCCGCACATTCCAGATCTTCAGACCACCATTCGATGCAGAAGCAAGCATTCTGTCGTCTAAACTCAATGACAGCGCTCGTATGTCTGCCCTGTGTCCGGGTAGCTCCACTGATAGAGTACGGAAATAGTCTGGTAATTCATCGCTCTTCTTCTTTTTGGTCTCTTCCTTCGTTTCAACGGTGTAAACTTCCAATTGATTGTTGGTGGTGGCTGCCAGTAGTTGGATAGGTTTAGAACCTCTGGTCGAAATCCAATCGACTGAACAGATCTTGCCCCCAGTCCTCACTATGACATAGGGAATGAAGAGGTCGGTAATTTCAGCACTTGAGATATCCTCGACCTGTTCGTCCGGTTCTGCAATTTCAATTTTTCCCTTTTGCGCCTCTTGAATTTGCTTTTCACGCCTTCTCTTCCTCTTTCTTGCGAGACTCTTCCTCACTTCATCTTCAGAGCGTATTCTCCAGATCTCAACCGCCTTCTCAGAACCATGGACCGCAAGATAGTCTTTACGCGGATGAAAACGTATCTCGAGAGCCTTATCTTTCCCCTGACGATGAAGTGTTCCTCGATCATGTAATAACCGACGATCTCCTATATCGCCTACCTGTTTTGAGAAATTGTACAGCCCTGCAGTATCGATAGACCAGACCTTGAGCTCACCATCATTTCCAGCAGTGATGCAGCCACTACCATCTGGTGTTATGCCTAACGCCCAGCATTCCCCGTTCGTCTGCGCTACATGAGTCTCGACACAATGTCTGGACGACAAATCCCATAACTTGATAAGAGCATCTTTGCCGGTGCTGAGGAGGAAACCATCGGATGCGCTCGAAGCGGTACTGATTAATGTTTCTCCATCGTCCCCGATTTCTTCCCGAACATCAGGTTCTACAAATTGTAGACCTGTAATTTGATCCTTATGTCCTCTTAGTCTATACTCGCCCTTCTCCTCCACCAAATCCCATATTATAAGGTCCGTGTCTTTCGAACCGCTGGCCAATCTGACTCCGGATTTGTCGAAGCTGAGAGTAGTAACTGCGGAACGATGACCATTGAAATTTACAATAACAGTTGCGATCTTCGAATCCCACAGTCTAATGCTGCCATTGTCGTATCCTACCGCAAAGACATCTGGATCCGTTTTACTTTGCGCAATGGCAGTGACTTGACATTTGCATTTTTCGTCTCTCCAGCGATTCAAGAGCTCGCCCTTCTTTATATCCCAGCACAAAACTTCCTCATTTGCAGCAGTTATAGCTCGCCCAGCGCCTGTACTGGAAGATTCTCCACCTGCCAACCAAATGACATTGGAAGAACTGGAAGTAACGAGTCCAAAGGTTTTTGATTGCTCGTATTTCCTGAAACAGGAGCAATTAGTATACACAATCGCTTAAGGAGAGTTTATGAAGACTCACAGATAGGATTTAACCATGTTTCATGCGGGCGCAAAAATTGATATTTCAGATTTTCTGGACGTTCTCCAAACACATAAATTTAAATTTCCGATAAGCGTATCGTAAAATAACTAGGCTGTAAAAGGCTAGATAGATTAGCCCCACGTCAGCCTTCAACACACGAGCATTCGCAGCAGATCTACAGCATCAACCTACTCTCAAAGCAACGGCACGCCGATTCGTTGAGACGCACTCAAAATGCTTCTCCTCGACTACCAAAATGTGCTGATACAGTCTGTACTAACAGAAAGATTCTCAGGGTAAAGCCCCCCCGAAACGTACCCAAAATCTCGTCCTAATTCGCTCCAGAGCTCCTCCCGTTAATATCGATCAGACCGTTTCGGACTTCGATGGTGTCACCTTTCATATTTCAACTCCCGAATCAAAAACTAAAATCCTCGTCTCTATCCAAGTAAAATGCTACAACGAACTCTTGAGGTATGGGGCGCAACAAGTTCTCGAACGCGAATATGGCCCATATGTCGTTGCACCGGAGAATGGATACAATTTCTCAGTGTTGGTTGATCTAGAGAGCCTACCAGACGATAAAGGTTTGAAATCTGCTACTAAATTTCGAATACAATGCTGATTTCTTGTGTAGAAGCACGGGACGATCTGATCCGACGGGTCTCTCTTTTGAAACGAAATGCAATGGCAGCGCCCTTCGAACATGCATTTGATGAGCACCATAAGTTGCAAGAAGAAGCATCTAAGTTTACATCAGAAGAGGCACCTCAAGGTGTCCGGGAAGGAGGCCAAGTAATGGCAATTCATTATCGTGATGAAGAAGCAATTTATATCAAGGCAAGCCATGACAGAGTCACTGTGATCTTCAGTACGATATTCCGAGAGGAAACCGATCGAGTTTTTGGAAAAGTCTTCATTCAAGAATTCGTCGATGCACGAAGGAGAGCTATTCAGAATGCCCCACAGGTATTGTTCCGAACAGATCCTCCCCTTGAGCTTCAAGGCGTACCTGGTGTAAAGGATTCAGGAAATGGCGAGATTGGTTATGTCACTTTCGGTATGTTGGGAATGCTATCTGAATGGTTTCCAAGGCTGACTGATTTAGTACTCTTTCCCCGGCATTTGACTCGCCAACGACGAGACGATGTCATATCCCACATTCAGACTTTCCGTGACTACTTTCACTATCACATAAAAGCTTCAAAAGTAAGGAATATATTCCATTGAATTTGATTGAGCACAAAAACTGACAATCTTCAGGCATACATCCATTCCAGAATGCGTAGAAGGACCGCAGACTTTCTCCAAGTACTTCGGAGAGCGCGTCCAGAGAATGAAGAAAAGGAGCGGAAAACTGCTAGTGGACGGACTTTCAAGGTTCAAGGAAGCTAGACCTTTTGTTCATTATCGGACCCTCAAAGTATAAAATTACAAATATCATGTCATTCACCATTGCCCTCCGACATGCTATGACCACCAATTCTCGCTCTTCTACAACCCAAAGTAGCGGATCAAGTTTCATTACATAAAAACAATCGTCAACCGGGGACATTTCGCTTCACTTTCTTGTATCGCCCCGCATAGTATTCTCCATGGAAAGACTTTACTTAGGTGAGAGGATTCGGAGTACTGATTGACCGAAATACCGTATTAATTCATTTACACGCCCATGCTATATGATTCGTCCATCTGGTTCATACGTCCAGGTTCTAATTAAGGTGGAGGTATTTTTATACGCCCATGGGCGTATAAAATTTGGAGGTTTTAAGTAAAAAAAAAGCATAAGAAATAAACCTAGATAGGCTAGGTGGAGAGCAACTAGCTATACGCCCTGGGTGTATAAATTAGGTACTACGGTACATTTGCTTTCCTTTATCCTATGGAACATGAGGAAGGATCTTAAGACAAAAAAGTAAAGTAGAAAAGCATGGGAGTGATGGCTGCGGTGAGACACAGGTTATCTTGGTCTGTTCCAATAGAGCATTCCTACTATTTCTCAAGAACTAGCCTTTTAGATGGGCTGTGGAAGCGTATGATACTTGCTTGGTTTGCAGTGGAGTAGAATGGAGGCTCAGATAGCAAAGTTATTGTTTAAGCAACCCTAGCGATGCCATAGAAGTTCATAATAATATTTGAGACATAAATCATAAAGAGTCAGTTCCCGTCTCGACCTGCAGGTGTTCATTTCAAATATATGCCACGTGACCGCATTATAGCTTAGCCGATTTTGTCTACTTTTAGATTTGTCGTTAAAATTGATCCAGCCTCATCGACGACAATCAACTCACGAAACAGGCAAAGATGTCTGACGCCGATTTTGAGACGATCAGGAAGCTTCAGGCTGAGCGGAATGCCGCTTCTGCTGGTAAGAAGGGATCAAAGACGTTTGATCCATCCACTCAACGAACTGATGTCTCCACTAAGGCTTCCCTTACCGAAAGCTTCGATACTACTCTCTACGAGCGCGATGGCGGCGATAAGTTTGCGGGATACAATACATCCATAGCTGTGGCAGATGGCGATGACGACGATGAGATGGAGGAGGCTGACACTAGTCGGCGTTTGGTGGGACAATACACGGCCTCTAGGGAGCAGATGGACGAATTCACACGCGGCAAAGGTGTCGAGGAAGAAGATATTCTGTTGGGCAGGGAAAAAAGCGCAAGAATTGCTGATCGTGAGACTGATTATCAAAAGCGTCGACTGGACCGTGTTTTAACACCTACAAGGGCTGATCCTTTCGCCGCGAACAGACAAGCGGGAGCTGCGGAAGATGGCGAGAGCTACAGGGATATTATGGCTCGGAGAGATCTAGAGCGGGAAGAAGAAAGGGTGAAGAGGGCTATTGAGGAGAAGGCTGCGAACGGCGAAGTTTTGCATTACAAAGCTACCCTGACTAAGGAGGGCAGCGGATCTCCCAACGATAAGGAAAATCAGGAAAGGGGTTCTACGGAGATTGTCACTGCGGGACGTAAGCGAAAGCAACGGTGGGATGTTGGTTCGGATTCTACTGGAGACTCTACTACACAACCTATAGACGCAAAATCTAAGCGGTCGAGATGGGATCAGACGCCTGTGATAGGAGGCCCTGCTGTGGATGAGACACCACGGCGTCGATCCAGATGGGATCAAGCCCCAGCTGCGACTCCTATTGGAAACCAAGGACTAGTCACACCAATGCATCCTTCACAAATGGGAGGCCCTGTCATGCCAACAGCTTTTGGCACCGATATTTCCGCGAGAAATGCACCTCTATCTGACGAGGAGCTCGATATGATGCTACCATCCGAAGGATACAAGATTCTCGAACCGCCTCCCGGCTATGCCCCTATTCGAGCTGTTGCCCAAAAGATGATGGCCACCCCAGTTCCGACAGGAGGCTTCACCATGCAGGAGGACTCTGCAAGATCTATGGGCGGAAAGCAGATGCCAAATGAGATTCCAGGTGTCGGCGAACTTCAGGTATGTATTTTCAGATAAATGCGTTTTCATTCTTGTGTTGAATTCAGTATATGAGCAAATTGCTGACAGATAAATAGTTTTTCAAAGCAGAAGATATGGCTTACTTCGGGAAACTTACAGATGGCAGCGATGAGAACGAGATGAGTGTAGAAGAGCTAAAGGAGCGAAAGATTATGAGGTTACTGTTGAAGGTAAAGAATGGTACACCACCAATGCGAAAGACTGCCCTTCGTCAACTCACGGACAATGCCCGACAATTTGGAGCCGGACCGCTGTTCAACCAAATTCTACCGCTTCTAATGGAGAAGACTTTGGAGGACCAAGAACGACATTTGTTGGTTAAAGTTATTGATCGCGTGCTGTATAAGCTTGACGAGCTTGTTCGCCCATACGTTCACAAGATTTTGGTGGTCATCGAGCCGCTGCTCATTGATCAGGATTACTATGCTAGGGTGGAAGGAAGAGAAATTATTTCCAACCTTAGTAAAGCAGCCGGTCTTGCACATATGATCAGCACCATGCGACCAGATATCGATCATGTTGATGAATATGTTCGAAACACAACCGCCAGGGCTTTTGCCGTCGTTGCCTCTGCTTTAGGGATTCCGGCTCTTCTGCCATTCCTGAGGGCTGTGTGCAGGTCAAAGAAATCGTGGCAAGCGAGACATACCGGTGTCAAAATCGTTCAACAAATTCCAATCTTGATGGGTTGTGCAGTACTACCCCATCTTAAAGGACTTGTTGACTGTATTGGTGGTAACTTGAACGATGATCAAACCAAAGTCCGTACAGTGACCTCACTGGCCATTGCAGCTTTGGCTGAAGCTGCTAATCCATACGGTATTGAAAGTTTTGACGATATTTTGAATCCCCTGTGGAGTGGCGCAAGGTACGTTTGAACTTTCCTCTTTTTTGCCCAACTGGATCGGACTTGCCCTCTATGGACCTGGATACTGGATGCGGCCTGCCTATGGAGGGCTGCTAAAGGGGCCAATCTACTAGGTTTCTCTTTCTCTTCCACCTGTGTCCCTAAAACCTACGATCTGTATCCTGTTCATCATTCTTGAAGGTGCATTCCCTTACATCTTCTGGGCAATGCGGACAGTCAATACTGATTATGGCATGTCTTCAATTTGTCTTTGGGACCGTAATACTCTGGATACGACAGTTGCTGCAGCTTCTGCCACTTAAACGAGATAATCTCTGGTGACTTTGAGCTTTCTGCTCAGTAGCCTGGAGCCTGATCTGCTCGACACGATAAGGACAAACGAGCGACCGAAAAGGCTTCTGAATCCAAAATTAGAGAATCCAAAAGCTACTATTGCGCGGTTTGCAAAGTCTCCAAGGTGTCACAATACAAGTCGGAAGGGCACAACAAGACTCCTTCTCGCCTCCTCAAGGCCGCGGACCTCGCTGACCTAGCAAACCCCATAAATGCGTTCTTTGTAACGTTTCTTTTGGGAACATTGGCCACTTGAACAGGAATAATAGCAGCGTTAGACACCTTGCTCCCCTGTAGAGCTCCCAGCTCCACTAAGGCATCCTCTGGAACCTCTTTTTGGCCCTTTTTTCCCCCGGGAATTGGACTCAGTCTTTTTTACTGTTAACATCGCTAACTTATTTTCTAGGAAGCAGCGTGGCAAGGGTCTTGCAGGATTTTTAAAGGCCGTGGGATATATTATCCCACTGATGGACGAAGAATATGCGAACTACTATACGGGCCAGATCATGGAGATCCTTCTGAGAGAGTTTTCTTCGCCTGACGAGGAGATGAAAAAGGTTGTTCTTAAGGTTGTGTCTCAGTGCGCGGGCACTGACGGAGTCACTGCTGGGTATCTGAAGGAACACGTTTTAGATGAGTTCTTCAAGAGTTTCTGGGTTCGTCGTATGGCTTTGGACAAGCGGAATTACAGACAAGTGGTTGAGACCACTGTCGACCTAGGACAGAAGGTTGGAGTGGGCGAGATTGTCGAAAGGATTGTCAACAACCTCAAGGACGAGAGCGAGGCTTACCGAAAGATGACTGTCGAGACCGTCGAAAAGGTTATCGCTAGTCTTGGTGCAGCAGATATTGGTGAGCGGTTGGAAGAGAGACTCATCGACGGCATTCTTCACTCATTCCAGGAACAATCCGTCGAGGATATCGTTATGTTGAATGGGTTTGGTACAGTGGTCAATGCTCTTGGCACTCGATGCAAGCCGTACCTCCCTCAGATTGTCAGCACAATCCTCTGGCGTCTGAACAACAAATCCGCCACCGTCCGCCAGCAGGCTGCTGATCTCATTTCGCGCATTGCGATGGTAATGAAGCAGTGCGGTGAGGATGCTTTGATGGGCAAACTTGGCATCGTCCTTTACGAATACCTTGGTGAGGAATACCCTGAAGTTCTCGGATCAATTTTGGGCGCTCTCAGGTCCATTGTCACCGTTGTGGGCATCAGTCAGATGCAACCACCAATCAAAGATCTACTTCCACGACTTACACCAATTCTGCGGAATCGACATGAGAAAGTGCAAGAGAACACCATTGATTTGGTTGGTCGTATTGCAGACCGTGGCCCAGAAAGTGTCAATGCGCGAGAATGGATGAGAATCTGTTTCGAGCTTCTTGACATGCTCAAGGCCCACAAGAAAGGAATCCGGAGAGCTGCAAACAATACTTTCGGTTTCATTGCCAAGGCGATTGGACCTCAAGATGTCCTCGCCACATTGCTCAACAACCTACGCGTTCAAGAGCGTCAATCTCGAGTCTGTACGGCTGTGGCTATCGGTATTGTTGCTGAAACTTGCGCACCGTTCACCGTTCTACCAGCATTGATGAACGAATATCGTGTCCCTGAACTCAACGTCCAAAATGGCGTTCTCAAATCCTTATCCTTCCTCTTCGAGTATATTGGCGAAATGGCAAAAGACTATGTCTATGCTGTCACACCACTCCTGGAAGACGCACTCATCGACAGAGATCAGGTCCATCGACAGACAGCCGCCTCAGTGGTCAAGCATGTTGCCTTGGGTGTCGTTGGCCTCGGCTGCGAGGACGCAATGCTTCATCTCTTAAACCTCCTCTATCCCAATCTTTTCGAAACCAGTCCCCACGTCATTGATCGAATTGTCGAGGCCATTGATGCCATCCGAATGGCTGTTGGGCCAGGCCTCACAATGAATTATGTCTGGGCGGGACTCTTCCATCCAGCACGTAAAGTACGACAACCTTACTGGAGGCTCTACAACGATGCGTACGTCCAAGGCGCTGACGCCATGATCCCTTACTACCCTAACCTGGATGATGAAAAAATGGACCGACCTGAATTAGCGATTGTAATTTAAGGGGCTTGGGAATGAATCGGCGCTGTATGATAATAAGAGAATGCAAAACATTGACCTTTCGAATATGGACTTGTTTCGGTATGCCTTGTGTGCTTTCATGTTCAATATATTTCCACGTCTTTCCCCTCCATTTCTACTTCTAGCTTCTTGTTATTCAACGTCACCCAACCCGTCCGCTCTCTCCTGAGCCATCACTAACAAAAGCCCCGCCGCTCCAGCAACCGGCATACTCAGCCACCAATACCGGGTGATCAGTTCCCACCAATCTATTGAATGACTACCTGTCCAATATAACAGCAAACCCCCCACACCCACGATACCTCCTAATCCCAGCCCTATACTTGTAAATGAGGAACTCGAAGATACTTGAAAGAGTTCGAAGCCGAGAAACCAGGCTGCGAAGATAGATCCGAGGAGGAGGGAGAGCAGGAGGAGATTCGATTTTAGGTGCTGGGTTAGGGGCGCGTCGTCGAGCGTGGGGAGGATGTCTGGGTCAGTGATTGCAGTAATGGCAGAAGTAGTGGTTGTATTAGAGGGCTTGTTTGGTGGTGGAGATGCCATGCTTTTTTGCTGCTGGGGGAGGATAGGATGATTCGGGTAGAAGTTGAGGTGTATTGAATGTACGCGTGTGTTCAATGACAATGAGATGAAATGGAGTGTTTTTAAACGTACTGCTCCATAGGTAGCTTCGATGATTGAGAAATTGGGATGAGGAAACCTACCTCGACTCAAACCACATCTCTCGAATCCATAAGTGAGAGAACCTAAATATCTTGGATAAGGTACTTAGCTTTCCTTTAGAGGGTATTCTCATTTGAAGATCTTGGAATTTAGCAAGCACTAGCTTCTCCATAGGTGTCAACCTCAACTGTACATGCTCATCTACTTACACAAACATCATAAACCCAATCCCAATTCCGATCCTGCCCTCTCCTGTCCCCATCCTAAAATGAGCCATCCCTCACATCTGTCATCCCACCCCGTCATCATCATGCAGTGTCACTCTCCCGCCCGAACGTCACACAACTCTAAACCTCACCCAACCCTTTTCCCAACGCCTTGGCAAACGCTGTGTCTCATAACACAAGATCCAAGCCAAGTTCCTCAAATTTTAGGGCTTCTCCATGTACGACGCGCCAAAATCAGTGGGCAATCTGAACTGCTGCAAGCCGCTGCAAGAAGCCTTATTTTGGCAATGCGTTTGGGCGGTGGTGGCTTGTAGGCTGAAGACTTCCGAAAGCGACTGGGAGTCTTTTCCAGTTGTGTAAGCCATGGCAACGCCTCACCTTTCCTAGCATGTTATCTTGATGACAGTTCTGCGATCACTAGGCTAATAATCATCAGATTGCCATTCCCCAAACAAATCCCCCCAGTGAGACACCAGAAATAACAAATACTCTCCCTTACACCACCACCATCTCTATGCGGAAGACATCTGAAATTAAAATTCCTATTTGTATGAGTTCATTCCTCACCTCAGCCATAGTTTTTTCAGATGGGGAAGGAATTGATAGAGCTACACTCTGCGGGGCGGAGGCGGAATGTGACGTTGCGATAATCCTTGACGCCGAATCTTGATGGACGGCAGGGTTTGTGGACGCCACCGATGTCATGTCTCACGCCTAACCGTCGCCCCTGTATGTAACACGAAGCAAAGCATCAAACGCCCTCTTGTGATTTGACGGACCGAGTAGGATGGGGGGAAGGTCGAGTGGACTTGGGTTACGTGGTTTGATTGGAATGGATAGGAAAGAGCATCATCGACAAGGTTTCGTGTATTGCATCAGAAAGATTCGGTGGGTGCAGATATTGGACCCTGAAATTAATAAGTAACTTTTGCAACCCTTATCTAGAGATACTGACACCCAATTGTATCTTCAACATATTCGGGAGTTTGCACTAACCCTTCATATCAGATGGTAGATGAGTGGGTTGCCTGGGTGCTGCAATCCCGTTAACTGTGACACCGATGATGGCACTGATGATGCTGATTTTCACCTTCAAGTTTCAAAGACCGTCGGATGATCGGTCGTGTACGCCATATTTATCGTGAATATGTATCTTCAAATAGAGATGTCTCCATCTGTAACCTTACCCTGCCGCAGAAGGAAGAAGGAAGAATCCGCAGCCCCATTTCCTTCCTTTCTTTCATCATCACACAGAACCCCCCCCCGTAACCAATATGCTCCGCCACCCCAATAATAATCTCCTTCCTCCTATGAACTCTTGATAATGATGATTGGCGTTGGGGCTGTGGACCTCACAAATTTTGACAGCCAGCCCTGCTGTTTCATGTTTGTGGATACCCACCGGAAAGAGGGCCTGCAATCGTCATCTTTCGTCTGATACCTGGCCCCTGTCTCGTATCGAGGACGTTGGATTCGTCCTTCACCCACACACAGAAAGTTAGATGATGAAGAATCACGGGATCTACGGTTTGATGACCGGAGATGTGGTATCGTTTTGGGTTCTGATCGGCGCAGATTTTCTGGTGGGGTTGTTGTGGCCCAAAGAAAGCTGCAATTTCCTATTTAGCAAAAATATTTTGAAGGTGAGAAGAAGCGGTGAGGAACGGGAGGGTCACATTTATGAAGGGATTGCGAAGAGATACCGAAGTGGACGCTTTCCAAAGGGAGAGGGGTTAAGAACATCGTTCTTTGCGATTGTGACATTATTCTATTCGTAGCGACTGTGCTACGGCCTTCTCTAGGCCGTGGGGTATATGTAAAGAGGGTGAAGAAACCAAGCAACTAATAGTACACAATATTCAGTTCATGAGGCATCTCGCGCTCTCATTGCACTCCACCAACGCCAAAAAATCACAGACACTCCGTAGAGTGATTCCCATCCCATAACGTAGAACCTCCTGAAACCTGGTGGCTTCTCAGCGATAGTAACAGAAGAGAATATTCATCTAGAACACATAAATTGCCCCAGTCGTAAAAGTAATTCCCGGCACACTGGATATCAACACGCAGAAGGGATATCGCAAAACGTAAAATAAGCATATAGCAAGCAAAGGGATAAAGTAGGTCCCCAACTTTTGACGAGCTTTTTCATACAAGCGTCTAGGCCATGAGAAGTGAATATCGACAGGTCGTAGAGGGTAGTTATGATCCGCGCGCTTTTTATTTCGCAGCTATCATTCGTCTGATTGATGATCTTCTGATCCGGCTTCTGAGCGCGCCTCGCCCTTGTGTACCTTGCGATGTCTTCGCAAGTTAGAAACGACTGAGAAATGTCTGCCGCAGCCTTCAACTTCGCAAGAGAATGCTATTTGAAAGTTAGAAATTACTGCGCTAAATAAATGGTACGATTATGACTTACGCTTTTCGCCAGTGTGACTGTACATGTGTGTCTGCAGCGAACTCGGGCGCGTGAATCGCTTGTCGCAAACTTTGCACTTATGTTTCTTTTGTGTACTTGACGATACCTTCGAACTGAATTGACCCATCATTGATTGAGGCGCGGGAGGCATACCTCCGCTCAATCCAGGTAGCCCTGAGGGTCGAGGTAATGTCCGCGACGAAACGGACTCGATGTCGGAGCCTGCATTCGAGTAATCGCTGACGGAAGAATCGACAGAGCCGCCGAAGTATGATGGATAAGTACCCGATGAGGAAATCGACGAGCTCGTTGAGTGTGTCGCTGGGAAACCATATGAATCACCTGATCCTCTTCCAACCCGCCCTTGATTTCCATAGATGTTTCGCGGTGTGGTGTTTTGGCTCATGGCAATCATACCTCTGCTAGCATCAATCGCGTCGCCAAAGCTTCGTGTGGATTCATTTTGTAGTCCTCTGTCACTGAAGTCAATAAGTGAATTTTGACGTTGCAGTCGTTGCTCATCGACTGCTGTGCCACCCAGGAAGGAAGGTGAGTTTACTGACGGTTGTGAAAGGCGCCTGGCATTATCTTGCTGTTGGATTGCATAGGTTGACCGAACGGGCGCAGGGGCATATCCCATTGACTCGTACGGAGAAGAGGTCGGCGCGTAGGTGCTGTGTACAGGCGACGGGGCACTCGTGTATGTGGCTTCGTTGCCATATCCACTTGACATAGAACGGTTTGGACTCAACAAATCTTGGGGCATGGTGAGTAAATCCTGCGAGCTATAGACATCCGCCAAGAGAGAGCTACCTGCTGATGCCGCTGTAATAGGAACGTTGGCATATGATCCCATGGATACATTGTTGTGCATCCGCTGAGGCTGTTGCTGCTTTGCAATGCCATCGAGGTTTAGGTTGTGTGCGGGAGCATAGAGACTGTGGCTCTGGGGGGGAGAAGAGGACGAGGTCCAGGGGTTGGTAAACTGGGGTGAATTGGTGTACGGCATGTGGTCAAAATTCATGCCGCCGAAGCGTTGTTGATTGTCGATGGCCATTGTCATCTTAAAGATGATCTTTTGCAAACGCGACAACAAAAGATCTCGAGAAGGATGGTAGTTTCAGAAAAGACGTGGATCAGATGCAGGATCCCGTAGAAAGCTTCGTGTCACTCTAGTCTGGGCACAGTTGGCAAAAAATGGAGAGACGATCCTTTCAGGTCCTTGACGGGCGGGGATCGTCGTTCTTATGTGCCTTTCGGTGCACAGAAAAGAACCAAGCAGTGGGTTTTGGTGGCCCAGGGTGCTCGAAGTAGTTCTGACTACCTTTTCGTCTGATAGGGGAGAGAATAGCGTAGGAGCTGGATCTGTGATGTCTGGGATTTGGATGCGAGTGGTGGGGCCGTTTGCACTTGGGATGTCTTCAGAAATGATCGACAGTAGGCAAGCTCTTCTCAATTCCCCCCAAACCCATGCACTCTTTCGCGTGGTGTGTGGAGATGCTAGGTCGTTTTCAACGGGGCTAATTGATACTGAGCTCAGCAATCAGATTCCCCTTCGAGGTAGGTCGAGAGCTGTCAGATCGTTCGGCAATGTGATGATCGGCTGGTAGCTGGAGGTTGGGGATACCAATCACGTTTTGGTTGGCAGCGCGATGAGATCGTTCTCGATAGGCTTGTATAAGAATGGAGATGATCAGAGAGAAAGCGTGTTTGAGAGTTCGTCGGTGGGAGATCGTAAAAAGGTTTCTGTAGCTACTCGGATGCGCAGTCAGAATACTGGAGATTGGGAAGAGAACGAAGTGAGGATAAGGGAAGCATATGGACGATCACAAGGCGGAGGGGCAATGAGCTTTACATAAGAATTCCTCATGGGTAGGGATTGTAGTATCTACTTCATCATAGTCGCAGGGATGAAGCCCCATCGACAAAATCCCGACCAAACTACTGGAAGCACGGTGGTAAGTTGTTTGGCTGGGTAGTACGAAATGCGTGCAGGAAATAACCAGTCGAGGGAACTAGTAGATTGAGTACCGAAATTCGAGTCTCTATTTGCAGAATGTAGTTTAAGGCAATTTGATGGACGTGGCAGTAGCGTCTCCACCGAAAACGGATATCTTAAGGTTCCTTTTTAGACCAGATTGCTGAGGAGCAAGCTCTGACAGCCACCTCCGCTTGAAGGCGGCAAGGATCGAGGGAAATAGCCTCGAGCGGTGTGGAGGGGTGTCTCTAGTAATAGGAGTGGAGGAATGGAGGAATTGGGGGGGGGGGGGGGTGGCCCGGTGGGTGGGGATATTTAAAAAGGGGGGTTTTTTGCGCGCCCCCCCAACAAAGGGTAGAGTTATTTTG
>Ga0182030_10001459_pt1 | contig 48748 bp, 38 predicted proteins | sample 812S3MmetaG_FD_121299 | JGI IMG/M metagenome (GOLD analysis project Ga0182030, IMG submission 121299) | Permafrost microbial communities from Stordalen Mire, Sweden - 812S3M metaG (Illumina Assembly) | ecosystem: Environmental > Terrestrial > Soil > Wetlands > Permafrost | place: Sweden... | reverse complement strand
CTGACCAAACTGCAAAATGGCGGCACCATCAACGTGGCGCGTCTCGACATGGACAACATCGACGGCAACAACGCCAGCGCGATCTTCGAGAAATGGAGTTACCTCGACCTGATCGGCTCCCACGGCGTGCCGGGCGGACCATCGGTGGGAAGCTGCACGGTTTATGATGTGCCGAGTGGAAACGGAATCGTGGTGCTCGACCCGTTTGCGATTCCCGGACTCAACGCGGGTTCTCAGGTGAACATCTCTGGGCCGGGCGGGACCAAGACACTGCCGCAGGCAACCACTGGAACGTATCTCGCCCAGCTGTCGGCCAAAGGCGCGACGCCCTTCCTCACTACCGGAACGTACACCTTGAGCAACGGTAGCGGAGGGACCGACATCGGTCCCATCACGGCGGCGGTGGCCTACCCGCAGCCGCTGACATGGACCAACGAAGCCACCACCAAGAGCGTCTCGGTCTCGCACGATCTGACGGTGACGTGGTCCGGCGGTGCGGCCAGCGATTACGTTTCGATCATCGGCATCACGGGACTGGCGAGCATCTCGCAGGACACGGAATTCTTCTGTACCGCGCAGGCCAGCGCCGGACAGTTCACCATTCCATCTCAGGTTCTCGCGCTTTTGCCGCCGGCCGGACTCGATTCGAGCCTCCAGCCGGGACTCGATTTCTTTGTCGGACTGGTCACCCCGGCGACCGTCACCGGAGCGAACCTCGACTACGGATTCCTGTTCTCGAACGCCACGGTGGTGGCGGTATTGTCGATCGTTCCGTAGGGTCTATTTGGCACGGACATTAAAGGGTCGGGCCTAGTCTCCGGCTCCTGATCTCGTGGAAATTGAGGTGAGCCTGTTTTCGTGGCGCAGGCACTTTCGCCTGCCGGGTCGAGACAGCCTCTGGACTCCTGATGTCTCCCCGTAACTTTGATGCGCCAAGGAATCAGACTGAGCCGCTGCTCCACAAGAACCAAGTGTTATTGGCCACGGATGAACACGGATAAACACAGATGAAAACAAGAGCTTCTTTCTTTCTTATCCGTGTTTATCCGTGTTCATCCGTGGCCAGTAATGTTTGTTTGGTTTGGTTCGTAGGCAGCTCATCCTCATTCCACGGAATCAGGAGTCCAGAGACTATACTAAGACTCATCTCGACCGTCTTGGGCAGCTAGAGCAAGCGCAGACAAGAGTGTCCGTGCCACGTCCGGCGTCGCCCGCAGGGCTGGCGCAACCCAATTTCCCCGACCGCATCGCTGACCGATTCCGTCGGCGAAAATCGAGCGCGGGGGCAACAGCGACTCACCACCGGCGCGTTCCTTGCTATAATGTGGAAGTTCTGCCCGACAATCCAGGTGTGTCCTTATGTTCCTTAGTGTCAAAGAGATGGAGCTGCGAAAGGTTCGTTTCGACGAAACTCTCGAGCCTGGGCAGATAGAGTTCGCCAGTGAAAATCTGGAGCAGGTGACCCCGTTGCACGCAGTCGGATCGGCCGAGTATCTGAAAAATACCGACGGGGAACTTCGTATCCAGGGCCGTTATACGGTAGAGTTTACGGCGCCCTGCGACCGTTGCCTGGTGACTGCGCGCCATCCGCTGGATGCCGGCTTCGACCTGTTTTATCAGCCGGCCGCCAAGATCGCGCGCGACGAAGAGATTGAGATCGATGAAGGCGAAGCTGAAATTGGCTTCTACCAAGGTGGCGGATTGGAACTGGAGGACATCCTCCGTGAACAGATCTTGCTCGCCTTGCCGATGCAGAGAGTTTGCAGTGAAGATTGCAAAGGAATTTGCCCCGTTTGTGGCAAGAATCGGAATCAGAGCGCTTGCGATTGCACCGTTCATCCGGGGGACGATCGCTGGGGCGCTCTCCGCAAGTTAGAGATCTAGACTGAGATCTAGCAATTTCGAAGTAGTAGAGGAAGAGATATGCCGAATCCGAAACGTAGACACTCCAAGGAGCGCACCAGCACTCGCCGTGCGCATGACTCCCTGAAGACTCCGGGACTCTCCGAGTGTCCCAACTGCCATGAGCCCAAGCTGCCGCACCGTGTGTGCCCCCATTGCGGACAGTACAAGGGCCGCGAAGTGATCGAAGTCGTCCAGGAGTAGCCCCGGCCAAACATGCTGACCATTGCCGTGGATGCAATGGGCGGCGATCACGCCCCCAAAGCAGAAGTGGAAGGGGCGATTCGCGCCGCCAGAGACCTTGGAGTGAAAGTCATTCTGGTGGGCCAGCAGGACGTGGTCCAGCGGGAGCTGGAGGTCCAAAATGGCCATCGGCACCTTCCCATAGAAGTGGTCCACGCCAGCGAACGCGTCACCATGGAGGATAGCGCCGCCAAGGCGTTTCGCACCAAGAAAGACAGCTCCATGCGGGTGGCATCGCGCATGGTGCGCGACGGACTGGCACAGGGACTGGTGTCGGCTGGCAACACCGGCGCCGTCATGGCGACTGCCAAGATGGTGCAGGGAGTGGTCCCCGGCGTCGAACGGCCGGCGATCGTCGCCGTTCTGCCCACTGCCATCGAAGGCAAACCCGTGGTGCTGGTCGATGTAGGCGCGAATGTCGATTGCACGCCGCGCATGCTCGGCCAGTTCGCAGTCATGGCCGAGATCTATTCGCGCGTGATCCTGCACCAGCCGAATCCCCGCGTCGGCTTGCTCTCCATCGGCGAAGAAGAGCATAAAGGCAACGAACTCACTCATGCCGCCACTCCGGTTCTCAAAGGCCTGAACCTCAACTTCATCGGAAATGTCGAAGGCAGCGACCTCTACAACGGCAGCGTGGACGTGATCGTCTGCGACGGCTTCGTAGGCAATGTGGCGCTCAAGGTGAGCGAGGGCTTGGGCGACATGGTCAGGCACCTGTTGCGGGAAAGCCTGGAATCCACCATCAGCGGCAAAATCGGCTACGCCATTTCCAAGAATGCCTTCGCGACGTTCAAGAAGCGGCTGGATTATTCGGAATACGGCGGCGCGCCGCTGCTGGGAGTGCGCGGCGGCTGCATCATCTGCCATGGCCGCTCCAACGCCAACGCCATCAAGAACGCCATTCGCGTGGCGTCCGAATTCTCCGGCGGCAATATCAACCAGCGGATCGAAGAACAACTGCGCGGCACCCCGGTGCCCGTCGGCGAGTAACTGACATTGCGCCCGGCACTCCTGCTTCTGTGTGTCCTATCCGCCTTCGGGCAAACGCAGCAGCATGCCGCCTGGACGCTCACGCCGGAGCCGCCATCCGCGCCGCCGGGATCGACCACTCGAATTCGCGCCGCGGTGCACATCGATGCCGGCTGGCATCTCTATTCCGCCTCTTCCACCGTCGGGCTCCCGCTCCATTTTGAGGTTGCGCCGGAGAGCCTGCGGCGCGTCCTGCAACAGCCCCCGAAGCGTGCGTTCGACGCGGTGCAAGGTGCAGAGACCGAAACTTACGAAGGCGACACGGCCTTTCTGCTGGATGTGAAGCTGCGCACCGACGCGCCGGCGGGTCCGGAAGATCTCGCCATCAACATTCGCTATCAGACTTGCAACGACAAGTCGTGCGTCCCCGGAAAATTCCCCGGCAAGGTGACGCTCACGGTCGACCCGTCTGCGCCCATGCCTTCGGTCACGATGCTGGGTTTCGCGGAGGCCAAACCGCCCGCCGCCGGCTCCCCTGCCACCGCACCCTCCACCGATGCGCAAGGCTGGCCCGCATTCCTCCTGCTGGCATTCGGCGCCGGGTTGGCGTGCATCTTCACGCCGTGCGTCTTCCCCATGATTCCCATCACGATGTCGTACTTTCTCAACCAGCCGTCGGGAGAAAAGCGTGGCGGCGTGTCGCAGGCTGTGGTTTTCTGCCTGGGAATCATCGTTCTGTTTTCGGGAATGGGACTGCTGGTAACGGCGGTGCTGGGACCGGTGGGCGTCAAGCAGTTGGGTTCGAATCCCTGGGTGAATGGCTTCATTTCGGCGCTCTTCATCGCCTTTGGACTGAGTCTGCTGGGCGCGTTCGAGATCACCATCCCGTCATCCGTCCTCACAAAGCTCAATCAGTCGTCGAGCACCGGGGGATTCGTCGGCACGCTGCTCATGGGATTGACGTTCGCGCTGTCGTCGTTCGCCTGCGTGGGGCCGTTCGTGGGGACGCTGCTGGCCGCATCGGTCAGTGCCGGCGCCGCGCGTCCTGTGGTCGGCATGGTGGTGTTCGCGACGGGGCTGGCGCTACCGTTTTTCCTGTTGGCTTTGTTTCCGTCTTATTTGAAGAAGCTGCCTCGCAGCGGCGGATGGCTGGCGCGTGTGAAGGTGGTGATGGGCTTCGTGATCATCGCCGCCGCCCTGAAGTACCTGTCGAGCCTCGACCAGGTGCTGCAATGGGGATTCCTGACGCGCGAGCGCTTCCTGGCCGCGTGGATCGTGCTCTTCGGCATGGCGGGACTCTACCTGCTTGGGTTCGTTCGGTTGGAAGGCGTCAAGGCTGACGAGAACATGGGGCTCGGCCGGCTGCTCACCGGCATGGCGTTTCTGATCTTCGCGGTCAGCTTGTGGCCGGGCATGTCGGGCGGCAAGCTGGGACTGTTCGATGCCTACGTACCGGCAGCCGAAGAAAGCGCGCAGGCGGGGTCGTCGGGCGACGGCCTGGTGTGGATCAAAGATCGCTACCAGGATGCGCTGGCTCAGGCGCGCCGCGAGCACAAGCTGGTACTTATCGACTTCACGGGCTACGCCTGCGCCAACTGCCACTGGATGCGCGCCAACATTCTCTCGCGCCCCGAGATCGCCGCGGTGCTGAAGAATTTCGTACTGCTGGAACTCTACACGGATGACGACAGCGCCACGGACAACGCGAATCTCAAGTTGGAGACGGACAAGTTCGGCACGTTCTCCAATCCCTTCTATGTCATTCTCGATCCCGATGAGAAGCTGATCGACAAGTGGGACGGCCGCACCACCGATGCCGCGGCGTACCTCGCCTGGTTGCAAGGCGCATCGCAGAAAGCCCCGTCGCCCGCGCCCACTCCTGCCGCGGCGCCGGCACCGACGACTGCCGCATCGTCGACCGCCATCGATCTCCCGCAGTTGACCGCTCTCGGAGGCGCTCCCATGGACGCCGCGGCGTTCAATGGCAAAGTGGTGGTGGTCAACTTCTGGGCAACGTGGTGCATCCCCTGCGTGGGCGAGCTTCCCACATTCAATAAAGTGCACCGTGATTTCGCGTCCAAGGGCGTAACGGTGATCGGCATCGATATGGGCGACGAAGGCGCCGAAAAGGTCCGGCACTTCCTGCAAAAGCACCCCATCGACTACACGGTCGGGCTGGGCGGCGATGCGCTGGCTGCCCGGTACAAGCTGGAGTCGTACCCCGTCACCGTGGTCTTCGACCGCAGCGGCAAGGAAGTCCAGCGCTTCGACGAAAGCCTGACAGAAAAAGACCTGCTGGCGGCGGTTCAGAAGGCGTTGTGAAGTCCCGGCAGTACGGTTGGCTCTGGGTGCTGCTGGCCCTCTACGCCGCCGCCCGCCCGGCGCAGATGTTCACCGGTTCCATCCCCACGGCGATCGTGATCGCTCTGCATGTTCTGCCGCCGCTAGTGTTCTGCCTGCTGCATGGCGCGATCGTCTATCGCTGGCCCGGAATTCTAACTTTCATTTTCCTTTGTGTGGCGATCGGAAATCTCTTCGAGAATCTTAGTATTCGTACGGGATTTCCTTTCGGCCGTTACCACTTTACGGACGTCATGGGGCCGAAGATCTTCGCCGTCCCGATTTTGCTTGGCCTGGCGTATGTGGGAATGGGGTACATCTCCTGGACGGTGGCCCGAGTGATCCTGGGAGACGCCGGGGAATCGCTGGCGGGCTGGCGCCTGTTGACCCGGCCTATAGTGGCAAGTTTCCTCATGGTCGCCTGGGATCTCTCGCAGGAGGCCGTGTGGTCCAACTTGGTCGACGGCTGGCGCTGGCATGACGGCGGGGCCTTCTACGGGGTTCCGCTGAGCAATTTCCTGGGCTGGTACCTGACGGTCTTTCTGATTTATCTGTCCTTCGCGCTAATCGTCCGGGGAGGCGCCGGGAAGCCGGCAGGCAGATGGATTTGGCAGACTGCGATCCTGTTCTATGGCGCGTCCGCGGCCGGCAATCTGGCCGTGCCGGCACCGCCAGGAGTGACAGCGGTTCGCGATGCCGCCGGGACCGTGTGGCCAGTCAGCGGCATTCTGGGAACTTCGGCGCTGGTTTCCGTACTGGTGATGGGCGGCTTTGCTGTGCTGGCGTGGGTGCGCCTGGTAGACAACTCTTAGCGCCTGTCAGGAAATAACCGCTCCCTCCGGTCGCGGCTCGGAAACGTCCGGCGCCGATACTGAGCCGCGACCGAAGGGAGCGGTTGCTGCAAACTGGCACTGGTATTTCTTAACGAGCTCTTAGCGATCCGCTGGCGGATTCGAGTCGGGACCGGACTTGCCGGCGCCGCGGCGGACTTTGCGCAGTCTGGGAAAGAGCAGCACCCAATATGCCGCTACCAGCATGACCCCCACTTGTCCGAAGCCGCGGGTCGGCCGTCCTTCCAGGCTGGGCATCGAAGTCGCTGCCAGGAAAATCACGCCGGTCACTACGACCGTCGCGAATAGACCGAACCAGATGGTCGCATAGAATGGCCGGCTGGCAGTTGCATACCCCACGTTAGGTACCATTATTTCAATCCAGTCCTCTGAATGCAATCACTTTCGCCGGCTCACTCCTTGGCCCTTCAATGGCAAGTCAATCCCAGCGTTTGCAGCATGCCCTGCAGGCGCTCGATAGAGGTCATCGTCCACCTTCCTACAGTACAGTAGGCCTCCGACTACTTGTGAGTGCCGTTGTGCGCGGATTGCCACACGTGCGCTCCCGGAGCTTAACAGCCCATCGGCAAGCGGGCGTTCGAACGACCGAATTGGCCTCCAGGACCTCGACGTCCTGGATGTCGGCTCTTTCCGCCTCTTTCCGTTGTCTTGGTCGTAACATTGGCAGTCAAAATCATCTACGGATTTGTATTTGGTGGTATTATTTTGCAGAATGCATGAGCCCATTGCGGAACGCCACAATTGGAAGCACCCCAATCGCCTTCAGCTCGGCAAGCATACCGAGCACCTTGCCAAGGTGGAGTTCGTCCTGCTCGGATGTGATTTGTTCAGGTCAGAAGTTGACGATCGCGGAATCGACATTGAGGTGCGGAAGCAGGAGGCGAAGCATTACGGCTCAATAGCTCAGTGGTCGCTTCAGAGATTCGCCAGCGCATTCTAGCCGAGGGCACGAACGGTGACGAATCTGAAGGCTATTTGGCAGGCGAATCCGCGCGATCTATGCATCGCCGCGGCCCTGCTGCTGACAGTGCTGGGCGTCTACGCTCCTGTCCGGCATTTCGGGTTTGTCAACTTCGACGATCCCGTATACGTGACCGACAATCTGCACGTGCAGTCGGGTCTCAGCGTGGATGGCCTGCGGTGGGCGATCCACTCCATGGACGGGGCCAATTGGTTTCCACTCACTTGGATTTCTCTGATGACGGACGTCGAGCTTTTCGATGTGCGCCCTGGGCCGATGCATCTCACCAATGTGGTGCTCCACGCGATCAGCACTCTCGTGCTCTTTGGGCTGCTCAAACGAATGACAGGCGAGTCGGCCCCTAGCGCCATGGTGGCGTTTCTTTTTGCGTTGCATCCCCAGCATGTGGAATCGGTCGCATGGGTCTCCGAGCGGAAGGACGTTCTCAGCGGACTGTTCTGGATGCTCACGCTCTGGTCATACGTGGCATACGTCTCGCGGCCCAAACCAATGAGATATCTGCTGACCCTTCTGACTTATCTGCTAGGGCTGGCGGCGAAGCCAATGCTGGTGAGCTTGCCCCTGGTGCTGCTCCTGTTGGATATCTGGCCGCTGCAACGAGTGGCATTCAACGCTGCAGGGACGCGTGCCAACCTTCGTCTGGCCCTTCCGCTCGTTTGGGAGAAAGTGCCCTTCCTGGCGCTGGCCGCGGCGATTTCAGCGACGACCTATGTGGCCCAAAATCAGGCAGGGATGGTGCAGTCGCTCGATGTCGTCCCCCTGGGCAAGCGCCTGGGAAATGCCATGATTTCCGGAGCGGTATACGTCGAAAAGACTGTCTGGCCAACGCGACTGGCTACGGCCTATCCTCTGCCGGCGAGACAGCCGGCTTGGGAGGTGATTCTCGCGGGGTTGGTGCTGGTGAGCATTACGGTGCTGGTGCTGCTGTGCTACCGCAAGCGTCCCTATCTCGCCATCGGCTGGTTTTGGTATCTCATTACCGTCCTGCCGGTGATTGGAATCGTCCAATTGGGTATTCAAGGTCGCGCGGACCGCTATACCTACATCCCCGGAATCGGTCTGTTCGTAATGCTTTGTTGGGGCGCCGTGGATATCTGGCGGCGATGGCCCAACGCGCAACCGGTTCTGACGGGAATTTGCGGCGTAGCCGCTGTGGCTTGTGTGTCGCTCACCTGGATTCAAATAGGATATTGGGGAAACAGCATAAGGCTGTTTCAACACGCCATCGAGGTGACTCAGGAAAGCACGGTCGCTTATGGCCTCTTGGGAAATGCATTCAGGGACGAAGGGCTCTATGAGGAGGCCATCGCGAACTATAGGAAGGTGCTCGCATTAGACCCGCACGAGAAGGGGGGCCTCTTGAACCTTGGAGGTGTGCTCAGCAGAGTAGGCCGCAACGACGAAGCGATAGCCCCATTGACCGAACTCGCCCGCCTGCAGCCCGGCAGCGCCGTCGACCAAAAGTACCTGGGAGTGGCGCTGCTCAACCAGGGGCGTGCCAGTGAAGCACTGGCACATTTCGCGGCTGCGGTGCGGTTGAAACCGGATGATGCCGAGGCTCAGGGAGCGATGGGAGCAGCGCTATTGAACCTCGGCCGGCTCGATGAAGCGATCGTTCATTTCTCGGAGGCGTCTAGGATCGATCCCGACGACGCCGCGGTAAGGCTACGCCTGCAGACCGCATTGGCGCTCAAAGCCAGCGCGGGACGGAAGTGAGCACACACCCCGTCCCGCTCTTGCTGGTTCCCCTTTTTGCTGCGATTTCGGTTCATGCTCAAACCCGGGGAAGTGCTATTCAACGAATTTGCAGCTTGGTGCCCCACTGCGATTCGACTGTTCACGACGATTCGTCAAGGCTGCCGGGTCGACGATCGCTAAAGTGCTCTGCCCTTTTTCGAGGACGAGGAGTGCGCTCGCGGGCGTGCCGCTGGCGTACCGTGCACCGGCCCCCAGACAGGCGAAGGCCAACTGGCTTCGGATTTTCATTGTCACTCCTGCTCAAGTGTCAGAACTCCTGAGGTCACCCCGGCAAATTTGGCGACCGGGGAAATTGAGTTGAGCCAGACCTGCTCTGTGACGCCGGACGTGGCGCGGACACTCGTGTCTGCAGCGCCGAGACTCATCTCGGCGTTTCCCGCGCTGGCTCTAACTCCTGAAGAGGGTCGAGATGAGTCTCGACCCGGCAGGCAAGAGTGCCTGCGCCACGAAAACAGGCTCACCTCAATTTCCACGACCTCAGGAGATCTGAGTGTATCCCGGCCGAATCCACCAGGCGTACGATCGTGGACAGAAGTTCGAGACTCTATCGGTCGTTGGAATCGTTTGGCTCACTCCAGGTCTACCCTGAGTGAGGTCCACCCTGAGCGAGTTCCACCCTGACCGAGCCTGTCGCGCGAGCTATTGCAGCATGCGGAGAGCTGGCGCATAGTCGGGCTGGCACTGCACGGCGGCCTCGAACTCCGCACGCGCATCGGACGAACGATCGGGCAATTGCAACAACGCGCCTCCTTTGCCGTAATGAGCTTCCGGGTTGCACGGCGACAACTGCAGTGCATTTTCGAAGGCGTCGATGGCATCCTGCTGCCGGCCAGTCATAGCCAGGAGAGCGGTGCCGATTCCCACCCAGGCTTCGGCGGAGGCAGGGGCGATGGCGAGCGCCGCCCGATATTCGTCAATCGCCTCGGGGAACCGTCCGCTCAACGCCAGGGCCTTGCCCAGATCGAAATGCGCCGCCCCATACGTGGGACGAATCCGCAAGGCCGTCTGCATTTCCGCAATCGCTTCCGGAAGCCCGCCAGGGGCCTGCGCCCGGAGCAGCCCCAGGTTCAAGTGGGTTTCCGCCAGATCCGGTCTGAGCCGCAGAGCCTCTTCGCACGGCGCTGCCGCTTCCGGTAGTCCGCCAGGCTTCTGTAGCAGCACCCCGCAAAGATTGGTGCGCGCCAGGAAACTCTGCGGATTCCGCCGGAGCGTCTCCTGGTATAGCGTTTCGGCGTCAGAGTACATGTGGGCTTGCCGCCACGTCAACACTCCCAGACCCAACGCCAGAAAAGCGCCGCCTGCTACCGCGGCCAGTCTGGGGAGCGACAAGCGGCGAGCTGCCAGCGTCAGCAGGGAAGATGCCGGAACAATGATCGCGAGCGCCGCCAGATACTGGAAATGATCGGCAACGTAGGCATATCGGAACGGGTAGACGTTCAGGAATCCGAGCACGGGAGTAAGCGTTCCGGCGAAAATCAAGAACGCAGCCAATGGACCGCGATTGCGGGGAGCCCACAGAATCAAGGCGGCCAGCAGAAACACCAAGCCTGCCGGAAAAAGATACTGGTACCACTGGCCTGGATCGAGGTTCCAGCGAGGATAGTTGAATATCAAATCTACCGGCCAGAGCAATTTCGCGGCATAGAACCACACTACCCGGCCGGCTAGCAGAATGTGTTGGAGCGGAGTGAGTGCGAAGTCCGCGCCCTCGGCGCGGACGTACGTCTTTTCCACCCAGGCGGTAAAGAAACCCGAGCAGGCTCCCAGAACTAACCAGCCGCTCAACGGCCGGATGTCGCACTTCCAATCGAGCCGCCCGTTCCGCCACCAATAGATAACCAGTAATACCGCCGGCAACGTCGCAGTGACCGACTTACTAAGGAGAGCCGATACGAACAAAGCCAGCGCGAAGTAGTATTGCCAGCGGCGGCGTGTTCGGCCGAAGTGCAAGTAGGTGAGCAACGAGCTCAGATAGAACACCCCCGACAGCGTAGACTTCTGTTCCGACATCCAGGCCACCGACTCCACGCAAACCGGATGGAGCGCGAAGACGAAGCCCGCGAGCCACGCACCGGGTAATTCCAAACGCCGAACGATCAGCACCACCAGGAGGGCCGACGCCGAGTGGAGAACCACATTCAGCAAGTGATAGCCGAGCGGCGACCCGCCCCAGAGGCGGCCTTCCAGCCAAAAAGCGCTGTGCAGGAGTGGATAGTATTGCGCCGTAGCTCCCAGACGGAACCAGATATCCCACAGACCGTGGAGCGAACGCAGGGGAAGGCTTGTCAGATGGGCCGCATCGTCCCACACCAGCCCGCCGCGGAGCGCGGGCCAATACGCCACCACCGCAGCCCACAGGAGGACTAATGAGTCGCTGTTATTTTGGAGCCTTTCTTTCGAAGGCCCGGAATGGTCCGCTCCCGTACTTCCCACGGTATCTGTGGATGCGTCCATTGGATCCTCGGACATAACGAGAGTATAACCGTTCCCCCGCGCCGCCCCGGCACTGCTAAGATTCGCTCCGGCGGCGTTCTTAAGACAATTAGGGCGATCGCCTCGCGATGATTCTGTAAGAACGCCAGCCAGTTCTTGGCAGGGCCGCCGCGCCGCCGCATGCGTCGCAGATACCGCGCCACACTCCGCTCCGAGAAGACGAAACCGAGCTTCTGAAGCTCGCCGTGAATTCTGGGAGTTCCCCCATTCTGGTTCTATGAGTCAATCGTCGAATCAGAGCACAAATCTCCTCGGTGATCTTCGGCCGTCCGCCGAGTGGCCGGGGTCGCCAGGGCCAATACAGACGCCACCTAGAGCGTCTTGTAGAACTGAACCCGCGCATTCCGGAAGCAAACGTCGCGTGCGAAGAGTGGCTGCACTCGGTAGGGCGATCGCCCAAAGCGGCAAGCCGCTGGAACGCGCGGCCCGTTTGTATCCCGATTCGCCGGAACTCCGGCAGATACCTATCGAATACTATGCGTTACGGGACATCGCCACCCGGGCTGCGGTCTTCAAAGCGTTCGACGCTAAGGGCTTGTCAGGAAATAACCGCTCCCTTTGGTCGCGGCTCGGAAGCGTCCGGTGCCGATGCTGAGCCGCGACCAGAGGGAGCGGTTTCCCCAAACTGGCACTGTTATTGCTCGACGGGTCCTAACCACCGTTTGACTCTCGTCCCTGGAATCGATGGCGGCGCCGGCGGCTTTGGCCGCTCTCGATACCAACGGCGACGGAAAACTCTCCGCCGAGGAGTGCGGCACTGTTTTGGAGACCAAGGGCGACTGAGCGTGGCGCTCCTGGAACGAGCGCGTAAGGACTTCATGCGCGCCGCCCCCATCCTCAATGCCCTCGATGCTCACCATACCGGCGAAGCTTACCATACCGGCGAAATCCGGCGGCCCAAATCCGCGATGCGCAGCGAGAATTACTGGCCTTGGACCGCGATGGCGACGGACAACTGGAGCCGTAGGAAATCGCCCCGCCGCAGGTGACCGCCTTGGTGCGCCGGATCATGGCAGCCGTGGACAGGAACCGGGACGGCCGGATCGACCTCGGCGAACGCGCGCTCGACCCGCGGTTTGACGATCTGCTATTTGTGGCCGACGTCGACGGAGACGGCGTCGTGACTCTGAATGAAATGGTCAACGAGATCTTATCGCGTCGGTTTGAATTGGGATGGCATCGTGACGATTGAAGAGATGAGAAACGCCGTCCGGCCGTGTACGCTCGGGCCGACGCCCGAGAGCCATTAGGCAGGACACGACACGGCACATCACATTCGATTCTATCCTCGCCCAGGATCTTCGCCAGATCGAGACCACCTGGAGCAGGTGGTCAGTGTTCACAGGATCGCAATCCACTGGTGGTACTACGCCCGTTTTGCCAGCTTGGCCCTTGCTATCTCGCTTCGAATCAATAAGAGTGTACGCAGGGATACATCTGCTGTTTTGGTACTCTTTGGTCCCACTATACGGGACAAAGGCGTTGACTTGCCGTATTTTTCTGTTTTATGATTGAACCTGCAATTCGCGAACTCCTGCCCGGGGTCTGCGCTGGAGGAGTACTATACAGTACGGCGCGTTTTGGGTAGAGTTCGACTCGATACGGAGGAAGGAGCCATACCACATGAAGAAGAAACTCTTGGGCCTGCTCGCTGGAGCCCTTTTTAGCATCTCAACTATGTACGGGACGCCGCTGAGTTGTAGCCTGAGTAATGGAGGCAACGGCAACCCGGCTGCATTTAATGGTAACGGCGTTATCGGTGGAACCGGTGGAACGGAATCCACCTTTTCAGGGGTCGCTTTCACCTGTACTGTGCCGGCTGTTAACCCCTTGGTCGATACTCTGACTTCGGTTACAGTGAACCTCAACGATAGCTTTTCTCAAGCCATCCAGGGCCAGACCAACACCGTCGACTTTATCTACGCGTTTAGCGGTTTCGCCGGCATTACCGGACTGACGACTTCAAGCTCTTCGAACACCACCAGCGGCCAGAACGGTGTGGACACCGATCTCGGTGGAATTGTTACCGTTGCGACGCAGACTCCTGCCGGCTCGTGCACCGTCGTCGACAACTCGGACACACTATGCACCATGAATCCCTCGACGGCGAATACGTCGTTTACCATCACCGCCTCGTCTGTATGGATCAGCGGCGGCCTGGCAAATGGCGGCGCCGACGGCTTCGGCATAACTGCCTCCTATACTTACGTTCCGGTCGCCACCATTCCTGAACCGGCCTCCCTTATGTTGGTCGGCGGCGGTCTCATCGGCTTGGCCATGCTAGCTCGTCGCCGCCGCAAGGTGTAGTCTCGAGCTTGTCGTTAACGGTATAGTAACTCAGGGGCCGGTGCATCATATGAACATCGGTCCCTGCTTCTTTTTTGTCAGCGCTTCACCTCTCCCTCCCCCAGTCGAGCTGTTATCACATGCAAGGAAAGATGTGGTAAGCACCCTTCGGGCATCAAGTCGCGAACGTGGGGCTGATTTCCCGAAAGAAAAACGATCTCCGCATAGCGCGCCGCACGGTCCGAGCTTGCCCCCTTGAAGATGATCCCAAACTGGAAAGAGCGTAAAGGTCTGGCAGGCGCCGCGTTGTTCGTCTTCTCATTCCTCTGCCTGTATTGGGTGGCAGGTGACGTCCTGCACCTTTTCGGCGATGAAGGAATCTACTTGCAGGGCGGGCGCTTGGTGGCCCTCGGACAACAGCCGTACCGCGACTTTTTCGCCATCACCGGGCCGCTTTCCTTTTGGATGGAAGGGGTATTGGCGTCATGGAGCGGCATGAGCCTGGCGGTGATGCGCCTGCCCCCGATTTTCGACGCCGCGTTCCTGGCCTACGCAGTCTACTATCTCACCTCTCGTTACACCGGCGTGCTCTATTCAGGAGGCACGGCGATCGCCTTTCTGGCTTACGAAGTTCGGCTCCGCCAGCTAAACGTCAACCACCGTTGGGACAGCGCCGCCCTCGCTATGGGCGCAATCGTGTTGGCGCGCCATGCGAAGCTCGCGAAGAACCCTTGGTGCGCGGCCGCTTCCGGATTCTTGCTGGTTGCCGCCGCTTGCGCCACGCCCTCCATGCTGGTGGTCGCCATACCGCTGCTCATCTGGTGCGGATGGCACGATACGCGCGGGGCGATGGCGTTAGCGGGTGGCGGCACAGCCGCGGCGGCCATAGCGGCGGCCTACCTGCAATCGGAACACGCATTGCTTCCCCTGATCCACGCGATGCTCTGGACGAGCGCCAATTATACGCAAGCAAACCGCGTATTTTACGGCGGGCTTCCGCTGGGAGGCGTGGCAGGGCTCGAGTCCGGGAACTGGCTGGTCCAACTAGGGTTTTGGTTTTCGCTGCTACCCGCGATTTTTCCGCTGGCAGCCATCGCAGGGTGGGCGCTTTACTTTCGCCGCGGCAGGAATCGTGGGGATTTTGCCGAGATCGCTCCGCTCCTCCCGGTCACGGCTGCGCTGGTATTATCCACTTGGCCGCGGTGGAGCTCCGATGCCCTGCTGCACACCTTGTCCCTCTCCTGGTTTTTGTGCGCACTCCTGTTCTACCGCTTGACCGCGGCATGGCAGCGGCGCTGGTTCTGTGTTGTGGCGGTGCTGGCATCGTTCGCCTCCCTGGGTGGCAAGGCGATGACTGCAACCGATTATGCGCCGCGCGAAACCCGGGTGGGCAATGTAAGAGCTCCATTCGACGAGAGCGAGTTCCTGGCCGGGATGGAGAAGTGGATCCGCCCCGGAGACTCGCTGTTTTCGTTTCCTTATCTGATGTCGGTGTACTATTTTCTGGATGCGCGGAACCCTACGTCCTATTCGTTCATGCAGCCGGGAATGATGACGGCGGAGGACGAAGGGCGCGTCATCGGCCAACTGCAAGCGGCGCCGCCACGATGGGTGATTTACGAGAACTTCCCTCCGGAAGCCGTGCTCGCGATTTGGCCCGGAAGCAACCCGATGCAACTCACCCTGCCGGAAGTCAGCAGTTACGTGCACGCACACTATCGCCCGGTCGATACGCTGATTGGGCCATGGGGCCGTGTAGTGGTGATGCAAAACAACGCGCTTGCTTCCGTACCGTGAGGGACAATACCCCGGTGAGAGACCAAACACCGGTGAGGGACAATACCCCCAGATCTCAGGATCTCGTCCCCGACGAGTTTGGCGGTCGGGCAAATTGAGTTGAGACGCAACGCTGTTGTGTGGCAGCCAATCCTGGCTGCAGGCGGGCTTTCAGCCCGCCCGGCGACCTGAAAGGTCGCCTGCAGGCAAGATTGCCTGCCACACGAAGCGCACATATCGCCGCCGCCAGGCTCACCTCAATCTCCACGAGATCAGGAGGTCTTACCCCGGTGAGAGGCAAAACACCGGTGAGCTGCAAAACACCCATTGTATACTGGCAGGGTGAGGCGGACCGTTGACGAATCTCCGGGCACTATGGCCTGCTAACCGGTGGGATGCCTGCATTGCCGGGTGCCTGTTGTTGCTGATTTTGGCCGTTTACGCCCCGGTTCGGCACTTCGACTTCATCGACCTCGACGATCCCACCTACGTCACCCGGAATCGCCATGTGGTAAGCGGCATCACAGCGGAAAATCTCCGCTGGGCTTTCACCGGCACGGCTGGCGCCAACTGGTTTCCACTCACCTGGATCTCCATGATGGCGGACGTTCAGCTTTTCGGGACGGGAGCGGGCCCGCAGCATGTCACCAACGTTTCGATCCATGCGGCCAGCACGCTGCTTCTCTTCTGGATCCTGAAACGCTTGACCGGCGAGACCTTCCCCAGTGCCGCAGTGGCGTTTTTGTTCGCGGTTCATCCGCAGCATGTGGAATCGGTAGCCTGGGTGACGGAGCGAAAAGACGTGCTGAGCGCGCTCTTCTGGATGCTGGCGCTGTGGTCGTACGCGCGCTACGCGTCGCGCCGTCAGGCAGGCCCTTACTTGCTGACCTTGCTGTTTTACTGTCTGGGACTTCTGTCGAAGCCTATGGTGGTAACCCTGCCTGCGATTCTCATCCTGCTGGACATCTGGCCGCTGGGACGGATTACCGGGGAGACAGCGCTCGGAATCTTCAGCCGGCGAAATGCGCGCGCGCTGGTCTGGGAGAAGTTGCCTTTTTTTGCACTGGCCATGGTTATGTCCGCAGTGACGTATTTTGTGCAATCCCAGTCAGGCGCAGTACGTTCGCTCAAGACTTGGCCGTTGGGTCTCCGGCTGGGGAACGCGGTGAACTCCGGCGCGGTATACATCGCCAAGACTCTCTGGCCAAGCCGGTTGGCCGTTTTCTACCCGATGCATGCAGGTCCCGCGGCATGGCAGGTAATTGTCTCAGCCTTGGTCTTGGCGGGTGTCACAGTCCTGGCCCTGCTCACCATGCGAACCCGGCCCTACCTTGCCGTGGGATGGTTCTGGTATCTGATATCGCTCTTGCCGGTGATAGGCATTTTGCAAGTGGGTGAACAGGCTCGGGCGGATCGCTACAGTTACCTTCCCGGCATTGGGCTCGCGATCATGCTGGCCTGGACCGTGGCGGATGCCTGGCGCCGGTGGCCAAAATCGCGGCCGGCGTGGATTGCAGTCTGTTGCGCCGCGGGCGTCGCACTGGTGGTTCTAACAGTGAAGCAACTCTCCTATTGGGAGAACAGCATGACGTTATTTCGGCATGCCAATCAGGTCACGGAAGACAATTACATCGCCCACGGGTGTCTGGGCGAAGCGCTTAGGGCAGAGGGCCGTTATGACGAAGCGTTGGCGGAGTATCGCGCGGCGATCGCCATCAACCCTCAATACGTAGCGGCACTGATCAATCTCGGCGGTGTGCTGGGCCTTGTCGGCAGAACCTCGGAAGCAATCGTTCCTTTGCGGACCGCGGTGCGAATCCAGCACGACGATGTGGCTGCCCATAACGGCCTGGGCCTGGCTTTGGCGATCCAGGGTCGTCTGAAGGAGGCACTCGAGCAGTTTGAGATCGCTGCACTGTTGGACCCGGCTTCCGTAGGTGCCCACATTTCTCTGGGAAATACTTTGGGAAATCTCGGCCGCCTGGACCAGGCCATTTCGGAATTCTCGGAAGCACTGCGTCTGCAGCCCGACTCGGTGGAGGCCCGAACGAATCTTCAAAAAGCTATGGAGCTTCGAGATCGCCGCGTGAAGAAGTGAAGCTGCAGCCTCACAGCGAACAGCCCAAAGTGAGTACCGCGTTAATCACGATCTGGATATCTACGATGCTGACCGCGCCGTCGCTATTCAGGTCGTTGACCGCGGAACTGTCGCCGAGGGCTTGGTTGACGATGGCCTGGACATCCGCAACGCTCGCCGTCACGTCACCGGTGACGTTGCAGGCGATTGAGACGATGGTAGTCGGGTCCGTGGCACTGGCGCTCGCCGATCCACCTCCCGAAACCGCCGCCTGATTGGTTACGCTGGACGGCGCGCCCGAGGGCACGCGGACCGTAACGGTGATCGGATCGTACGCCGTGCCACCCGCCAACGCATCGCCTGGCGTATTGCCTCGCGTACAAGTGGTGCTGGGGACATTGCCGCAGCTCCACCCTGTCCCCGCCATGGAAACGAGGTTCAAGGCCGAGGGCAGAGTGTCGGTTACCGTGACCGTCCCGCTGGTGGCCGGCGCCGATGCCTCATTCCCGACAAGAATCGTATATACTTCCTGCTCTCCAATGACAAATGATCCGCCATGAATGAGAGTTATTTCCAGCGCCGGGTTGGAGGGCCCGACGAACGCTACGTCTTCGGAACTGGAGGCCGGCGATCCGCCGCCCGATACCGTGACCACATTGGTGACCTGGGGTTGCGCGCCAGTGCCCACATCCGTTACCACCGAAATGGGAGAATAACTGGTGCCCCCCGCCTGCGAACTGCCGATAGTGCAGGTGTATGTAGAGCTGGATATGGAACAGTTCCAGGGACTGTTCGTCGTGGGAACCAACGTCATGCTTGAGGGGAGCGTGTCGGTCACTGTCACGGTGCCGCCAGTGGCAGCGGCCGTTTGGGCGTTTTTCACGGTGAGGGTGAAAGTAGCCCCGTTCTGCCCCGCGTCGAAGTTGCCCGTGTGAGCGGACGACACGGAGAGCAGGGGCTCCGCTCCAACGGGCTCCAGGATTCGGATGACGCTATTGTTGAAATCGGATACGTAAACGTTGCCGGCGGAGTCCGCGACAATGCCCAAAGGGAAGTTCAGGAGAGCCGCCGTAGCGGGTCCGCCATCACCGGCATACCCGGCGGTCCCCGTTCCGGCAATTGTGCTGATCTTGCCCTGTGGCGATACCGCGCGGACAGTGTTTCCCTGGGTTGTTATATACAGATTGCCGGCTGCGTCCAGCGCCAGGCCCCAGGGATTGGTGATCTGTGCACTGGTAGCCGCAGCTCCGTCCCCTGTGTTGCCGGAAGTGCCGTTGCCGGCGACGGTGGAGATAGCGCCGTTAGGTCCTAATACCAACTTGCGCACGCGAGCGTTGTTACCGTCGGCGATATAAAGATTCTGCCCGGCCGCGTCCACCACTAGACCAGCGGGAGCGCTGAGTTCAGCGGCGATCCCGGGTTGGTTGTCGCCGTTGAATCCAGGTGTTCCCGTACCGGCCACGGTGGTAATCACCCCCGCGGGTGTGACTTGGCGAACGCGGTTGTTGCCCGTATCCGAAATGTACAGATTGCCGCTCGGATCGACCGCGATGCCTGCCAGGTTGGACAGCACTGCACTGGTCGCCGGGATATTGTCCCCGTTATAAGCACCGCTGACGCCGGTTCCGGCAACGGTCGAAATGGTGCCGTTTGTGGCTATCTTTCGAACTAGCCCATTCTCGGCGAGGAAGACGTTTCCTATGGAGTCGACAGACACGGTATTCGGAGTCACTCCCGCGCTGGTAGCCTGTCCGCCGTTGCCGGAATCGACATTGCTTCCCGTGCCGGCGAAGGTGGAGATGGTGCCCGCCTGAGCGCCCGTCAAAGGGATCTTTCGAACACGATAGTTGCCTAAATCGACAACATAGAGGTTGTCGGACTTATCGAGGGCGAGTCCCCAAGTGCCGGCAAACAGAGCCAGACTTGCTGGGCCGCCGTCTCCCGAGGACGGCAACAAGCCGGTACCTACCGCCGTTGAGATGGTCCCACCCGACACCACACGGAGCTGGCTGGACTGCTCCGCAATGAATAGGTTGCCGTTATATTGGACCGCGACGCCGAGCACGTTGGAGAGCCGTGCCTGGTTGGCCGGAATCCCGTTCGCGAAAGAAGCGCCCCCGCCCGCATAGACGGTAATGGTTCCACTGGCACTGACCTTGCGGACGAGCAGGTTGTAGTCGTCGGCAATATACAGGTTGCCAACGGAGTCCACCGCCAGTCCTGAGGGATAGCTCAATTGAGCAGAGGCCGCCGCGCCTCCATCGCCCGACTCCCCATAAACTCCCGTCCCCGCGATGTGCGAAATGATTCCCCCAGGATTCACTTTGCGGACCTGATAGGAGGCGTCGCCGATGTATAGATTCCCAGCGGGATCCAGCGCCAGCGAGGCAGGGCCGTCCAGGGTAGCGCTGGTTGCCGGTCCGCCGTCGCCAGACATCCCGGATAAGTGTGTGCCGGCGACGGTGGTGAGGGCGCCGTTGGGCGAAAGCATGCGGACCAAATTGTTGGCCCTGTCGGCAATATAGAGATTGCCGGCGGGATCGGCAGCAAGCCCGCGCGGGAAATTCAACTGTATACCGGTGCCTTGCCCGCTGGCGCCGTTATAGCCCGCAGTGCCAGTGCCCGCCACCGTCGTGATGGTCCCCGCGGGAGTCACTTTGCGGATCACCTGGTTGTTTTGGTCGGCGATATAAACGTTGCCGTGAATATCCACCGCCAAACCCTGCGGACCGTTTAACTCGGCGTTGACAGCGCTACCTTGATCGCCCGTGTAACCGGCAACGCCATTGCCGGCGACACGCGAGAGGTTGCCATTCAGGTCCAGGCGGAATACGCAATTGTTGGCAGCGCTCAGATAGACGTTGCCAAACAAATCGGTCGCAACCGCCGTGGCCTGGGGAATGGCATAGGTGTTTCCCGCCGCAGCTGTCGGAGTCGGCAGGCCGCCGGCAAAAGTAGAGATGAGATAGGGAGCCTGAGCATCAGCCAGACCCGCGGACAAGATCAGGGCCGCGGCTGCGAGAAGCCTTGTGCGAAAATCGGTCATTTTCCTCTTCAATTTCAGTTAGCGAGAATATCGACAGCGGAGCCGTTGTGGCCGATCCTAAGACGCCGTGACAGCGTGCCCAAAACAGTTTACCATCGCCTTCCAGAGGATAGGCGGAATCAGCCGGCTGTACCGTGTTGTATCGTCCTTTCCGGGCCGGGCTTCCGCGCCAGCAGATAGGAGTCCGTGGTGGCTAGATCTTGCGCTGAAAACCGCTGGAATGGAGCTGCCAGCGGGAGGCTTTGGAGCGCCTGCAGCGCCGCCGGGTCCACGTTCGCCTCTGCGCGTACGATTTCGAACCCGCATTCCCGCAGCATATCCACATACTCGCTGTGACGAAGGCGATTCTGGTAATTCAACGAATTCAGGTATGTCAAGCGGAAAGCCCGATCGCTGTACCGCAGGAAATTGACTCGTGAGATAGCCTTGTCGCCGTGTTCCCAGTGGTCGGAATTGTCGACAAAATGACATACCAGGCCGCCCGGTGTCAACAAACGGTAACATTCCTTCAAGATGCTCACAATCACCGGACGAGGGATATGCTCGAATACCGAACGCGAGGTAATGGCGTCCAGAGTCGCGTCTTCGAGCGGAAGGTTCCGGCAGTCGCAGGGGGCAAGATATACGAGGCCGTTCCTCGCGAGAAATTCCTCCTGCGATTTTATGCCGCTGCTGAATCTTCTGTCGAACTCCTCCGCGTCCACATGCAAGGTATCGAGAATCCGCTGGCGGTTGCGGCGTAAGCTTTCCAGACCTCCCGCCAACGTGTACCGGTCGAGCAGTGCCGTCAGATCGGTGAGGTATACGCGTTCCGTGCCGCAAAGGGAGAACAGCATCGGGAGGAGAAGTTCCCACCCAGACCCAATCTCGAGAATCCTCTTCCCTTGCAGCGTGCCCAGAGCTTCGCGCAGCCACTGAGCCTGCAATAACCCTTCGTCAATAGCGAAAGCCGCGCGTGAAAATGAGGGCCGATAGGGAACCACGCGCCGCTTGAGAGTGCGCAACTTGTCCTGGAAGGGAACCAGGCCCTTACAGTTGTCGATGAGACACTTCACCTGCCAACGCATGCGCCGATATCACTCCACGCCCGGCAGAATCATGGGCTTGCCGTCTTCCAGCAAGGGACGGTCGGGGAAAAACTTCTCTTGGCGGATACCCCGCCAGCCTCTAGGAGTGGGCACCCAGGTGTCGCGATAGAGCGAACCGGCCACCTGCGTGCTGGCACGCCGGGAATTCCAGTAGACGACCAGGACGTTCCATCCCGTCTGCCGGAAGACGACGATGTCCATTTTGGGGAGCGGCCGCGTTTCCGGCGGAATCGCGATGACGGCCTCGGCTTCCTTCTGCAGGCCGGCCAACGTGAGTGTCTCTCCGGCCGGCATGTTGCCAACCCACTCGGGCGCAAAGGTGTCGAACGCCGCCGTGAGTTCCGGCCGCGTCCTGGCGGTGCGAAGCGCACCCTGAGAGGACGCGCAGAGATCTTCGATGGTCTTCTCCACGGACTCGCCGGCGGCCAACAGACCGCCGCACATCGGCATCAGGATCGGAGCAACTCCACGCATCGGTCAAACCTCTTCTCGATTGTACCCAGCAGGCCGATGGTTCACAGCGAGCCGATTGTACCCAGCGACCCGATTGTACAAGGCGAGCAACGCGTGGGCCGCCTCGCAAACCTGCGCGCGGAGTTCGACGGGATCCACCACTTCCACATCCGCGCCGACGCGCAGGCGAGTTCCGCCCTCTGGAGGCGAACTCCGCACATGAATACCCCTTGAAGTCTTAGGGGAAGCATGGCAGAATGATCCCATGAAACAGAATGGGGCGTGGAGACGATATCTGCGATTCTGGGGCCCGAATCCCGAAGCTGACGTGGATGACGAATTCCGCTTCCACCTGGAGGCGAAAACCGACGAGCTCGGTGCCCGCGGTTTGAGCGCGGACGAGGCTCGGCGCGAGGCGTTGCGGCAGTTTGGACCAATGACCGCGCCGCGCGCCGAATGCATCGCCGTCAGCCGGACCCACAACAAGCGCCGGTCGCGTACCGAGTATCTCAGGGGCTGGTTCGGCGACTTGCGCTATGCCATACGCGTTCTGCGGAAGGCGAGAGCCTCGACGGCGGCCGCCGTCCTGATCCTGGCTCTCGGGATCGGCGTCAGCACGGCCGTATTCACGATCCTCGATCGGATGATTTACGAGCCGCTGCCGGTCGCGAAACCATCGCAATTGGCACTGGTGTCGCACTGGGAAATAGCGGCAAACGGCAAGCGGCTGGGTGGGGAGACCTTTCGATATTCCGAGTACCTCTACTTGCGCGATGGCAATTCGGTGTTCTCCGGACTGGCGGCGGAAGCCACGCTGGCGGCGCACGAGCAACGTCCCCACGAGAATATCGAATCTCCAGCGGGCGCTACTGCCGTGACGGGCAACTATTTCGACGTGCTGGGAGTCCGCCCGTTCGCGGGGCGAGCGCTCACTTCAGCCGACGACGTCCGCTCGGCAAGTTCGCACGTCGCGGTGGCCGGCTACCGATTCGCCAGCCGCCGGTACCTGCAGCCCCAGGACGCCTTGGGGAAGACGGTGTACCTGTACAACGTGCCGGTTGTAATTGTCGGCGTAATGGAGCCGGGATTTTATGGACTGCAGAAAGGCCACGATTCGGATCTGTACATTCCCATGGGTGCGGTACCGGAGGTGTTCCGCGGCGTGCACTTCGATGAGGGTGCGTTCGTGCGGCCGGTTGGCAGACTGCTGGCCCGCGTGAATCTGGTGCGCGCCGAGAGCGAGTTGCAGGTATTGTGGCGGCAGGTGCAGGCTACGAAACCTGCGGCCTCCGGGAACGACCGGATCGCCTGCGAAAGCGGCGCCCGAGGGTATTCCGGCATGGGCGAGGAACAGCAGAGCTCATTGCGGATACTGAGCGCGATCGTGGTGGTGTTGCTGCTGATCGGCTGCGCCAACGTGGCTTGCCTGCTGGTGGCGCGAGGAGCGGCGAGGCTGCACGAAACTGCGATTCGCCTGTCTTTGGGCGCGAGCAGGGCGCGCATTCTGCGTCAGTCGTTTGTGGAAAGCTGCGTGTTGGCATTGGCGGGCGGCGCCGGAGCGCTGGTGGTGGCGCAATGGGGCTGCCGCCTTTTGATACTGGCATTCCATTGGCAGAAACGGCCCATCGAGATTGCGCCGGACGCTCGGGTGCTGATATTCGCGCTGACCGCCTCGCTGCTATCGGCAGTTCTGTTCGGCATGGCTCCGGCGCTGCAACTACTGCGCGGAGGCCGTCTACCGCTGACGCAGGAGTATTCGGTGGCGCCGTTCTCCTCGGGCAAAGTCCTGGTGAGTGTGGAGGTAGCTTTGTCGCTGGTGCTGCTGGCCGGCGCCGTAGTGTTCGTGCGGAGTTTTCAAAATCTTCGCTCGGTCCCGACTGGTTTTGTGGCACAGAACGTTTCGGTGGTCCGCCTCCTTCCCGCCTATAGCGACGACGTGAAGCCTCCCTTACAGGAAGCAGCGACCCTGTTGGACGGCTTGCGCCGATCGGCCGGCATCGAATCCGCCACCCTCGCAAACTTCGTGGTGTTCAACGACGGCTATGTCACGAACATGGTGCGGACTTTGGAGGGTGCAAGGGCTAGCCCTATGCGCCAACTAATGGTCGCTCCCGGCTATTGGGAGACGCTGTGCATTCCGATGCTCGCGGGCCGCGGCTTTACGGAACGCGACGACGAGCGCGCACCGCGCGTGGCGGTGATCAACGAGAGCGCCGCCACCAGATTGTTTCCGAACCTGAATCCGCTGGGTAAACAGATCCTGACGGGCAGAGCTACCCGCGAACGCCAACCGGGAGATGAAATCGAAATTGTCGGTCTGGTGAAAGACACCAAATTCACCAGCGTCACCGCGCCAGCGCCGGATCTGATTTACATGCCGCTGGTGCAAGGCGAGACCAATAATCGGGGCGTGGTACTGGAGGTCCGCAGCGCGTTGGAGCCTTCCGCCGTCGCCGCGATGGTGAACGCTCAAGTGCACAATGCCCACCTGCCGCTCCAGGTGATGGCGGCGACGGCATTGAACGACGAAATTGGCGCGAGCATGGCCAACGACTACATTCGTATGCGCGCGTCGACACTCTTCGGCGGTCTGGCACTGGCGCTGATCGCCTTCGGCTTGCATGGCCTGATGGCGTACACGGTCGCCCGGCGCACACGCGAAATTGGAATCCGGGCGGCGGTTGGTGCAGGCACCGCGCGCATCATGATTCTGGTATTGGGACAGAGCTTTCGCCTGGTAGCTGTCGGAATCGCGATCGGGATCCCCGGGGCGATGGCCGTCATGCGCGCTCTCTCCGGGATGGTGTTCGGGTTGCCGCCGGTCGATTTCGTAAGCTTGGGCATGGCTGCAAGTCTGCTCGCCATCGCGGCCGCGGCAGCCAGTTTCGTTCCCGCGTGGCGAGCGGCGCATCTGGACCCGGTGCAAGCCCTGAGGGTCCAATAGCCATGGAAGCGCCATCGCTCGACCTGGTCAAGGGGACGCTGGATCTGCTGATTCTCAAGACTCTGACCTGGGGACCGCCGATGCACGGTTATGCCATCGCGGCGGCCATCCGGCAGTCGACCGACGAGGCTCTGCTGGTGGAAGAAGGTGCGCTCTATCCGGCGCTGTATCGCATGGAGGATAAGGGCTGGATCGAAGCGGAGTGGGGTCTTTCGGAAAACAAACGGCGGGCGAAATATTATCGCTTGACTCCCGAGGGTCGCCGACATTTTCGTTCGGAGGAAAAGAATTGGACGGCGTACTCGCTGGCGGTTGCGAAGTTGTTGGGGCAGCGGGTGGCGCCGAGTACGTAGGACACGAGGATTTAATTAAGCCGCTCCGAGAGATGCATGCGCAGAAACTCCAGCACCTTGGGCATAGAGTCTATGGTCGACCTGGCATCGCCTTCCGGCGAACCGCCCGGGTCATTCTCGCGGCCCGATGTGGGATTCCGAACCTCGCTGTGCCAGGTGGGGATGAATTCGGCGCGGCCCGCGAAGTGTCCGGCGTGGGGATATTTCAAATTCTCGTAGCTGTACCGGAAGTGGTGGCCCTTGAGGCGTCCGACCGCTTCGTCAGCCATCTGCCAGGAATTCCAGATGTGGTCAGACTCGCCGGAGATCATGAGAATCGGTCCCTTGGTATTCTCCACTTCAATAGTGGCTTCGGCGAGCCCAATGCCTCTGGCCTTCTGCCGCGGAATTACGTAGGGCAGCGCTCGGCCGCGCCAAGTCCATGCGGGCGCTCCGTCCTGCTGGCAGCAGGATGAAACGCGCACATTGGAAGGTACGTATGCCACTACCGCGGCGATACGCGAAAAGATCGCGCCCAACTGCAGCGCCAGTTCACCGCCGCGCGAACCTCCCATCACGCCGACCGTGACATCACCGATTTCCGGCCGGTTCGACATCCATTCCAAGGCCCGTTGAAAATATTCCAGCGGGATGTTTTCGAGTTGCGGCGGCAGATCCTCGAAGCGGAAGTAGGCCAGCGCAAACGCGACGTATCCATGCGAGGCCAACCACGCCGCCCGCCGCACCGGGACGCCGCCTTCCGACCCGCCCACCACCAGCACCGCGGGATGACGCCCCGCGCCGGGCGGCACGAAGAAGACGCCACGCAGGACGTCCTCATGAACCGGCAAGTGCTGCACTCCATCGGCTAGGGTCAATTGCTCCAGATGCGCGCTGGCGGCTTCCTTACCCTGACGCAGCAGATGAAAATCGACAGTCTGCGGCCCGAAATTGCGCTGGCCCTGGTAGGCGTGTACGCCTTTTTTTGCCGGCATCATGGACCAAATCAAGCCCATAGCCGATAGTTCTTTATAGGAGCCGGAGATAGGAGCTTGCTTGGAAGCATCGATGACGCCCTGCGCATCGGAAACGAAGTCGGCTGACGAGGCCCACGGCTGGCCGCCACCATCGGTCAGTTCGGCGCGAACGGTGACACGCTCGTTGGGCGCGAGACCGGTGGCGCGAATGGCGACGGGTTCATCGATCGTTACGCGGGCAGGAGCCACATCCAAAGATTGCGCGGCCACTGTGCCGGCAAGGAGGGCTCCGCATATAACTAACGGAAACAATTTCATGGAACGCGTCCGTGCGCTTACACAGATATTACAAAAGATTCCGCGAGCGGTTGATACAATCGACTTTAAGAACCGATTTCCCTCAATGACTACCCATCCCGAGGGCTCCAAAGCCCGTATCCTGCTCAGTTCCGTCTTTGGTCCGTACGCTCAAGACGACGAATTCGGGAGCCGCAAAATCAACCCGATGGAGCTGTATCACAATCAGGTGACCCGCGAACAGGGGCCATTTTCGCTGCGCATGTTCCACCGCTCGTGGGGCATCCTGATGATCCAGAAGAACATCTCGGCGCCTACTACGGTGATCGATTTTCCGACGCGCGAAGCGTTTGAGGCGGAGCTCTCGGCGCACAATTACGACATCGTGGGCATCTCCTCGATCATCGTCAATGTCGGCAAGGTGCGCGAAATGTGCCAGACAGTACGGCGCATCCGGCCGCGCGCGACGATTGTGGTGGGTGGCCACGTGGCGGCGATTCCGGGCATCGAAAACATGATCGACGCCGATCACATTGTGCGCGGCGACGGCATTTCGTGGATGCGGCGGTTCCTGGGCGAGGACGACCAGGCGCCCATTCAACATCCGCAGATTGTTTCGGGCTTCGGCGGGCGCGTGATGGGAGTGCCGCTGCCCGGCGACAAGGGAAATACCGCGGCCACCATCATCCCTTCGGTGGGTTGCCCCATGGGTTGCAATTTCTGCACCACGTCGGCGTTCTTCGGCGGCAAGGGCAAGTATCTCAACTTCTACAACACTGGCGCGGAATTGTACGGCGTAATGGCGGAGATGGAAGCCAAGCTGGGCGTTAAATCGTTCTTCATGATGGACGAGAACTTCCTGCTGCATAAGCGGCGCGCCATGGAACTGCTCGAATTCATGAAGGCGACCGGCAAGGCATGGTCGCTCTACGTGTTCTCGTCGGCCAACGCGATCAGCCAGTATTCCATGCGCGAACTGGTGGAACTGGGCGTGTCCTGGGTCTGGATGGGGCTGGAATCGCCGCACTCGTCGTATATTAAGCTGCACGGAGCGGACACGCTCACACTGACGCGTGAATTGCGCGCGCACGGGATCAAGCTGCTGGGTTCGACGATCGTCGGCCTGGAGCATCACACGCCCGAGAATATCGAGGCGGAGATCGAGCATGCTGTGGCGCACGATACCGATTTCCACCAGTTCATGCTATACACGCCGGTGCCGGGCACGCCGCTGTTCGCGGAGATGACCGAGCAGGGCCGCATGTTGGATGGCGTCGACCTGGCCGATATCCACGGGCAGCACCGCTTCAACTTCCGGCACGCGGCGATCTCCCGCGAGGACTCCAAGAAGTTTCTCGATGGCGCCTTCCGCCGTGATTTCGAGCGCAACGGGCCGAGCATTTATCGCATCTGCCGTACCACTTTGAACGGCTGGCTACGGTATAAGAACGACGCCGATTTGCGCGTTCGTGCCCGCTTCGCATGGGAAGCGCGTTCGCTCAAGGATGGTTATGCCTCGGCGCTGTGGGCGATGGAGAGGCACTTGCGCCGCACGAATCCAACGGTCAGTGCGCAGATCCACGACTTGCGCGGCGAAGTTGGGCGCGAGTTCGGATTCGCGAGCCGCGTAGTGACGAACTTGTTGGGGCCGGTGCTGTTGTGGTCGGCGCGGCGGGAAGAGCGTCGTCTGCGAGCAGGAACGACGTACGAGCCGCAGACGATCATCGAGCGGCGCAACTGGGACGGCGAGGTGAAGGAAATGGCGCTGCCGGAACTGCAATGCGCGGAAGAAGTGGCGGGGTAATTTCGTGTGGCAGGCAATCTTGCCTGCAGGCGGTCTTTCAGGCCGCCGTTCGTCTTTGTGGGACATGCTTTCAGCTTGTCCAGGCGAGAGGATCTCGACTCAGTTGGTGATTTCAGAAATACGGTCTCGTACCTCGCGGGACCGCTCCCGTACCCTCGCGGCTCAGAACGGAGCCGCGACCGTAAGCAAGCGGTCCTGCAATACGTTGGCGAACTTCCGAAACGGTGTACTAAGTATTTTCGACGTCTCCCTCGTCAGCCATAGGCTCCCCAGAAATTCGTCGCGTATCGAAAACGGCGGCCTGAAAGGCCGCCTGCAGCCACGATTGGCTGCCACACAGAGCCGCCTTTCACTCCCCGCACCACGCCGGGAAAATCGTCGACCAGTGGTAGCGATCGCGCACCGTCACGTCGCCGCCCACGCGACAACCGCGCGCGCTGAGGATCTCTTCGGGCGTTAGTTTCTCCTGCCAGGCCGAGCTGTACGCCACCCAGAAGTGCGGACCCTTCGCATCATCGATGCTCACGTGATTCTTCACTTGAATGCGCGACGCATCGGCGGCCAACCGGGCGCGATCGGCGGGGGGAAAAGGTCTGGCGAATCCCGTGATCTTGCCGGCCTTCAGAGTCTCCAGGTAAAACCACACCGGGTAGTGCAGATACTTGTCGACCGAGTAGAACGGTACGATATTCGGATTGTCGGCTTCCTGCGCGAGCATCTGAATCACCAGCGCGTCGAAGGGCGTCTTCTTGTCGTCGCCCTTCAGGTGATGCTGAATCACCATGCCCGCCCAAACCGCGCACAGAACCCCAGCGGCGATGCGGAACGCCACCGAATTCAACTGATAGTAGGCTGCCGTCACCAGCATCAGCATGGGAAACACCAGGTACACCATGTGGCGATGGCCCCATACCGAGTTCGGCAGCAATCGCGACGCCGTGAACGCCACTGCCACCGACCCCAGCACGAAATACAGCAGGAATCGCGCCATGTACACGAAGTGCCCGGCGTGCAGTTTCGCGCGCTCGCGCCAGGCCGCATAGCCGGCGGCCAACACCAAGACCACCAGTCCCGTCACCGCCTGCCGCCCGATCGATGGGAAATCGCCGAAGCCCGCGAGGTCGACGAAGAACCACGCCAGAGCGCCGGCATCCGGCTTCTGGATCCACTCGAGGTTCGACGCCAGGCCGCCCTTGGCGCGAATATATTTGCCCGCCCAAAACATCCAGGGCAGGAACCCAACGAACACCACCGCACAGGAGAGCGCCATCCGCTTCAGATATTCGCGCTTCCAAAGAAGCAGGTATCCGCACTCCAGCCCGATGACCAGCCAGCCGTAATAGTGCGAATTCACGGAGACGATATTGACCAGCGTGAGCACCACGAACCGCGCGATCTCCGACCGTGTCCCCGGCCGCATGCAGGCGTGGAAAGCCCACAGCGAGGTCAGCGCACAGAGCATGAGCAGGGTGTACATGCGGACGTGCTGCGAGTAGTAGAGAAGATACGGATGGATGGCCGCCATTCCGACGGTGCTCGTGATCGCCACGGGGCGAAGCTGGAATTCGCGGCCGAGGAGCACCATGGGGACGATTGCCAGGGTGGAGAAGAGCGTGGGCAGCAGGCGAGTCCAGAACAGTGAGTCGCTGCCGATGGCGATCCAGATTTTCAGCAGGAAATAGAAGAGCGGCGGATGGATAGAATCCTGCCCGACGGCGCGCAACAAACCCATCCAATCGTGCTCGGCGACGCCCACGCTGAAGATCTCATCGCCGTCCATGCAGATGGCCGCGCCGCGGTACACGCGCATGGCCACGTAGACACCGACCACCGCGAGCAGGACCCATCGCTGCACCTTCCAACTCATGAGCCGACTGCTCCGATGTGCAGCGCCACACTGCCGCCCGTGAACCGCTCGAAGGTCACGCTGGTGAATCCGGCGGCGCGCATGTGTTCGGCCAATTCCGGGGCGGTGGGGAATTTGCGAATCGACTCCGGCAGATAGGTATAAGCGTCGCGATTGCCGGTAAGGAGTCCGCCGATCAGCGGAAGGATACGCCGTGAATAGAAGCCATACACCGCGCCGAAAAGGGCGTTGGGCGGCGTGGAGAATTCCAGGATGGCCGCCATGCCGCCGGGCCGGAGCACGCGTCGCATTTCGCGCAGTCCGTCGCTATAGTTGGCCAGATTGCGGAAACCGAACGCCACGGTGATCAGATCGAGCGAAGCGTTGCGGATCGGCAAGCGGAGCGCGTCGGATTCGAACAACAGAGAAGGCGCGTGCTGGCGGGCAACTTTCTCGCGCGCGCCGACCAGCATGGGATGGCAGAAGTCCGACCCGAAAACCGGCCGCGGGCAGGCGCGTTGCAATGCCATCACCAGGTCGCCGGTACCGCAGCAGATATCGAGCACGCGGGCGTCGGGGCGCTCCAGGATGGGCCGCACGCGGCGGACGGTGCGGGCGCGCCACCAGCGGTCGACATTGAAGGAGAGCAGGTGATTGGCCAGGTCGTAGCGCGGCGCCACGCGGCCGAACATGGCTCGCACCCAGGTGGCGGCCTCCTGTTCGCTGCGGGCGCCTTCCGGCGTGGTGCCCTTCATGCCAGGGCCGACCGGATGGCTTCGCGCACGAGTTTGTCGTCCACGCCTGAGACCACCGTAGCCTCACCGATCCGTACGGGCAGCACGAAATGGACCTTGCCGTGGACCGTCTTCTTATCGTGCACCAGGCGCGCATGGAGATTCGCGGCGGAGATCCCGTCGAGTGGCGGAATCGGCCCGTACACGTGCAGCATTTCGAGGATCTCGACGGCGTCTTCGGCAGAGAGATGGCCGGTGCTTTGCGCCAGGTAAACGGCAGCGCGCATGCCCCAGGAGACGGCCTCGCCGTGCAGGAAGCGGGTGTAGCAGGTTTCCGTTTCCAGCGCGTGCCCGAAAGTGTGGCCGAGGTTCAAAATACGGCGCAGATCGCCTTCGCGCTCGTCGCTGCTCACCACTTCGGTCTTCATGCGGACCGAGTCGTCGATGATGCGGTCGACGGCGTGCGGCTTGCGGGCGAGGACCGCGGCGCTTTCGGCGGCGAGAAAATCGAACAGCGCGCGGTCTCGGATGATGCCGGCTTTGATGATCTCGTAGAGGCCGGCACGGTATTCGCGCTCGGGCAGAGTGTCGAGGACGTCGGGATCGATGAGCACGGCGATCGGTTGGTGGAAGCTCCCGATGAGATTTTTGCCGCTGACCAGATTGACGCCGGTCTTACCGCCGATGGAGGCATCCACCTGGCCGAGCAGGGTGGTGGGAATCTGCACGAACGGAATCCCGCGCATGAAGATGGCGGCGAGAAATCCGCCCATGTCGGTGACAATCCCACCGCCGAAAGTCACAATCACGCTGGTGCGGTCGGCGCCGAGTTCCACCATGCGGTCGGCGAGCACTTCGACGGGCGCGAGACGCTTCTGGTCTTCCCCTCCCGGCAGGAACAACACATCGTGAGCGACGCCAGTGAGGGCTTTCGCGACGCGGCCGCCCTGGTGACGCCAGATCTCCTCGTCGGAGACGACGAAGATTTTGCCGGCCTTGGGCGGAAGATACTGCGCGGTGGACGCGATCGCGCCACGCTCCACTACGGCGGCATAGCTGTGCTGCGGCGTCTCGACGCGGAAAGAGGGCATAGAATTTTTGTACCACGGGGCGGGCACTCGCTCGGCCTACGGCCCCGCGCATTCCTCTCCTCCGGACTGGCTGCCATCATAGCAGCCCACTCCATCACACTCCTCCAAAGCAGTCACAATAGGAGCATGAAGCGAACTTGGACAGTCGTGCTCGCCACGCTGTTCGCCGCGGCGAGCATCGCCCACGGAGAAACCCGGCGCGCTGTTTTCGAAGGCGCTGGGGCGGAAACCACCTGGCAGATCAAAGACCTCGATCTACCATCCGACTGGAGCGGCTTCGGCTTTCTCGTAATGGAACTGCGCATCTCCTCGCCGCAGCGCTTCGAGTTTCGCGTGCACGACGCACAGGGCGTGCGCTCGGTCCGCTTGTCGCCGCTGCCTGGTGCCTGGGTCCGCGGTGCGGTGCCGCTCGGCTTCCTGACGCAGTCAGCACGCAATGGGAACGATCTGGCAGCGGTCTACAACAAGTCGCGGCCCATGATGTGGATCAACTTGTCGGGCGCGCAGGGACCGCTGACCGCGGTGCGCGAGATCGGCGTGGCTCTGCCCAGTCCAGTAGGCGCAGTGACGCTGGAGATTCGCTCCGTGCGGTTAGCCAAGGAGGACCCCGGCGATGCGTTATTGGAGCCCGGGCCGCTGGTCGACCAGTTCGGCCAGTGGATCCATGACGAATGGCCGGGCAAGGCTGCCAGCCTCGATCAATTGCGGGAATCGTGGGCGGCAGAGGGAAAAGCGCTCGATGCCGGTGGCAGTTTCGACTACTGCCGGTACGGCGGCTACCAGAGCACGAAGGCCAAGGCTACGGGTTTCTTCCGGGTGGAGAAAATCGACGGCAAATGGTGGTTCGTGGACCCCGACGGCCATCTGTTTCTCTCCATGGGCTCGGACTCCATCGGAACGTCGGTGAGCACGTCCACCCAGGGGCGAGAGCAGCTCTTTGCCAAACTGCCGGGTGCCGCAGGCGGACGCGGAGCAGCGTCGTTCTACGCGGCCAATCTGGCGCAGCGTTTCGGTGTGGAGTGGAGCGCAAAGTGGATCGACCTCACCAGCCGCCGCATGGCCGCCTGGGGCTTCAATACCATCGGCAACTGGTCAGACCAGCGGCTTGCCGATGCTCACCGCACACCATACGTCTTCACTTCGCGCGGCTGGGGAGAGACAGGGCCCATGGGCATCGCCGATGTATACGCGCCCAACTTCGCCGAGACTATCGACCGGGCCGCGGCGCAGCAGTGCGATGCCCGCAAGGACGATCCTTACTTGTTGGGCTACTTCCTGGGGAACGAGCCTCCCTGGCCGGGGCGCGAAGCGGTGGCGGTGGATGCCATTCTAAGCGGGCCCTCCAGCCCGCTGCAACAGGAACTGCGAAAGTTTCTGGCTGCCGGCGATACACCCGATCGACGCCGCGAATTCCTTTACGGGGTGTATGACAAGTTCGTGGAGACAGTGACGTCCGCCGTCCGCCGTCATGACGCCAATCACTTAATCCTGGGTCTCCGTTTCGGATCGACCACACCCGTGGAGATCGTGCGGCTGTCGAAAGCGTTCGACGTGTATAGCCTCAACAACTACGCCTATGCCGTGAACCAGAAGGAAATCGATAAGGTGCGGGAGGCGATCGACCGGCCGATTCTGATCGGCGAGTTTCATTTCGGTGTGCCTGGCAGGGGGATGCCGCCGGGACTCAAGCAGACGGCCAGTCAGGAGGAACGGGGAGTGGCGTACCGTTACTATGTGGAGAACGCGCTTGCGGACCCCAACATCGTGGGCGCTCACTGGTTCGAGTGGGTCGACGAGCCCTCCACCGGCCGGTTCGATGGCGAGAACTACAACATAGGATTAGTGGACGTGACGGACCGCCCTTACCGCGAATTAGTGGAGGCCGCTCGGACCACCCATCGCCGGCTAATGACGATCCATTCCGGAAAGGAAGCGGCGGCCGCGCGGCAGGCTAAGGTGCAGTAAGGGCTTTGCTCTAGGCGAACTGGCCTGTACTTCTGTTAATCTGCAAGTAGTCCGCTGGGACCAGTTCGATTCTAGCCGCGGTGCCGGCTCGCCCGTGAACATCGCGAGGAGCTAGACATGCCGTCAGCCGTAAAGCAAGCCGACAAGCCCCACAGGCTTAGGGTGCGGCTCTTGATCGCGGCGCTTCTCGCGGTAATGGTGGCCGTCTTTGCCGGCATGGCCTACCGTTATTATCTGGCGCAGAAGGAGGCGATCGAGCACGAGGTCCGGAACGAACTCCTTTCGATCGCGGATTTTAAAGTAGCGGAAATCTCCAATTGGCACACGCGGCAGACGGACGAGGTTCTCTTGCTCGTGGCGAATGGCCCCACGGCCCGCGTGATGCAACGGCTGGCTTCGGGAGCGCCGGCCCCGGCGGAGTCAGCTGAAATCCACACCTGGCTGGACGAAGTCTGCTCCCACCTCCACTATTCCGGCGCGACATTCGTCGACCGGCACGGAAATCCGATTCTCTCGGCAGGTAAAAAGTTTGGCGACGCCGATCATATACGCCAAACCGCCGAGGAGGTACTGCGCACGAACGCGGTCGTCTTCCACGATCTGCGGTCCGACGCTCAGGGGAATGCGATTCACATGGGATTGAATGTGCCGCTTCGCGCTTCTTCCGATGCGCCACCATTCGGTGCCCTGCTCTTGAGCATCGATCCCGCCGACCGCCTCTATCCCCTGCTGCAACGCTGGCCGGTCGCAAGCCAGAGCGCCGAAGCCCTGCTGGTGCGTCGCGAAGGCGACGAAGTGCTCTACCTGAATAATACCCGCTTCCGCCCGAACGCCGCCCTCCGTCTACGAATCCCCGCGAGCAACCGGAGCACCCCCGCCGTGCAGGCAGCGCTAGGCGCGGAGGGTATCGTCGACGGCACTGACTATCGCGGCGTTCCAGTAATTGCCGCGGTGCGCCCGGTGCCCGGCCTGCCTTGGTTCCTGATCGCCAAAATTGACGCCGAGGAGGTGGACGCGCCCGTACGGCAGCGATCGCTCTTGATGATTTTAACCAGGGTATCGGTGCTGCTGACTCTCGGCGCCACGTTCCTGGTGATCTGGCGGCGCCAAAAGCTGCAGTTCTATCGTGCCCGCTATGAAGCCGACCTGGAACGCCAGGCTCTGGTAGGCCACTACGACTATCTCAGCCGTTTCGCCAACGACATCATTCTGCTGTTGGACGACGGCGGCCGGATTCTGGAAGCCAACGATCGGGCGGTCGCATGCTACGGTTTTAGCCGCGAAGAGCTGTTGCAAAAGACAGTCCTCGCCCTGCGTCATTCGTCGAGTCAGGGAGACTTCACTGAGCAATGGAAAGAAGTGGGCGAGCGCGGTTCCCTGGTATTCGAGAGCGTCCACCGGACGCGCGATGGCCAGCCCTTTCCTGTAGAGGTCAGCGTCCGCTCGATCCGCGTGGGAGATCGCCAGTTCAGGCAAAGCATCATTCGCGATATCACGGAGCGAAAGACTTTAGACGAGAGGCTGCGCCGGATGCTCGATACCCATACGGCGATGATCGAATCGTCCGCCACCGCCATCGTCACGATGACGCCGGGTTGCCGCATAGCCAGTTGGAACAAAGCCGCCGAACGTATCTTCGGTTGGACCGCCGCGGAGGCGGTAGGGGCACCGCCCATTTTCATCCGGCCCGACCGCATGGAACTGGCTCTGCGTGAGCACGAGAGAACCATGCAGGGCGACGTCATAGAGGGCCGGCGGGGGCTTGGTCAACGGAAGGATGGCACACTCATCACCTTGACGATTTCATCCGCCGCCCTGTACGATCGGGACGGCAAAACCTATGGAGTGGTCCTCAATATTCTCGACACCACCGAACAGACTTTGGCCGAAGAGTCTCTGCGGCGAAACGAAGCGCTGTCTCGGGCCACATTCGATCAGGCAGCCGTCGGAATGAACTTCGTTTCGCTGGACGGCCATTTTCTGCGAGTCAACCCGCGATACTGCCAGATGGTCGGCTACTCCCAGGAGGAACTGCTGCGGCTCCGGTTCCAGGACATCACCTATCCCCACGATCTGACGGAAGAAAGAGAACAGGCCGCGAGACTCATGGACGGACGGGACGCGACCACTTCGTACAACAAGCGGTACATCCGCAAGGATGGATCGCTCGCGTGGTTCCACGTGACGGCGTCCCTGCTGCGCTCCGAATCCGGGGAGCCGCTGCACTTTGTAGGAGTGGTGGAGGATGTCACTGAGCGCCTGCATTCCGAGGAAGCGCTCCGCCAAAGCGAAGAACGCTTCCGCTGTCTGGTGGAAAGCGCGCCGGAAGGCATCCTGGTGGAGCACGCCAGGAAAATCCGCTACGTGAACTCAGCGGCTGTAAAGCTTTTCGGCGCGGCATCGGCGGCGGAGTTGGTGGGGCGCGATGTTCTCGAGTTCACCTATCTGGAAGACCGCGCGGAGGTCATCGAGCGATCCGCGGCGGTGTTGCGCCGGGTACCGGCGTCCCAGGTCGAGAGATGCTATCTGCGGATCGATGGCACAGCTTTCCCAGTGGAGGTTTCGGCCTCACCGATCGAGTACGACCAACAGCCAGCGGCGGTGGTGTTTTTGCGTGACATTACCGAACGTAAGCAGGCGGAGGCGGAAAAACGCCGGCTGGAGGAACAACTCCTGCAGGTCCAAAAGCTGGAAAGCCTGGGCCGTTTGGCGGGCGGAGTGGCGCACGATTTCAACAACCATCTGACGGTAATCACCGGCTACTGCGACATGCTGTTGAGCGACATGGAGCCCGGGCCGAAGCGTGAGGAAGTGGAGGAGATTCGTACCGCCGGAAAACGCGCCGGAGCTCTCACCCAGCAACTGCTGGCCTTCAGCCGGAAACAGATGGCCGAACGAAAGCCGCTGCAACTCAACGATGTGGTTGCGGAGAGCCGTAACATGCTCGGCCGGCTGATTGGCGAACAGGTGGACATCGTCACATCGCTCGATCCGGCGCTCGGATTGGCGGTGGCCGACCGCGGACAGATCGAGCAGATCCTCATGAACCTGGTCATCAATGCCCGCGATGCTATGCCCTCAGGCGGCCGTATCCGCATCGAAACGGCTAATGCCGACCTGGCTGAACGTGTACCCTTGCCGTGTAAAGACGCGGCGCCGGGGGCATACGTGCTGCTCTCGGTGGCCGATAGCGGTGTGGGAATGAGCGAGGAGACCTTGCAGCATGTCTTTGAGCCGTTCTTCACCACCAAGGGCGCGGGGATCGGCACGGGCCTGGGACTGTCCACCGTCTACGGCGTGGTGCGGCAGAGCGGTGGATGGATCCAGGTGGAGAGTCACCCAGGCAAGGGTTCGACATTTCGAGTTTATCTGCCTAGAGTGGAGGGCATCGCTGCGGCCTCGGAGCGGCATGACCCGGCGGTGGATGTCGCCCGCGGCGTGGAAACTTTGCTGCTGGCGGAAGATCAGCCGGAGGTCCGGCGCCTGGCGTCACTCATTCTGAAAAGCCATGGATATCAGGTGTTGGAAGCTTCCTGCGGTCCCGAAGCGCTGGCGCTGAGCCTGCAACATGCCGGACCGATCGATCTGCTAGTTACCGACGTGATCATGCCGGGGATGACCGGGCGCGAATTGGCTACCCGGCTGCGGGAAGTGCGCCCGGAGATCAAGGTGCTGTACGTTTCGGGCTACTCGGCGGACATCATCGGGCGTGCGGGCGAGCTGAACCCGGGTATCGATTATTTGCCCAAGCCTTACACGGCCGCGCAGTTGGCCCTCAAGGTCCGCGAAGTTCTGGGCCCATCGAAATGCGCCGGGAGGATCCTGGTGCTGGACGACGACGATGCCGTCCGCCGGTTGCTCCACGAGACTCTCACCGATGCCGGATACCAGGTGCTCTCGGCCCGCGATGGGCGGGAAGGAATGCGCCTGGTGGCGGAACAGCCCTTCGATCTGGTGGTCACGGACCTTATCATGCCCGGTCAGGAAGGGATAGAAACCATTGGCAACCTGCACCGTGATTTTCCGTCCATCCGGATTGTCGCCATGTCCGGAGCCATGGATTCGGGCTATCTGAAGACGGCCGAACGGCTGGGGGCACATGCCGCACTTCGAAAACCGATCGATTCCCAGGATCTGTTACGAACCATCCGCGATCTTCTCACCTGACCTGAAACTAACTGCTACAATGCAGTCGTAGCAAGGCAGCTATCCGATGTTCGACCACGTCGTTTCGTATCATCGGCCAGGCCCTCAGTGTGCCCGGTCCAACTTCGCGATCGCACCGGTTTCCGAACGCGGTACCCGCTCTTTCCAGGCAACTTCATGACAACTGCACGTGTGATCGACACCCAGCGTCTCTCCACTCTCGCTCACGAACATGAGCGGGAACTCCTCCAGTTCCTTCACGATCTGACCCATGATCTGAGCAATGATCTGACCCACGATCTGACCGATGATGGCCGAGGCATCGAACTGATCCGCCACGAAGTGGCAAAGGTCCCGTTCGAAGAAGTTCGCATAGACCCTATGGGCAAAATTCTCGCCCGTCTCGGCTCCGGCAAGCATGTCGTTATGATGAGCGCGCAAGGCGCTGCTGAAACCGCCGGGATGCTCTACGCCGCCAGACTCATCCACGAACTCGGCATGTATGACGATTTTACTCTCTGGGTAGCAAACTCCGTGCAGACTCTCAAAGAGGGCGGCGTCCACCCCGATTGCCTGCTGCTGGGCGAGCCGACCAACCTGTGCATCAAGATGCGCGAGGGCACCACGGAAGGATTCCTGAGCGAATCGCACCCGTTGGTAGAGGCTGCCATCGCCACTTACGAAACGCTTTTCGAACTACCGCCGATCCTGAGTCAGTCGCCATGGCCGGGCGGACCGATGGGCCTGCCGACTATCGGGTTTGGCCCGGGCGAAGAGCAGCAAGGCATGCCGGCACGCCATCTGCTGAAAGCGGCGCAATTCTACGCGGCGTTTCCCACTATGTTCGGCGAGATGATGACGCGGCAGTAAGCTCTGCCTGGCCTGACCTGTCATTTCCCTTCGGATGTGGGTGCGGCACTCATGCCTGCCGGCGCCGAGATACCGAACTCCCGAGCCCGGAAGGTGTCTATGAACACCCGCGAATTCGTGCAGCGGACTACACGGCCAGCGCGCGAGCCGGCGCCTGCTTCATCGCGGTTTTCGTCCACCGGCTGGCCGAAACAGGCCAGGAGCTCCGCTTGGAAACTCGCCGGCGTAATGGCCCCGGCGCGCCCTAGCGGATCGGCGAAAACGCTGTTGCCTTCACCATGATGTTGGTGATGTTGTCGACCAGTTCGCCATCCGGGATTCCGGCGGTAGCGCGCAGCTTCTGCCATTGCGGATCGGCCGAGAAGGCGGCCCAGTTTTTCTCGCGTGCGGCCAGATCGTCGAACGCCAGCATGTAGGTGAGGTTCGGCATGTGCGTGCCGACAATCGTCTGTCCCGCGAACACCGGCAGCATGTTGAGTCGCTTGAAAATATCGAACTCGCCCTCGCCGAACATCTTGATCTTGGCCGCCAGTCCCTTATCGGTGGGCGATTCGTACGTGCGAATTTCGAAGACCCGAGCCGAAGGCTTTTCGGCGGCGGGCGGCGGAGCCACCGCTGGAAACGACGGGAAGGCCAACAGCAGCGAGCTCTCCATGCGGATGTAGCTCAGTTCGCCGATGGTATTGAACTCCTCGGCCGCGGTTTGGAGTTCCTTATCGGCGGCAAGTTTCTCGCGCGCGGCACCGAACGCCGCCAGGTTGGGGTAGCTGGCCAGAGTCAGCATGAAAGGGGTGTCCGGCGCGATCAGGGCGTTGAAGCACCCGAAGGGCTTGATTCCCGCCAGTTCGGCGGCCGGCACCATGCCGTGCTGCAGATAGGCGGTGGTTTTCTCCACCTGCTTGCCGCTGCGCAGATGGTAATAGCGGAGTTCCAGGATCGCCCGCTGGGTGGGCGCGGGTGTTTGAGCTTCGAGGAGAGCGGCCCCGATGGGGAGTGAGACAAAAGTTCGGCGTTGCACGTATATACTGTAACGCCGAGCCCGACAATCGTAAACTCGAAGATGTATGCAAGCTGGCGAACCGAGCAGGACTGCCTGGGCGGCGGCATTCCATCGCGCCGCGCACCAGGTATTGGAGCAAGGCCGTATCTTCGAAGATCCGCTGGCGCTGCGCATCGTGAATGAGGATGCCACCGGAATCGCACGCTGGGCCGAAGATCACCCGTCCGGACGCCGAATGCGGACCTTCATCGCGGTGAGGACACGCTTCGCGGAGGACTCTCTGACTGCGGCCTGTGAGCGGGGCGCGCGCCAACTGGTGGTGCTAGGCGCCGGCCTTGACACGTACGCTTATCGGGGCGCGCTGCGAGATCGCGTGCGCATCTGGGAGGTCGATCACCCCGCGACACAGGAATGGAAACGCCGGCGGCTCGCCGACTCGGGCATCGCGTTGCCGCCAAACCTCACATTTACTCCTATCGATTTCGAGCGCGAGACTTTACGCGAGGGCTTGGCGGCTGCCGGCTTCGATCCGCACCAGCAGTCGTTCTTCACCTGGCTCGGAGTAGTGCCCTACCTGACTGAGGAAGCCATCTGGTCAACGCTGGGCTTCATCGCGAGCCTGCCTGGCAGCGCACAAGTAGTGTTCGACTACGCCAACCCTCCCGAGTCGCTATCGCCCGAAACTCGCGCGGACCACGAGCGCCGCGCCGCGCGAGTCGCCGACTTAGGGGAAGCTTTCCGGAGCTACTTCGAGTCGCAGAAACTGCGCGGCAAGTTGATGGAGCTTGGCTTCCGCGAGGTGGAAGACCTGGGGCCGCGGCAGATCGCCGCGCGATACTTCCCCTCCCGCGCGGCGGCGATGCCTGAGAAAGGCGGACACGTCGTGCGAGCATCGCGCCGGAGTGCCGATTGTCGCGGGGACCGATCAGGCGGTGCCCGGTCACAGTCTGCATCGCGAAATCGAGCTCTACGTGCGGGCGGGATTCACACCGCTGGAAGCGATTCAGGCAGCCACCATCGTGCCCGCACGGGCGATGGGGCTCGACAAGGAGACGGGCACGGTCGAAGTGGGCAAGCGTGCCGACCTGATTCTGGTGGCTGGCAATCCGCTGGAAGATATTTCATAACATCCGCAAAGTGGAGTATGTGGTGGCCAACGGCGAGATGTACCAATGCGCACCGCTATGGCAGAGCGTGGGATTTCCGAGGTAGGACATGCTCTAGCTTGTCCAAAAGCAGTGGCGAGCGCAGCTCGCCTGGACAAGCTAAAGCATGTCCCACCAACTTTTCCGGATCTTGAAGCTCTGAATATCTGACATATTGCGAAATTCGGCAGTTCGGAGCTAAACTGGGACTTGGTGCGGAAGTTTTCCATTTCGTTGACAGTTGCCCTAGTGCTAGTGGCGTTGCTCTGGGGAAACTGTCTTTCTTGCCCGGAAATGCTGGCACCCCATAGCTGCTGCCACAAGCCGCAGCCCGCTTCCGCCGCCTGCCACACGCAAAACCTGCAAAATTTCGTAAAGGCGCAGAAGACCGCGCCCACTGTGCCGGTAGTTGCAGTGATTGCGGACCTTCCCACGCCGGGTGCGCCGCCACAGCTTTCCATCTTCCGCCCGGTTGTCAGCCAGCTTACTCCGCTCGACACTTCCACCCCTCCTCTGAATCTTCGCGTCTAGTCTCCTTTTGCCCGCTGCATTCTCTTTTTGTTTGCTGCATTGGTAAAAGGAAATGATTCGTCGAAAATTGCTCTGTTCCCTTATGTTGCCGGCGCTTGCCGCCGCGCAGCCGCTATCGTCCCTGGTGGACGAGGCGCTGCATAACAATCGTGAAATTCTCGCCGCGCAGAAGAAGTACGAGGCTGCCAGACAGCGGCCCGCCCAAGCGAGCGCGCTGCCATCGCCGACGGTCTCGCTGGGTTACACATCGAATGGCGGACCGTACCCGGGCGCCGGACTGGGCCGCGATGTCACCAGCAACGCCGGCGTCACCATTTCGCAGGACATGCCCTTCCCCGGCAAACAAAAACTGCGCGGTGAGATCGCGGCACGCCAGGCGGACGCCGAGTTTCAGGAGTATCTCGCGGTCCGGCTGAACGTGGTGGCGCGCCTGAAGCAGGCCTACTACGAACTGCACCACGCCGCCGAAGGAATCGCCGCCACCTTACATTACCAGGAGCTCCTGCAAGGAGTTTTACGCGTCTCCGAAGCGCGCTACGCGTCCGGCAAGGCGGCGCAGCAGGACATCTTCAAAGCGCAGACGCAGTTCTCCATTTTTCAGACGCAATTGCTGCGCTACCGGCAGGAACTGCGCAGCAAGCAGATTGAAATCGCCGCGCTGCTCAATCGGCCCATGAGCAGCGAGATCGAAGTGCCGTTAGACATGGTACTAGGCGATGCTCCATCCGGCCTGCAGAAGATGCTGGCGCAGGCTCGCGCCGCGGCTCCCATGCTGGCGCGCGAACAGAAGGCCGTGGAGAGTGGCGAACTGTCCGCCAACCTGGCGCGCAAGGAGTATCTGCCCGACTACACGCTCTCCGGCGGGTACTTCAACCAAGGCGGCATGTCGCCCATGTGGCAATTCCGCGTCGACGTGAAACTGCCGCCGCGCGCCCGCGCCGCCGCGGTCACCGAGCAGGAATTCGCAGCCGCGCAAGCTCGCCACGAATATGAAAGCACCAACGTGGCGATCGAGGCGCGCATTCGCGAGGACTTCACCGTTGGGGAAACCGCGCACCAACTGGCGGAACTCTACGAGAAGTCGGTGCTCCCCGAAGCGCGGCTGGCGCTGGAATCGTCGCTCGCCAGCTATCAATCGGGATCGCTCGATTTTCTGGCGGTGTTCTCGAATTTAATGACCGTGGTGGACAACGAACTGATGTACCACGACGAAGTGATGCAGTGTCACATGGCGCTGGCCCGTCTGGAAGAGATGACCGGCGGGGAGATCAGGCAATGAAAAAGTTTGCGATTGTTGTGTTGATTGCCGTGGCGTTCGTCGCGGGCTTTGGCTACGGACGCTGGTACGGTAAGCCCGCACGGGTAGCCGCCGGCGCGGCGCCGCGCAAGATTCTCTACTGGCAGGACCCCATGCATCCGCAGTATAAGTCGGACAAGCCGGGCATCGCGCCCGATTGCGGCATGAAGCTCGTACCCGTGTACGCCGGCAGCGCTCCGGCCGACAGCACTTCAGCCAACAGCATGGCGCCCGGCACCGTTCAGATCAGCGCCGAGAAGCAGCAACTCATCGGCGTGACGTATGGCACGGTGGAATACCAAACCGTGACCGATTCTATCCGCGCGGCCGCGCGCGTCACGATGGATGAAACGCGCATCTCCAAGGTGCAGCCGCGCATCGAAGGCTGGATCGACCAGGTCTTCGCCGACTTCACCGGCAAGGCCGTCCGCGAGGGCGACCCACTGCTCACCATTTACAGTCCGGAAGCGCTGGCCACCCAGCAGGAGTTCCTGCTGGCCATGAAAGCGCAGAAGACCGTGCACAGCAACCCGATCCATGAGATGCAGGAGAGCACCGACAACATGGTGGGCGCGGCCCGCAAGCGCCTGGAGCTCTGGGATATCGGCGACGCCCAGATCGACGAGGTGGCACGCACCGGGCAGCCCATTAAGAATCTCACTCTGACTGCGCCGCGCTCCGGCTTCATCATCGACCGCAATGCTTACCCCAAACAGCATGTCACGCCGGACACCGTGCTCTACACCGTCGCCGATCTTTCCACCGTCTGGGTGATCGCCGATGTGTTCGAGTATGAGACGGCCAACGTGCGACTGAATCAAGGCGTCTCGCTGACCGTGGCGTCGTTTCCTGGGCGCGTGTTCCACGGACGGATCAGCTATATTCTTCCCGGCGTCGATCCGGCCACGCGAACCCTCAAAGTGCGCGTGCAGTTCGACAATCCGGGCTTCGCGCTCAAACCCGATATGTTCGGCGAAGCCGAGATCTCGAGCGGCGGCGCACGCAAACTGGTGGTCCCGGAAACCGCCGTGCTGAATTCCGGCGATCGCCAGGTGGTCTTCCTCGACCGCGGTGAAGGCAGGTTCGAACCGCGCAACGTGACCATCGGCTCGCAATCCGGCGGCTTCATCGAGATCCTCAGCGGACTGCAGGCAAGCGAACGCATCGTCACCTCCGGCAATTTCCTGATCGATTCCGAAAGCCAGTTGAAGGCGGCCAAATGATCGACCATATCATCGAATTCTCGGCGCGCAATCGCTTCCTCGTCTTTCTGGTAGTGGTCGCCGCCACGCTGGCCGGCTGGTGGGCCATGCAAACCATTCCGCTCGATGCCATTCCGGATCTCAGCGACACGCAGGTGATCATCTACTCGCGGTGGGATCGCAGCCCCGACATCATGGAAGACCAGGTCACCTATCCCATCGTGAGCGCCATGCTGGGCGCGCCCAGGGTGAAGGACGTGCGCGGCTTCTCGGACTTCGGATACTCGTACGTGTACATCATTTTCGAGGACGGCACCGATATCTACTGGGCCCGCTCGCGGACACTCGAATACCTCTCGAAGATTCTGCCACGGCTGCCGCAGGATGTGAAGACCGAGATGGGGCCGGACGCCACAGGAGTCGGTTGGGTGTACCAGTATGCGCTGGTGAGCCACAGCCACAATCTGGCCGATCTGCGCTCCACGCAGGATTGGTTCCTGCGGTATCAGCTTCAGTCTGTGCCCGGCGTGGCGGAAGTGGCGCCGCTCGGCGGCTTCGTCCGGCAATATCAGGTCAACGTCGACCCGAATCGTCTGGCGGCCCGCGGAATCCCGATTACCAAAGTGGTGGAGGCCGTGCGCGCCGGCAATAACGATGTGGGCGGACGTCTGGTGGAGATGACCGGCCGCGAGTACATGGTGCGCGGCCGCGGATATGCGAAGTCCACTGACGACCTCGCGAACATCGCCCTCGGCGCGAGCCCCACTGGCGTGCCCGTGCTGGTACGCGACATCGGGACGGTGACGCTCGGGCCCGACATCCGGCGCGGAGTGGCCGATCTCGACGGCAAAGGCGAAGTGGTCAGCGGCATCGTGATAATCCGGCAAGGCGAGAACGCGCTCCGCGTGATCGAGCGCGTGAAGGCCAAGTTGAAAGAGATCGAACCGGGCCTTCCGAAAGACGTGCAACTGGTCACGGCGTACGACCGATCGGAGCTGATCCTCGCTTCTATAGACAATTTGAAGCACACGCTCATCGAGGAACTGGCGGTAGTGGCGATCGTCATCCTGATCTTCCTCTGGCACGTACCGAGCGCGATCATTCCCATTCTGACCATCCCGGTCGCAGTGATGATCGCCTTCGTGCCCATGCGGCTGATGGGTATGAGCTCCAACATCATGTCGCTGGGCGGAATCGCCATCGCCATCGGCGCCATGGTGGACGCCGCTATCGTGGTGGTGGAACAGACGCACAAGAAACTGGAACACGCCTCGCCCTCCTGGACCACGGCCGATTACCGGCATGCCATTGTCGAAGCCGTGAAGGAGGTCGGTGGTCCGAGCTTCTTCGCGCTGCTGGTGATCGCGGTGGCGTTCCTGCCGGTGCTCACGCTCGAAGCGCAGGAGGGCCGGCTCTTCAAGCCGCTGGCGTACACCAAGAATTTCGCCATGATTGTGGCGGCCGTTCTGGCAATCACGCTCGATCCTGCACTGCGCTTGTTATTCTTCCGCAAGGACAAGTTCAAAATCCGCCCGCGATGGCTCGGCTCCATCGTCAATGGAATTCTGGTTGGCACCATTCACTCCGAAGAGAAGCATCCCATCAGCCGTATCCTGATGCGGCTTTACCATCCGGTGGTGGCGTGGAGCCTGCGGTGGAAGTGGGCTGTGATAGGCGGAGCTTTGGCTATGATCGCGCTCACCGTACCGGTCTACCAGCGGCTGGGGTCGGAATTCATGCCGCCGCTCGACGAAGGCACACTGCTCTTCATGCCGAGTACCCTGCCGGGCATCTCAATCGCCGAGTCGCAGCACCTCATGCAGGTGGAAGATCGCATTTTGATGACGTTCCCGGAAGTGTCACGAGTGCTGGGCAAAGCCGGCCGCGCCGAAACGTCCACTGACCCGGCGCCGTTCTCCATGATGGAGACGGTCATTCAACTCAAGCCGAAGTCCCAGTGGCGCAAGGGGCTCACCACCGACGTGCTGGTCGACGAGATGAACACGGCCCTCCGCATTCCCGGAGTTTCCAACGCGTGGACCATGCCCATCAAGAACCGCATCGACATGCTGACCACCGGAGTGCGTACACCCGTCGGCGTGAAAGTCTACGGGCAGGACCTGCGAGAGATTGAGCGTATCGGCGCGCAGATCGAACGCGTTTTGCCGCGAGTGGCCGGCACGCGGAGCGTCTTTGCGGAACGCGTGGGCGGCGGCTATTTCCTCGATTTCGACCTCAAGCGCGACCAGTTAGCGCGCTACGGACTGAGCGTGGACGATGCGCAGGCGGTGGTGATGAACGCCATCGGCGGCGACAACGTCAGCACCGCCATCGAAGGCCGGGAACGGTATCCCATCAACGTGCGTTACTTCCGCGACTCACGCAGCGACCTGGAACGGCTGGGGCGCGCGCTGGTCCCGGTGATGGACGGCAAGATGCAAATCCCCATGGCGGAGATCGCCACGTTGAAACTCGCCTCGGGGCCGTCGATGCTGCGCAACGAAAACGGCATGCTCACCGGGTACGTTTATGTCGACGTGGCGGGGCGCGATGTGGGCAGCTACGTCGCGGAGGCCAAGCGAGTCGTAGCGGAGCAGGTCACGGTGCCGCCCGGCTATACGCTGGCGTGGAGCGGGCAATACGAAGCGATGGAGCGCGTGCGCGAACGGCTCAAGGTGGTGCTGCCGCTGACGCTGTTCCTGATCTTCCTGCTGCTGTACTTGAATACCAAGTCGACCGCCAAGACGGTGCTGATTCTGATGGCCGTGCCGTTCTCGGCGGTGGGCGCGATCTGGCTGTTGTACGCGCTGGGCTACAACATGAGCATCGGTGTGTGGGTGGGATTGATCGCGCTGATGGGCGTCGACGCCGAGACCGGCGTCTTCATGCTGCTCTACCTCGACCTGGCTTTCCACGAGCGGCAACTGGCGGGACGCATGCACTCGCTCGCCGATTTGCAGGAGGCCATCGTCGATGGCGCGGTAAAACGCATACGGCCGAAGTTCATGACAGTGGCGACGATGTTCGTGGGGCTGGCGCCGATCATGTGGTCGACAGGCGCGGGGGCTGACGTGATGAAGCGCATCGCGGCCCCCATGATTGGTGGAATCTTTACTTCATTCTTACTCGAGCTGGTGGTGTATCCGGCTCTCTACGAGGTTTGGAAATGGCATTCGGTAAAACGGCAGGCTGCTTAATTCTGGCGGGCGCGGCGATCGCGTCGGCGGCACAATTTCCGATGCGGCATGAACATTGGCGCGGACACTGCGACGGAGTCCTGACGGTGGACGAGAAGGGCGTGAGCTTCGCGGGTCCGCAAAAGTACTCGTGGAGTTGGCAGTATCGCGACATCCAGCAGTTGAAGTTGTCGCCGGACGAGGTTTCGGTGGTGACGTACGAGGACAGCAAGCTGATGCCCGGCAGGGATCGAAGCTATCGATTCACGGGATCGGTGCCGGCGGCGGAGTTGTACGCGCTTTTGAAGGATCGCTTGGATCAGCGTTTCGTTGCGGCGCTGGACGGGGACGCGACGAGTCTCCCCGCGTGGACGTTTCCGGTGAAGCTCCTGGGGCACGTGAAGGGGTCGGAAGGCACGCTGACGATTGGTGGCGACACTGTGGTCTATTCCACGGCGGCAAAGGACGCGTCGCGCACATGGCGGTACAGCGACATCGATAACGTGAGCAGTTCAGGGCCGTTCGAGTTGACGGTGACGACGTTTGAGCACGAGGCGAGCCTCGATCGCAGGTCGTTCCACTTCGCGCTCAAGGAGCGGATCAGCGAGGCGACGTACAACGCAATCTGGCTGCAGCTTCAGGAGAAGAACGGAAAGATCGAAGCGCGTTGAGGTCTATGCGGCGGGCGGGTTTATGAGCAGGCGCTTCTCGATTTCCCAGAGCCGCCGCTCCAATATTCCCATCCGCTGCTCGATCGAGGTTACATTGTTCCCCATGTTAGCCTCGAGCTTGTTGAACTTGGACGGACTCCTGCCACGGGAGGAAGGCCTTGAGAATCTCGGTCTGCATGTCGCGCATCTGCTCGGAAAGCCTTTCCTCGAGCTGTGACAACTTCCCGTCCAGCTTGGCGTCTAGCCTGGCGTCCATTCTGGCCTCCAACTCGGCCAGATCTTTTTTCGTCGCGGGAGCGTTCTCGTCCTCTGCCATACTTACTTATCCTACTCCGTGACAGCCTTCGACTCAATCAGCGCGCGCGCCGCGGCAATAAACTCCGGCACGGCCTTCACGCCCTGATCGCCCTGCTTGCGATTGCGCACCGAGACCTGCCCGTTCTCCTGCTCGCG
>Ga0182030_10001457_pt1 | contig 48762 bp, 35 predicted proteins | sample 812S3MmetaG_FD_121299 | JGI IMG/M metagenome (GOLD analysis project Ga0182030, IMG submission 121299) | Permafrost microbial communities from Stordalen Mire, Sweden - 812S3M metaG (Illumina Assembly) | ecosystem: Environmental > Terrestrial > Soil > Wetlands > Permafrost | place: Sweden... | reverse complement strand
GGTGCCGCAATGGACAAGGACCCGCGGCTGGACAAAGGCAATGCTCGCGTTCAAGATCCACTTCGGAGACCGGCTACCCGACTGAAACCAAAAACCGCCTACACAGAAAAACGGACGCCCTCGCTCGAATCCCTGTCGGCGCCTTTGGGTGCACGGGCCTGGCGAGCCTCAGCGTGAGGTTGGTGCGTGTGGTGTGGTGCTTGCCGGCGAGGTCGTGGGCGGCGATGGTGACCAGCGCCGGCAGCGGGCGATAGCCGGCGAGCAGCGACCGCGCGATCGAGGAGAGGCGCAGCGTGACCGACTCGACGCGGCCTCCAAAGACGCTGAAGTAGCCGCTCGCGAGGGTCGGGATCGCGGACCTGGGCTCCTTCTTCGACGCCTCCCCGGGGATGGGGACCGGCTTGGCGGTGCGCACGGTGACCGTGCCCCAGCACGTCGTCTCGTTCTGCGGGCACGTCAGCAGCAGTGTCAGAGAGCTCGTGCCGAGCACCGCCGCGCGGGTACCCGCGAGAACCGTGATGGGCCTCGGCACGATTTCGGGCAGGAATGGGAGCGGCGCGGCCGTGACCGGTTCCGTGGCCGGCGGTGAGCTGGCCTGCGGGGCCTTCGCCAGGGTGCGGATGGTTTCGTTGGCGCCGAAGGCCGTGCCAACAACTGTGGTTGCGGCGATGCGAAAGTCGTAGGTGGCGCCCGGTGCGAGGCCCGTGAGGCTCGCCGTCTCAGAGACCGGGGCGACCCCGTCGCCGAGTGAGCCGCTGCAGGGCGCCCGCTGCCCATAGGCGGTGCTCGGCCCCCATTCGAAGTAGCAGGCGCTCACCCGCTCGCCCTCGGGATCGACCGACCCATTCAGCGTGGCGCCGGTTTCGCCGAGCGCTGTGGCAGCCATGCTCAGCACCTTCGCGGAGGGACCGCTCGTGAACGTGGCTTCGGCGCCTTCACCGGTGCCGCCGGCGCCCACCACCAGCAGCCGGTAATGGAAGAGCACGTGCTTGGGAAGACCCTTGATCGCTTCGGTGGACACCGCCTCGGCGACCGTCCCCGCACCCAGGCCCGTCTGCGCGCACGGAGCGGTTTTCCCGTACTTCGCAGACTCTCCGTATTCGAAGAAGCACTGTTCGACAGGGGCGCCGTCCGGGTCGACCATCCCGTCGAGCACGACCGATTCGCCGTCGACCCTCGCTTCGCCTGTCAGCGCCGCGGGCCCAGCCGTGGTATCGCTGCGGCCGGGGACACTTGCCCGCGCGGTCCCAACGGCGAGCAGCGCCGCCAGCAGCCACACGGCCAGCATGCCCGGCAGGCGGCGGCGATGGCGACGCGGCAGATCCATGTCGCTCGCATCTAATCGCCTCCGCACGTCGGCTGCGCCGCGAGAGGGGTGCTAAAGCGGCGCGTGCCCGCGCCCGATGAGAGCGTGCACCGGGTCCGGGGATCAAGCGCCGCGGACCTGGCGCCCAATCTTCGACCGGGGCCCCGAGAGCGAGCGAGAGCCAATGATCCTGATCATCCTGCCGATAGCCGGCGCAGCCTGGATCGGCCTGGGCACGCTGGTCGTGCTGGTGTGCCAGATGGCCGCGCGGGGAGATGAGTCGCCTCGCCATGAGGGCGAGCTCGACCAGGCGGCGATGTGCCGCACCGTGCTGTGGAGCCTCGGCCTGCAGGAGGGCAGCTCGATCGACGCGTGGGCCGCCGCTGCGGCGAGTGCCGACCCCGAGCCTCAGGCCGGGCGCCCGGGCGAGCAGCTCGCCCCAACCCCCTAGAAACACGTCCGGCCCGCCCCCGAAGGGACGAGCCGGACGCTCGCTACTGAGCTGCTAGGTGCTCAGAATTCGATTTCTTTCGTTCCAGCCTGTGCCTCGGTGAGCACTTTGCCCGTGGGCAGCGCGAGGTAGTCGCGTTCGGTGCTGATGAGTTTCTGTCCGCCGGCAGTTTCCGTCACAAAGCGAAGGAAGTTGTCGGCAGTCGTCGCCTCGTTGATGTTCGTGCCCGGGTAGTCCGAGTACTGGTTCAGGGCGAGCACGTAGGTGAACCCGCACAGGGGGTAGGTTTTCGAGGTCAGCTTCCCGGTCACTTCGTTCCACGGCAGGTACACGCTGGCCGGCGGGAATTCGCCAGCTTCGCCGGACACGCCGTTGACGTATTCGGTTTTCGCGCAGTTGGCTTTCGCCGCCGCTTCAACGTCTTTGTTGCTCGCCGGGTCCTCGTAGGTGTAGGTGGTTTTCAGGGTTTTGCCGCTTCCGGTCGTTTTCGAGGAGTTCTCGATCTCAGCCCAGAATTTGGCGGTCGTGGGGCCGTTGCCCGTGCCACTGAACAGTTTCAGGGACCGGGTTTCCGCCAGGTTCACGTAGCCGATGCGTCCTTCCGTCGAGAGCGGCGCTTCGGCGACCTTCGCCGACTCTTCGGCGTCGCCTTTCGCGCCAGGCCGGATGACTTTCGCCGCCACAGGCCACTTGACGTTGTATTTGCCTTCGGAGAGCGTGTTCCAGTCGCTGGTTTCTTCTCCGCTGGAGACACCTTCCGCCTGGAAGCTCCCCTGGTTCTGAAGGTAGAAGAACCGCTTCAGGACATGCGTGGTACCCGCCTGGTCGAACCGGGCTACCGGCTGGACGGTGTCGGCATCACAGCTCGTCGCCGGTGTGAGTGCGTCGCCGTCGTCTTTGATCTGCCCCCACGTCGTGATCGACCCGTCGAAGATGCCTTCCAGCGTTGAGTCGTTGAGCACCAGCCGGCCGGCAGCGCCTTTGCTGGTCGCGGTGCATCCGGCAGGCAGGCGCACGATGATCGCCAGCGCAAACTGCGCATCGGGGATCGTCTCGACGGTCGGGTTGATGTGCGGTTCGACCGACTCGTAGGATTCGATGTTCTGGATCTGCGTTTCGTTCGGCGGTTCGGTCGTGCCGATGAATGCGTTCGTCGCCGCAAAGCTCGGCGTCCCCGTTTTTTCTGCGCCCCACGACGCGAGACCGGCGCCGCTGCCGGAGTTGGTGTATTTCACTTCGGGTTTGAGTTTGTCGCCCTGTTTGCCCTCGCACGCGAATTTTGCTGTCGAGAGGTTGAACTCAGGGTCCCAGACGTTGTTGAAGGCGATGCTCTCGACCGACGCCCCCTGGCCTGTGATGTTCGACCCCGAGCACTGTGTGCCCAGTGACGCGCTGGCGGAGCCAGGCGCGGCGAGCGCTAGAAGAGCCGCCGCCGAGATGATGCACGCCGGGATCGGCCGAAGCCGGCGGGCCGGTTTGAAAGACATGTTTATTCCCTCCGTCGTCCGTGGTCTTGGAATGCCGGGGTCCCCCCAGCGCGACGAAGTATTCCTCATCCTTCCCGTCGGGTTTGTGCAGTTCTTGTGATCGCAGGGATGCCTGCAAAAGCGGCTGTTTTCCGACGAAGAGGTCGGATTCTCGCCCGAAACAGCCTCGTGCGCCCCCATTGGCCGGGGCCTCTCCTGGCTCAGGCGGAAGTCTCGCCGCGAACGTGAGACGGCCGGCTCACCCCTTCCTTGGGGTGCGCCGGCCGTTTCAAATGCCCGCTGGTGCTCAGGTGCTGTGCTGGCCGCCTACGCGGCCCGCACAGCCGCTCAGAAGCTGATTTCTTTAGCGCCAGCGCGTGCCTCGGTGATGAGTTTGCCCGTGGTGGGCAGTGCGAGATAGTCGCGGTTTTCGCCGATGAGTTTTTGTCCGCCGGCAGCTTCGAGCAGGAACTGCTCAAAGTTGTTGACGGTCGTCGCCTCTTTTTCGGTCGTACCGGTGTAGGCGTGATAGGCGTTGAACGCCAGGTCGTAGGACAGGCCGCACAGCGAGTACGTTTTCGAGCTCAGCTTCGTGCTGACTTCGTTCCACGGCACGTACACGCTGGCCGGCGGGAATTCGCCTGCTTCGCCGGTGAGGCCGTTGATGTATTCGGTTTTCGCGCAGTTGGCTTTCGCCTGCGGTTCAACGTCTTTGTTGCTTGAGGGATCTGCGTAGGTGTAGGTCGTTTTCAGGGTTTTGCCGCTACCGGTCGTTTTTTCAGCGTTCTGCAGCTCGACCCAGAATTTCGGCTCGTTGACGCCTCCGCCTTTCGACGCGATCGAGAAGCCGCCGTTTTTGCGCGCGTCGGCCAGGTTCGCGTAGCCGACGCTTCCCGGGGTGGCCGCCACGCTCGCGACGAGCCCGCCTCCGCCGCTTTCGGCCGCAGGGGTCACGTGCGCGTTGATGGGCCACTTGACGTTGTATTTGCCTTCTGAGAGCGAGCTCCATGTCGCGGGTTCTTCCGCTGATTTGATGCCTTCGGCTTCGAAGCTCGCCTGGTCGATGAGGTAGAGGTAGCGCTTGAAGATGTGCGTCGTCCCGGACTGGTCCAGGCGCACAATCGGGGTGATCGTGTCAGACGCCGGCGTGCAGCCGGTGCCTTTGAGCGAGTCGCCGTCGTCGGTGATCTGGCTCCATTTGGTGTCGACGCCCGTGTAGATGTCGTTGAGCGTGGTGTTGTTCAGCACGAGCCGCCCGACTGCGCCTTTGCTCGTTGCCGTAGTGCAGTTCGTGGGCAGGTTCACGATGATCGCCACGGCGCCCTGAAGCACCGGGATGGTCGCCACGGTCGGCCCGATGTGCGGGACGATCGACTGGTGGCTTTCGATGTTTTCGATCTGCGTTTCGTTCGGCGGTTCGTCGGTCCCGATAAACGCGCCCTTCGCGCCAGTCGCTCCCGTGGCGGCGTAGTTGATTGTCGCGACCGATTCGCCTTTGCCCAATCTGGTTTCGCGTTCGCTCTGCGATTCTTCGGCGCCCCACAGCGTCAGGCCCTTGCCGCTGCTCGTTGATTCGTATTTCACTTCAGGTTTTCCTTTGCTGCCCTGTTTGCCCTCGCACGCGTTTTTCGCGGTCGACAGGTTGAAGCTGGGGTCCCAAACATTCTGCTGGCCGATCGCCTGCAGCGAGGATCCGGATCCTTCGATGTTGGAGCCGGAGCAAAGCACGCCCACGCCGGCGAGAGCCGAGCCTGGGGCGGCGAGAGCCGCGACGGCTGCTGCCGAGATTACGCACGCCGGCAACAGCGAGCGTGCGGAGAGAGACTTCATTGCTTGACTACCTCCTGGTTTGGCATCGTCCATTGCCGACCCGTGGGAGTCCCGCTCCCAAGCCCGACCATGTTGGGGGCGGGTGCCCCCGACGGCCAATCTCCTGCAAGGACCCTTTTACAAGGTTGCCAGCCGGTGACACGCCCCCGTACGGACCCAGATGTTCACCGCCCGTTCACATCTCGTCACATCCTGTTCACATCTGGCGGGTCGGATGCCGCCGACCGGGCGCCTCCGCCCCGTGGGGCCGGCCCGCGCAGACCGGACCGCCCTGGCGCGCCGGCTCCGTCTCAGGGGGTGGCGGCTCGGAGGCCTTTCGGCGGCGCGCAGCTCGGGCTCGGGAAAGCCGGGCCGCATTGCATCGGTGCGGCCCGGCTCGCGGCGTGCTTCGCTACTTCTTCTTCTTCGGCTTGAACGGCTTCAGCGCGAGCGACGCCGTTGTCGTGTGGGTTGCGCCACTCGGATCGTGCGCAACGATGATGATCACGGCGTGGATCACGTGGTCCTTCGCGAGCAGGGCACGCCCCGCCGAGGTCAGGCGCAGGCTCAGGATCTCCGTCTTGCCGCCGGAGATCGTGAACGTGGCCGTCGCGAGGATCAGAATCGACGCCTTCTGCTTCTTGTGCTTGGCCGCAAAGCCACGGGAGGCGATGACGGCTCCCTGGGTACGCACCTTCACCGTGCCGGAGCAGCTGGCGTCCGCCGCCGGGCAGCTCACCTTCACGCTGAAGCCTCCGGCGCTACCGACCTGTGAGGGCGGTCCCGGGAGCGTGACCGTGGGTTCTGGTTCGGGCGTTGGCGTGGGCGTCGGCGCGGGCGTGGGAGTCGGCGCGGGCGTCGTCGTGGTCGTTTCCGTTTTTTTCGTCGCTTCGGGGAGCGTTTTGATCGACCCGACCGCGCTTTCTCCCGTGCCCTGCGCGTTGGTCGCAACGATCTTGTAGACGTACGTCGTGTTCGCTGTCAGGCCGGTGACCGTGGCCGACACTGCCACGGCTGCCCTGCCTTCTCCGGGCGAGGGCAGGCACGATGCGCTTGAGCTCAGCGATTTTTCGCTGGTGCCGTACTTGAATTCGCATTTGGTCACCAGCGCCCCGTGCGGATCCACGGATCCCTTCAGCGTCGCCGAGGTGATCGCCGCCGTGCCTTCGAACACCAGAGCCACCGGCTTGGCCGGCGGGCTCGTGCCTTCCGTGAGCAGCGAGAGCGGACTGCCTTTGCTGTTTTTCACGGCGTTCGTCGCCGAGATGCGGAAGAAGTAGGTTTCCCCGGGCGTCAGCCCGGTGACTTTGGCCGTGACCGCCACCGGGCTCGTCCCGGAGGGCGGCAGGGTGGTGCACGCGATCGTGGAGCCGTAGCTCGTGGTCGTCCCGTATTCGAATTCGCATTTGCTCACGGCCGAGTTCTCCGGATTGACGGTCGCATTGAAGACCGCCGTGGTTTCCTTGACTTCGGTCGCGGCCTCTGTCGTGACCGCCGGCGCAGCATCGATGTCGACTTTCCGTTCCTCTGTCACCAGCGGGTCGGCCAGATCGTCGGTGTGGATCTTCTCCACGAGTTTCAGGTCGCCGGCTTTTTCGAACTTGTGGGCTACCGTCGTCGTCTGCGTGCCGGCTTCCGGGGTAACGGTCTTGCTCGTGCCATCGCCGAATTCCCATTCGACGCTCTGCGCATAGGCCTGAAGCAGCGGCGCTTCGAAGATCACTTCGCGGCCGGCGGCGATCGCTTCGGCTTCCTTGAATTCAACGCCTTCGACCGTCGCAACCGGCGGCGTCGCGGCTGCATTCGGGCAGCCTTCGCCGTCTGGCCCGAACTCGGTGATGCTCGGGCTTTTCTCGTTGCTGTTCAGGACGAACACGTCCTGGTCTTTGCCGGCCGCGATGGTCCCACCGCCCAGGGGCAGCAGGCACTTGCCACCACCCGAGCGTTCGCTCTGACCGCCCGTGTAGCCGAGTTCGCCGAAGGACGAGTTGAACTCGATCACCCCCGGATAGGGATCGCAGCCGCCTTTGGCGATGCATTCTTCTTCCTGCAAGTGGATCGAGGCGAGCGCGTAGACCGTGCCTTCTTCGCCGATCGCGAGGCTGCCTCCTTCCAGGTCCGGGTTGGGGAACCCGATGAACCCGAGGCCGGGGAAGCTCGCGACCGCGGTGACGGGGGCAAGGTCGTTGTCGAACGGAGCCTTTATTTCATAGATCCCGTTTTCCTGGCCGGCGACGAACACCTTTCCGGCGCTGTTGACGACCGGCGAGCCCACCGACTCAAATTCGAAGTACCTGAATTTTTCTTTCACGCCCGGTTCCGGTTCGACTTCGTATTCGGGCGCGACGTATTTTTCGAGGATAGCGCCTTTGCTTTCGCTCAACCGGTCCAGCGCGAACGGGTCCAGTTCCGCTTCCACTTCTATGCGTTTGACTTTGAATGTTTTCCCGCTGGCTTCGAATTCTTCTTCATATTCTTTGCTCCCCTGGCCTTGGTCAACCGTTGCGGAGATGATCAGTTCGCCGGTCACCGGGTCCACGGCGATGCCGCTCGGTTCCAGCAAAGCGGCACCGAAGGTGTTTGACTGAGGTTCCAATTTGCCGGATCCCGGTCCGACCAGCAGGCCTTTGTTGACCCCGGTCGCCGGGGTACCTTTGGCGGGCACGAGTTCGCCGCCGCTGATTTCGAAGGCGTAGATGGCGCTCGCGGCGAAGTCACCTTCGCTGTAGAGGAATTCGCATTGTTTTTTGGCGAATTCTTCCCCTTCGCAGAAGGGGCGTTCCTCGGCGGCAAGCACATAGATGCGGTTTTTCCCAGCGTCCACGGCGACTCCCTCGACCTTATCGAAGAGTTCAGACGCTTTGCTGTTTTCGTCCTTGGGCGTGAACGTCACCGAGGCGACCCCTTCGTATTTGCCTCCTTTGCTGCTGAACTCCTGGAGCCTGAATTCCTCTTCGTTGGTTGGGTTGTCGACAACAAAGACGCTGTTGTTTTCGGCATCCACACCGATCGCACCGGAGGCGTGCGTGAGGTCTCCAAGACCGGTGCCGGCTTTGCTGAAGCGCGTGAGTTCGCCGTACGGAGACGCCGCCGCCTGGGCGGCCGATGCCCCGAGCGCGCCGGCGAGGACCGCGACGGCGATGAGGGCCAGCAGCCTTGCAGTGACAGTTCCGCGGTGGGACATCAGGCTCCGATCTCTTTGCTTTGAAAAAATGGGGCGGCCCGCGTGGGCCGCGGACCGAGTGTGCGGCGGGGGCGCGCCGAGTCGCGCGACCGTTCGCCGTCTCGCGCCGTCGGCTGCAGGATGCCTCGTGCCGTGCGCCGATTCGTATTAAACCGGTGAACGTGAGGTGAACGGCGGATGATCATCGCCAGCGATCCATGCGTGAACTCATACGGCGCTCAGCTCGCATCGCCGAGATGGTGGCGGGAGCGATCTTGACCTCGCGGCGGCCACGCCCGCGCTTTCGCAGCGAGGCCCCGGCGAATGCCGCCAGCAGGATCAGCCCGAGCAGGTACTCCGGGGCAGGCTCGTGTTCGGTCTGCCTGTAGGCGACGGCCTCGTTGCTGACCGACTCGGGCGCCGCCTCCTCCTCTTCTTCTCGCTGGACGGCCTCGACTGCCGAGGTCCCACTGGGCGGCGTCGGCCGGGCCGGTGTCGGCAGCGGCGGCGGCACAAAGGCCGGCAGGAACCCGGGCACCGGCTGGAGCACAGGCAAGAACGTCGGCGGCGCAGGCGTGTGGGCGACGGGCTTGGGTGCAGGCGGGGGCACGACCGCGGCCAGCGGCGGTGGGGGCAGGACGGGCGTCACGGCCGGGGTGGGCGTAGGTGCGGGCGCGGGCTGGGTGGGCGGAGGCGCCGGGACGGGCGCAGTGCTGCTCGGAAGGCTCGCCGCGGGCACCGTCCCGCAGGGCCGGCGGGCGCTGCCCGACTCGACGGTCACGGGCAGCGAGTAGGACAGGCCGCCCGCCTTGATCGTCACGGTGGTGGTGCCGGGATTGAAGGCGCAGAACAACCCGGAGTGAGCGTCGTCGATGGGCTTGCCGTTGGCCCCAAGCTCGACCGCGTGCGTTTCGGCCGAGTGCGTGTTGCGTTCGACGAACTGACCGACCTTTTCGTTGGAGGATGAGAATTCGTATTCGGGGAAGATGCCTTCGCTGCACACCGCCGAGCCCACGCATTCGGAGGGGATCGGGATGTAAGGGCTCGTTTCGTCTTCGTCGGTGGAGCCGTTGTGCGCCCGGTTGCCCGAGCGAGGACGGCGCGCCAGTGCTGAGAAGAGCGCCGGCTCGCTGCGTCGCAGCAGCGTCCCATCCTGGGCTTCCATGGCGAGTTCGCCGATGTTGGGGATCAGCTTGACCGCGACGGAGCCGGTCCTCCTGTTTACTTCGGCGAGCAGAAAGCCGCTCGCCCCGATGAAGTCCGGTTCTTCCTGTCTGGCGAAGTTGACGTAGCCCAGGGTGCCCGACCCGAAGGCCGGGATCGATTTGCCGCTTGCCGAGAGCTCGGTCCTGATGTTTTGTTCGGGAGCATCGAAGAAGTACGCCGCCGCGCCACCTTCCACCAGCGCAGCGATGACGTTCGTCGCGGCCTGGTCGCCCGCCGCGGACTGCGCACCGAGGTCGGCGTTGCCGACGACGAGGACGGGCGTAGCGGCCGCCTTGGCTGCGGCCAGCTGCGACTGAAGCCACGCCAGCTGCGCTTCGGCAACGGGGTGCGTGTTGTCGATGACGATCACTCTCACGTTGTCTTCTTCCACGGTGTAAAAGTCAGCCTGTGTCCCGGGCACGCCTGCTTCCAGGATGTCCCCGGCGAACGGGAGCCCGCCGAATGCCGCCGTGAATCTTGCCTCGCTGTGAGCTTCGTCCAGGTCAGTCGGCGAAGCGGCGGGGTAGGCCGGCAGTCCACCGGAGCCAAGCAGTGCCGCATAGCGTTCCAACTCGTTCTCGAAGGAGATCGCAATCTGTTCGGTCCCGCTCTCCTGACCTGTGGTGACCCTTGGTCCGGTGTAGAAGAAGGAGCGGACGCCGGAGATTTCGTGGGCGCGCGCGAGGGCAGACGAGAGCCATACATCGGGGCCGATCCTGGCGTTGGCGAGATCGGCGCAGGGAGCCGCACACTGCGCTCCACCGCCGATCGCGAAATCGGCGTCTTCGGAGGCGGCGGACAGGGGTGCCGAACCCACGCCGGTGGGTGTGACCCCGTCAGCCGGATAGCGGTAGACGTCCGCGGTGTCGAGGGCCGCGCGATCTTCCACGAAGCCGCCCACGGCCCAGCCTTCGGAACCGCTTTCGTTGACGAGCACGGCAGCCACGGGGTCCGGTTGGTAGACGGTGTCGTAGTGGGTGAACGCCCCGGCCGGTTCCTTTGTGTTGTTCAGTTCGTGCTCCTCATCGCTCCAGCCGTTGGCGGTCTGTCGCAGGACGGCTTTTTCAGAACTCGAGGGCAGGCCGTACGGGGGGATCAGCGTCGGGGGAAATCCGGGCGGAGCGGACTGTTCGTCATCCGCGGCAAAGGTGTCGGGCACGCTGCCGCTGGCGATCGCGCGCAGGGCGCCCCCTTCACGGAAGAGCACCAGCGAGCCGGGGCCGTTGCCCGGGAAGTGCGCGGGGGTCGCCCCCCACGGCGCGCCGGCTGCTTCGCGCTCGTAGACCTCACTGGAGCCCGAGCCGGAGACTGCGAACGCCGCCCCGCCATCGGGGAGGCCCGCGACCGCCCAGGGGGTCGAAGATCCCATCGCCGCGGCCGCTCCCTGGTCGATCTGCCACCCCGAGCCGTCGTTGACGAGCAGGCCGCCTTCGTAGCGATTTGAGCCGCCCGGAGCGAGTTTGCGATAGGACACGATCGCCTCGGATCCGGCGAACGCGATCGCCGTGAAGCTGGCGCCGACGACGGCGGCCGGGAGCGCTTCAGCAGGTTCCTGCGTCCAGGTCTTGCCGTAGCTGAGCAGCACGCCGTCCTGACCCACCGCGTAGCCGCGAGAGGGGTCGTTCGGATCGAATGCGATCCCGAGCAGGTTGCCTCGGAAGTTCAGCGGTGTCGCCGGGTCCGGTTCCCAGAGGCCGGTTTCACCGCGCCACAACCACATTCTGTTTCCGCCTTTCGGTGTGGAACCGAGATCGCCGACCGCGTAGGCGCGCTCCGGCGTGGGCCAGGCGACAGCGCGAAGCCGCGCGGACGTTTCGCGCTTGCCCCCGGCGCCCAGCAGCGTTTCGGGCAGCCAGCCCAACCCTGGCTTGTAACGCGCCACCTCCCCGTGGTCGCCGACCGCGAGTGCTTCGCTGCTGAGCGAGCCCACGGGGGCGTCCGGCGCGGGAGCGACCGCCGTCAGCGCGTAGCGGAAGGCGGTCGGCCACGGCGCGAGTCTGCTCGCCTGCGCTTCCAGCGTCAGATGCACCGGAAGCTCTTCCTGCCCGAGCCAGCCCTCGGTGGCGCTCGAGAAAGCCGAGCCGAAGGTTCCGCCCACATCGCGGGGACTGGGGGAGCCTCCGAGCGCGAGCGTGCGCTTGAACTGCGTACCGGCGAGGCGCAGGCTGACGCCGTCGGGAAGGCCGCTGATCACGCGTTCGCCGAGTTCGTCGGGCGTCGAGGTGTTGGGCCACGCGTAGCTCCGTGACGGGCCGCTGGGGAGCGCCTGCGGGAGTTCGTGTTCGCATCCGGCAGTGCCTTCGGGGGCCCCGCCCGGCAGGCGACACCAGGCGGTGATGATGCGGGCGGAGTCTTCCCCTTCCGCCTTGACGTACATCGTCGTGGATGCCGCGACGTCCGCCCGCTCACCGTCCACCCAAACGCCCTGGCTGGTGGCCGTGAGCACCTGCGCCTGAGTGGCCGAGGGAAGCTCCAGCGGCTCGGATCCCGCTCCGACCGCGACGGTGAGCGCTTCCCCCGCGCTCCCGCCCGCCTTCAAGGAAACGCCCCGCCAGGTCGTGGGTTCTTCGCCTTCGCCGACGTGGCGACGGAACAGGCCAAGTCCCCCCGGGTATCGTGCGAGCAGCCACGCATCTGTCGGAGAGCTCGCGCTGATCGCGAGCACCTGAAATTCGACCTGTCCGCCTTCTTCCTTTTCCCGTTTGAGCGGTTCGGGGAGTTCGATCGTCTCACTGGTCCATTCGCTGCCGTTCCAGTGCAGAACGTCTTCTTCAGAGCCGCCGCTTTCATCGACGGGCACCACGAGCGCGCCGGCATGCCCGCCGGCTTCTTCAAGCGCCGCGAGCATCGGCGCGCGATTGAGACCGAAGAGTTCTTCCCTGCCCTTCAGCAGCGCTGCGGGAACGGCCGGCACTTCCTTGAAGGAGGACCCCGGTTCGCGCACCAGCACGACCTGGGTGACCGCGCCGCTGCCCGCTTCGGGGTCGAGGATCGTGCCGATCAGCGCGCCGCTGCCGTTGGACGTCATCTGCCCGGCGAGCGGGCTGGGGTTGGGATCCTTGAAGCCCTCCGGATGGGCAAGTTCGAAGCCGCTCAGGGAAGCGCCGCTGGAACTCAGCAGTGGCCCCGGCTCCGACCATCCCGCCCCGGTGGCGTAGCGCACGACGACGGCGGCGCCCGCTTCCTTGCCGACTCCCCACGTCTCCCCCGGCGCCTCGCTCGGCGAGGCGCCGATCATCGTCACGTCGGTCGCCGCGAGCGAGGCATCGGTATACGCTTTCACTTCAGCTTCACCGGTCTGCCCGGCTGCGTTGCTCGTCCCGCCCGCCGCTCCGAGGCCCACCAGCAGGGCGGCCACAGCGGCTATACCGGCGAATGCCATTGCGCCCAGGGCACGACGCCGCCGTCGCCGAACGATCGCTTTCCGGGAGCTCAAGGCAGCAGTCCCGACGAGAGCAGCGCGGAGGTGCGTGGGAAGGCGAGTGAGGTCGAGACTTCGTTGACGTTGGCTTCGCGGGTCGAGGTGGTCGGCAGCGGCGCGAGCGCATGTGTCTTCAAGCTCAGCTTCGTCGGCCAGCGCTTGGCGTTCAGTCGCAGCAGCAGGCTGCGGTTCCCCGCCTTCAGGGTTCGCATCGCGGTGCTGGCGACGATCTTGTGCTTACGTTCTGCCAGCAGCCGCACACGAGCCCGCACCGCGAGATGGAAGCTCAGTTCCAGTGTCGTGCCTTTGACCAGGCGCGAGCGTACGTGGGAGAGCAGTGGCAGCGCAACGGTCGCGAACTGGTTGACAACCGGCGCGATCACGCTGCCGGTGCTCGCTCCGCCGACCACGGAACTGCTCGCTTCTTCTTCGACGAACCCTTCATCAGCGGCGACCTGGAGCACCCCTTCGTCGGCCGGGCGCGTTTCGATGGGCACCCGCGAGGAGAACACGGGATCGGTGTCCGGGGCGATCTGCTGCTGGCCCGCGGGCGCCAGGTGCAGCAACCAACCGTCTGCGGTGGTGAGCCAGCAGTCGTGTTCGGCAGGGCACACAAGCGTTTCCGCCGAGCCGAGGGGGCCGAAGCGTTCGCCCGCCTTTTCCACGGCGGCCGGCAGTTCCAGCTTGTCGCTGATAGTCCCGTCAGCGGAGATGCGCGCGACTTTGGCCTGCGCCCCCTCACTCGTTCCGGTCTCCGGCAAAAGCGCGACCCAGGCACTCGGGGTGCCGGGCTCCGCGGCGATCGAGCTCACGTCGTCGGGAGTTGCTTCTTTGATGCCTTCAGAGTTTTCTGTCTCCGAGGTGAAAGCTTCATAGCCGGTGGGCTTCGTCGCGGGTCCTAGCACCTGACTCCAGGACGCAACGGGCTCTTCGACCGGTTCACCGCCGCCTTCGGCGAAGCTCAGCTTCGAGAGGCGAAGGATCGTGGCCCCGACATGCACGCTCGCGGGCGCCGACGCCGAGGGTCCGGCAGCGGCCCAAAGCGCGTTTTCATCGCCGCCGAGCTGCAGCGCGTCCAGGTAGGAGAAGTGCTCCCCTTCGCCGTAGAGCAATCCCTGTTCCTCTGGTTCTTCGACGTTTTCGAAGAGCGGCGAGATGCCTTCGGGGTTGATGGTCCGGAGCGCCGGCGGGGGCGCCACAGCTTTGATGAATTTGTCGCTCGTCAGCAGTTGCAGGCTCTCGAACAGCCGTCCTTCGAAGGGCTGCAGGCCGCGTACCGTGTGGCCTTCGGGCAGGTACGGTTCCGCAGTGACGTTGTGACCGTTCCAATGCAGTTGGAAGGCTCCGATCTGCGGGACGGGCAGCGGCGCTCCGGCAAACCAGCAGTCATCAGAGGAGATGCACGCCGCGGCGCTCATGGGCTGATACGAGCTCGACTCGAACGCCAACGATGCGTAGGACGCGACTATTTCCAGAAGCCCGGAGGGTCCGGGCGCGAAATGGCAGAGGGTGTTGTCTTCCAGGGGCGGAGCGATGCCGTTCTCGGATGCCTGGCCGGGGCGCCCGTCGGAGACCGTCCAGAATTCTTCGGGTCCGGACCAGACGATGCGCCCGTCGGTGGCGCCGCATTGTGTGGCGATCTCGCGCCATTCCTGGCCGTTGTATATCCACACACCAGGCTTGATCGTGCTGCCGTTGCCGGCCGTGATCAGCGCCCCACGGTTGGGCGCGTAGAAGGAGATGTCCCCGATCCTGCCGAGGCCGATGTGCGTCCCCGCGGGGTTCACGACGCCGGTCGGCGGCGCGGGCGCTTCAGGCTGTTCGACGCGCCATTCGGCGTTGCCGTCGTCGGAGAGGCCTTCTGCGCCTGCGATCGCCGCCGGCGCGAGAAGTGCCAGCAGCAGAGCGATCCCGGCGATGGCAATCCTTGCCCAGCTGCGCAGGGTCATCGTCCGGCCCTCCCTCGCCCGCGGCGGACGCTCGCGGCACGCGAGCGCTTTGCCCTGTGCTTGGCGGGACTGCCGTTGAACGTGATCTCGACGCTCTCGTGCAATGTCGCGTGCCCGGGCGCGCTGAACGTCAGCCGCGCGGTGGAGGACAGCCCGACGGCGGCCAGTGAGCGATACGCCGAAGCCGGCGTCAGCAGGACGCTCTCCAGCCCCCCATCGGCTTCAAGCTCGCGTGCAACAGCGCTTGCGACTGTCCGGCTCGCCACCATGGTAATTGCGCGGCCGCGCGAGGCCTTGCGAGCCGCCCGGCGGGCGCGGCGGGCCACACGCACGGACTTGACCTTCACGGCACTCACGGCGCCGACGGTTAGAGTTCCCGCCCCTGGCACCTGGACATAGATTCGAACGGCGCCATCGGCAAGCGAGACGGCCGTTGCGCTCAGCGACCAGCTTGGCGTCGGGGACGCATTTGCCGGTGGTGCGGAGATGAGCTGAGCAGCTGGCGCCGAGGGGAACGTTTCGCGCTTGACCACGAACGCGTCACTGCCGTCCTGGAGATGACCGCCCCCGCCCGCCGTGGGGGTGTTTCCGTCGCCGTAGACGAGGTTGGACGCGGTTGATGAGAACGCCAGCAGTTCGCCGTCGTCTGAAAAGGACGGAGTCAGTGCGCCGTCGGTCGACGGCTTTTCCTGATACGGGTCTTCCACGCCAAAGCCCAGACCGCCGGGCTGCGCGCTGAGTTCCCCTTCCCTGTAGCCCCGCGTGACGCGCGTGATCGTGTCCTCGGCCAGATCGGCGTCGTAGAGCTCGGCGAGACCGGGCTGGGCCGCGGGCGCGCTGACGTATGCGGGGGAGCCGAGCGGGAAAATCGTGCGCTCAGTGGTGAAGGCCACCTGCGTTCCGTCCGGGGAGATCCCGAGGTCGGCGATGGGCGCGTTGGTGGCAACGACGCTGTCCTTGCCTCCGGCCAGCTCAGTCAGCGGCGTGAGCGCTTCGGTCCGCGTCAGCCCTTCCTGCATGTTGGCCACGTACAGGTCGCTGTTGCGGTTGTCTTCGCCGCTCTCGAAATCGCTGCCGAGAGCCACGAGCGGGGCTGTGGCAAGGAATGCCACCTCGTTGCCGTTGGCGCTGAGCCGCGGAATCGGGTCGCCCACCGACCCGGCCCAGATGCCTTCAAACAGCGTGCCCGTCCTGAACGGTCCCTGACAGGGGTCCGCCAGCGAGGCCGGTTCGGGAAGCTTGGTCTGGGGATCAGCCAGGCACGCCGGCGCGGATGGGTCGGCGCCGCCGGTCACCTGCCGGGTGGGCGTGTCCTGCCCGTCACCGATTCGACGCCATAGCGGGGCGCTGTAGTTCGAGTTCAGCGGTTCCCCTGAGAGCGTCGACACCTGCTCGCCGATGTTCTGGCCCATCCAGGAGACCGTCGAGCCGTCCGCGCTGATCGATGCGCCGATTTCCGCTGTCGGTTCGTAGGATTCGCCCGCGCCGAACAGTGGCGCGCGCCCACCGTGCGTGTAGACGGCGCCGAAGCTCGAGCCGCCGACGCCAACCTGGACCGGGACCGGTTCGGGCGCGCCGGTTTCCGGGTTGAAACTGGGCCCGCCGGTCGCAGCGTCATAACGAACGCTCACTAGCTGCGTCTGATTCGTGTCGAGGTTGCGCACCGCGACCTGAAACGCCGGGGTGCCGGGGCCGGCGAGATCTGATTCGGCGGTCGTGACGAAGACGACCTCGCTCCCGTCGGCGCTGATCGCCGAGCGCCCAGCCGCCGCCGCTCCGAAGTTGTCTTCTTCAACCTGCCGGCTCTGCGGATACTGGTAGATCAGCGGCCGCGGCAGTTCATCGGCCGGCCCGCTCGACGCCGATGCCAGCGTGAAGGCGCAGCTTTCGCCCGCCACGCAGGGGCTGGACGCGGGGATTTCCATATTGCGCACGTACACGCTCGGCGCTTCGTGCGCTTCATTGGCGTCCGGCAGTTCATCGGTGATGCCCGGCAGCTCGCTGCCTTCGTTGGTCGTGAAGCTGACGTACTGGCCGTTTTCGCTGATCGAGGGAAGCTCCGCGTCACCGCCGGCAACCTGCACTAGGTTCCCCCCGACTGCCTGCCCGTCCGGCCCACGCGTGATTTCCCGCCGCCAGATTCCCTCGACACCACCCACAGCTCCCTGGAAGACGATGTAGCGCCCGTTGCCGGAGATCGCCGGGTCGCGGGCATATTCGGCCTGGACGAGCGGGCTTGCAGACAGAAGCGCGATCGAGCCGAAGACGTCGGCGTCGGCGCCGGACGCGGCGGTCATCGCGGCTGCAAGCGCCAGCGCAAGCGTTACCACGGTGGCGATCATGCGCCTCATGCCACGCTCACCGGCTCGCGCACAACGCCCTGGTTGCCGAGGTTGTCGCGCACATGGATGACCACCTCGTAGACACCCGGGCGGGCGTAGTGGTGCTGGAGCTCAGTGCGGCCGTGGGCGCTTCTGCCGTCGCCGAAGGACACGCTGATCGCTGCCTTGTCAACGCCCGACTGCGAGTCGCTGACGCGCACCAGCAGCGTGGTGTCGCCGTCGGTCCGCTTGACCCTGACCGTCGGCGGGCGCCCGTCGATGCGCAGCTTCGTCGGCGGCGTGAGAACCGACTGGCCGTACATGTCCGTTGCGAGCACCTGCACCTCGTGGACGCCGTCTCCAAGCCGCCGCGGGTTGACGCTCAGCGAAAACACCCCGGCCGGGGTCGGCAGGATGTGGCCGTCGAGCACCACCGAGTAGCTCAGGGGTCCGTTGGCGCTTGCCGCGGGTTCCCAGGAGACATCGACCCCGTTGGGCTTGACCCAGCCTTTGGGGACGCTGGTGACGAACGTGTCCGGCGGCGCGGTCACCTGGGATGCGACGATCGCTGCGTCGCCCAGCTGCCCCTGCTGGAAGGCAACCAGGCCATCGCCCAGGCCCGAGCGCCCGACGGCCAGTTCCCCAATCGGGCCCCCGGCTCCGCCGCTCACCAGCCCCGTCTGCACCCCGCCCGCGGGAAAGTCCTCACGAACTGCCACGGCGGTGGCGCCCTGGCTCTCTTCACTGGGCCACGCAGAGATCCCGCCGCCGGCTGGGTTCATCACGCTCGCGCATGGCAGTTCGTTGGAGGGCGTGAGCGCCGAGCCAACGAACTTCGGCCCGAGCGCCAGGGTCCCGGTCAACCCGAGGTCGTTGCCCTCCACCACCCGCGGTTCGCCGTTGGCGTCATAGAGCAGTCGCACATCCTGCTTTTCGTCGATGTCGATGCACGGACGGCCGACCAGCGCCGAGCTGCCACCGGGGACCTGGGGGTCGGCGACCTTCGCGCCGAGGAATTCGGCGCCGCTCTGAGATTCTCCGTCGGGCAGGATGTTCAGGAAGATGCGCGGACCGGGCAGCGCCGTCGCGCCCGGTGAGGTGTCCTGGCGGTAGGCGACCTCCGCCTGGCCGAGGCGCGAGATTGCCAGCGTTGGCGCTTCGGCATCTTCGGTGATCGGCGATCCCTCCAGTGAGGTTGCGGTGACCGGCATCACGTAGTCCAGGCTCTGCCCGAAGATCCTCCGTGCCCAGATCCGCGCCACACCCGTGATTTCCGGCTCCTGCCACACCACGACCGCATTTCCCGTGACCCCAATGGCGATCTGCGGTGCGTTGGCGGACGTCGGAGGTCGCATCCCCAAGCCGGGATCGCGGTTGACCTCGCCCAGGTCCGACCATCGTTCACCGTCGAAGCGGGCGACGCGCACGCTCTCGGCGACATCGCCCGGGCGTAGGAGCGCCGCGTCGCTCGATTCGATGACGCGGTAGACGACATCCGCCTGACCGGTGGTGCCCATTGACAGGTCGGGGCTTAACCCGGTTCCTTCGCCTACATCCTGATCGACGACCGTCGCGGGGCCGAAGGTGCTTGATCCCGCCCCCAGGGTCGAGCTGAGCAGCTCCTCGATCGGCTGGTCTTTCGATGTCGCGAACGGGGTTGCCCACACAACCACCAGCTCACCGCCGTCGGCCGCTCCAATGCGCGGCCAGCTCGCAGCGTATTGGTCTTCGGTATCGACCTGCATCGGTGCGAGCCAGCGGCCTCCGACGTAGCGCGAGACGAACACGTGCGCCACGCCGTTCACCCGCTTGAGGTAGACGACACCGCCTGTGCCGTCTTCGGCCATCGCCACGCCGCCGAACCCCACGATGTCTTCGCTCGGGCCGTCGAGCGTGATGGCGGGAAGAATCACGGCGCGAGCCTGTACAGCGCCGAGCGCAAGGACCGCGCCGATCGTGGCGATCGCCAGCGTGAGCAGCCGCGAGTTCAGCTCATGGCGCGCCAAGGCGCCACGATGCGATCTGAGAGATGTCAAGAGCCACACGCGCCGATCCATTTGCGCTTCTCCGAGCAGCCTCGCGAGGGCTCAGGATTCCGCGTTGTTGACGGCGCCGGGGGTCTTGTTGAACGCACAGCGGAAGTTCTGCGGTTCGGTGACCGGCTGAGAACCGGCGAAGCCGCCCTTCTGGAAGTTGTCGTAGACGGTCACGTACTGCAGCGATTCGGGCGTCGGGTTCGCCGGCAGCGGTATCGGGTTGGCCTGACCCTGGCGTGGGTCGCCGGTGGCTCCTTCGCTGACGCCCTCCGAGCCGGCGGCCGCGGAGCCCGCCTCCGTGGTCACGAGCGTGGAGCTCATCTCGCGTTCGTCTTTCAGCCCGCGCGTCGGGTCCAGGTCGATCGTGGAGGTCAGCTGGGAGTCGTGGATGACCGACTCGAGCTTCACGCGTTCCGCAGCGCCGATCAGCTGCGCGGCCGAGGGCAGCCAGCCGCCTTCGGCCTCGCAGGCTTTGCTGGCCCAGATGAAGTTGTTCTTGCCGGCGTCCGCGTTGGTCAGCGGATAGGGCGCCGTGTCCAGGCACCACGTGCCAAGATTCACCGTCGCCGGAGGACACGTGCCTTCGAGCTGTTCGGCGGTTTTCCCGTCGATCTTCGTCGCGTTACCCACGGTCGGGATCGCGGAGGCGGGGAACTTGCGGTTCTTCCCCAGCAGCAGGATCCCGCCGGCGTAGGCCTTGGTGCTGACCGGATGACCCTGGAAGGCCGACACGACGGCGCGCCGCGCCGCATCTGCAAGCCCGGTGGTGGAGAGTACGAGCGCGACCAGCGCCACCAGCATCGCCGGGGAGGGCAGGTGCACCAGGCGCCTGCGCTCGCCCGTCCGCGCACCGCGATCGGATGCGGCGGTGTCTGGGCGAGTCGGCTGCGGCTGCTCCACGCTCACGGGGTCGGCTTGGTGTCACGCGGCGGGGCGGTACGGCGGATATCGCGTACCTCGTCGAGGCTCACCGGGCGGATCGTGGAGAGCACCGCCTCAAGCGCCACCCCCGAGAGGGTCTCCTGCTCGAGCAGAGCCGTGGCTGTCTCCTCGACGGTGCTCCAGTTGCGGTCGAGTATGAACGCGGCGCGAGCCTCGGCGTCGCCCACGAGCCGCTCCACCTCGTTGTCGATCACGTTCAGGGTCTCCGGTCCGACGGAGCCGAGGTCCTGCAGCGAGGCTCCCAGGAACACCTCTCCGCCCTTCTCGCCAATCGTCACCAGACCGAGCGCCTCGGACATGCCGAACGAGGTCACCATGCTGCGCGCCAGTGCGGTCGCCGCATGCAGATCGTCGTTGACGCTGGTCGAGGTGTGGCCGAAGGCGATGCGCTCGCCGGCCAGGCCCGCCGTTATGACGATCAGCTGCGACTGCAGGTCGGGCTTGGTCATGATCGTCTGGTCGCGGTCGGAGAGCATGTGCGCGGCGGTCCCCAGCTGTCGCCCACGGGCGACGATCGAGAGCTTGCGCGTGGAGGTGGTGTGGCCGATCGCGTCGGTCACCACGGCGTGTGAGGCCTCGTGGATGGCGATCAGCCACCGCTCCTGCTCTGTCAGGATGTGGCGCTTGGCGGGCCCCGCGACGACGCGATCGATCGCCTCCTCCAACGTGGCCTGATCGATCAGCTCGCGGCCGTCGCGAACGCTCAGCAGGGCGGCCTCGTTGACGACGTTGGCGAGCTCCGCGCCGCTGAAGCCGGGAGTCTGGCGGGCGACCTCCTCCAGCGATGCGTCGGCCGCCATCGGGCGCTTGTTGCCGTGCAGCCGCAGGATCTCCAGACGGCCGTGCACGTCGGGCACGTCCACGACGACCTGGCGGTCGAAGCGACCGGGGCGCAGCAGGGCCGGGTCGAGGATGTCCGGCCGGTTGGTGGCTCCCATCACCACGAGGCCGCCGTCGCCTGAGAAGCCGTCCATCTCGACGAGGATCTGGTTCAGCGTCTGCTCGCGCTCGTCGTTGCCCTGCCCGATGCCGGCTCCACGCTTGCGCCCGGCGGCGTCAAGCTCGTCGATGAAGATGATCGCGGGAGACTCTTTGCGAGCCTTGCGGAAGAGATCGCGCACACGCGCTGCGCCGACGCCGACGAGCGACTCGACGAAGTCCGAGCCCGAGACTGAAAAGAACGAGGCATCGGCTTCTCCCGCGACGGCCTTGGCGAGCAGCGTCTTGCCGGTGCCCGGGGGCCCGACGAGTAGGACCCCCTTCGGCGCGGCGGCGCCGACGGCGAGATACTTGCTGGGGTCGGAGAGGTAGTCGCGGATCTCGCGAAGCTCGGCGAGCGCTTCGCCGGCGCCGGCCACGTCGGCGAACGTGATCTTGTCGCGCGTGCCCTTGCCCTTCTTGCGCCCTTTGCCCGTGAACTGGGAGAAGCCCGCAATGCCGCCGGCGCCGCCGTCGGCTCCGAAGCGCATGAACAGCGAGAACAGGAACACCAGCAGCAGGATCGGGATCAGGAACTGGACGATGATCGTCCGGGTGCCCTTGCCCGGCTGCTGGTTGATTTCCACGACCGCGCCGCTGGCGGTGAGTTCCTTCAGCAGCTGCTGAGTCTGGGCGCCGGAGGCCGGGTAGGCGGCCCAAAGCTGCTGGGCAACGCCACCACCTTCGGGGGACAGGCCCGTCGTCACGCTCGCCTTTTCGCTCGCGGAGGTCGTCGTCGGGAGGATGCCACTCGGCGGGATCACGGGCGCGGTCAATGTCGTGGTCAGCTCGACGCGGTCGTCGTGGTCCAGCAGCGTCGCGGTGGAGATCTCGTGGCCCTTGGCCAGCGCCTCGACGGCGGTCAGCGGAACCTGACGGCCCGAGCTGCTGGGCCTGATCGAGCCGAGCAGCGTGGCGAACGCGACCGCCAGGATGATCGCGCACGTGAGCAGCATCAGCGAGAGCGGGTCTTTGAGCGCGATCCGGGCGGTGCCCGCCCCGATCGCCTGCAGACGCACGAGCACCGGATTGCGCCGGTGGGCCAGGCCCGAGCTGACCGTCGCCTTTGCCGGCCGCGCCGGAGCGGCGCCGTTGCCCGAGGGCACCGCGGACCCCTCCTCGGGTGCGGGCGTGGGCGAGTCGGGCGGTGTCGGGTCGTCGGTCATCAGGGGACGATGCGATGGCCACAGCAGCCGCAGAACACGGCCGCAGGGCATCGGTGAGTGGGCGAACGGTCGCCAGCGTCACATGATGTGATGGCAAAAGCAACGGCGTTCACAAAAACGACACACGCACGTCCAAGTTTTCACAGGAGCTTCACAAGTGGAGCCCCCGGCCGATAATCCCCGGCATCCAAGGCGTTCACAAGAACAAAACACGCGCCGAGCGCGGGACCGCCAGTCTTCCCTTCCGCGGTGACCTCGATCGGACATACCGCAACGATCGAGCCCTCGACCTGTTCTCGTGTTCGAGCGTTTTCAACGCCGAGGCCGTACCAACTCTAGAGAGATAAAGGAGCAGCCACTGTGCGCGCGCACCGCACCCTAATCGTTTCAATGATTTTCACCCTCTCCCTCGCCATCCCGGCAGGCGCCGCGGCCAAGCAGCTGATCATCGACGGCTCCACGTCGATGCTTCCGCTCGTCCAGAAACTCGCGGTGGCCTACCACCATGCGTACCCGAAGATTCCGGCTCCGAAAGTGAGCGGAGGGCAGACCGCGGTCGGGATCACCGACGCGCACGCCGGCAGGGTGGACATCGGAATGGCCTCGCGCGACCCGGAGCCCGGCATCGACCCAACGGGCCTCGTCTTCACAAAGGTCGCCCGCGACGGCATCTGCGTGATCACCAACAGCTCCAACCCGCTGCCCAATCTCTCCCAGGAAACCATCCAGGGCATCTTCACCGGTGACATCCGCGACTGGAGCAAGGTCCCGGGATCGACCGTCAGCGGGCCGATCGACCTGTTCGACCGTGACGGGGCCTCCGGTACACAGGACGCGTTCCAGAACATCTTCCTCGGCGAAGAACTGAAGATCTCGCCGAGCGCGACAGCCGAGAGCTCAGAGGGTCTGGAGGCGAACGCGGTCGCAGGCGACTCGGCTGCAATCGGCTTCGTCTCATTCGCCGCGACGCTCGGCGCGGGCGTCCACACGGTTCCCTACGAGAACATCCCGTGCACGCTGCCCAACGCCAAGTCCGGCCAGTACGGAGGTGTGCGCAACTTCTGGTTCGTCACGAAAAAGGTCGGGGTGTCACCAGCAGCGATCAAGTTCATCGACTGGGTGACAAAGCCCGGCAACCTGACCGCACGCAAGATCATCAACTCCGAGTGGATCGCGATCCACTGACACAGAGGAAGGTGCTCCCCCGGCGCCGGCGGCGCTGGGCGAGCGTGAGAACCGACAGGCGCGCCGAGCGTACGCTCGGCGCGCTTGCCGTTGCCGTGCTGATCTTCATCGCGGCAATGGTCGTCACCGTGTTCGCAAAAGCGTGGCCGTCCTTCTCACACAACGGCCTGGCCTGGTTCGGGCCGGGTGGCGACGTAGATGAACAGCTACGCGCGATGGAGCGCGCGACGCCACTGCCCGGTCATTCCATCTACTACTTTCGCGCATGGCCGCTGATCTGGGGAACGTTGCTTACGACGGTTGCCGCCGTCCTGATCGCACTGTTCACCTCGACGCTCGCCGCCATCTTCCTCACCGAGTTCTCACCTCCGGCGCTGCGCAGGGCGCTGGATCCGGTGATCCGGCTGCTCGCCGGCATACCGTCGGTGATCTATGGGCTGATCGGAATCCTCGCGATCGCGCCGTGGATCAACGAACACCTCATCAGCAAGGCGCGCAAGGAGTCCGTTAGCTACGTCGTGCAGCTCAACGGCGCGAACCTGGCAACGGCCACGCTGATCCTGACGGTGATGATCCTGCCGATCATGGTCGCGATCAGCGCCAATGCGTTGGAGTCCGTGCCAAGGTCCTGGCACGAAGGCTCGATTGCGCTTGGCGTGAACCGCTGGCGAACGATCTGGCGGGTGTCGCTGCGCACCGCCCGTCCCGCGATCACGGCGGCGGCGGTCCTGGCGACCGCGCGCGCTCTCGGCGAGGCGGTGATGCTCTTCATGGTCGCCGGCAGCCGCGGCTTCGCCGCGAACCCGCTCGACGGCCTCACCTTCCTGTTCGAGCCCGTGCGCCCCCTCGCCGCGACCATCTTCGAGGAGTCAGACGGCCTGACCAACGCCGCCCTGGCCCACACGATCTATGCGATCGGGGCCGTGCTGCTGGTTTCGGCCGCGCTGCTCTCCCTCGCGGGATGGGCCTCCAAGCAGCAGCTCAAGCGGTTCGGGATCGGCATCTGATGGCCACCGCCCAGGTCGCACCCGCGCCCCCGGGCCCTGTCGTCAGGGGCGGCGGGCGCGAACGTACCGCGAGCTGGCCGCTGGCCGACCGGCTGGGCTACTGGCTGTGCTGGGTCACCGGTATCGGCATCTGCCTGATCGCGCTTGGGATGGTCGCGTTCATGTTCGTAAAGGGCCTCTCTTACCTGCAGCCGCACCTGTTCGCGGAAAACCCCGCACCGGAAGCGCTGCAGAGCCGCAGCGGGGGCTTCCTGGACCCGATCATCGGCACGCTGATCGTGGCCGGGCTGGGAACCGCGGTCGCGGCGCCGCTCGGCGTCGGAATCGCGACCTGGCTGAGCGAGTACCGCCGGCCGTCGTGGCTGGCGCGCACCGTCGAGTCGGCGATCGAAGTGATCGCCGGCGCCCCGAGCGTGGTGCTGGCGCTGTTCGGCCTGCTGATCTTCTCCCAGGGCTTCCTCGCCTTCCTCTCCCAGCGCGCCGCCGACGGCGATGTGTACGGGCGTTCGTTCTTCGCGGCGAGCGGGGTGATGGCCGTGCTGGCGCTCCCGCTCATCGTCGGCTCCACGCGCGAGGCGCTCAACCAGCTCCCGGGCCGCCTGCGCGAGGCCTCCTACGCCCTTGGCCGCACCCGCGCCACGACGATCCGCCGCGTGCTGCTCCCCTCGATCCGTCCGGGCATCGCCACCGGCACCGTCCTGGGGATGGGCCGCATCATCGGCGACACGGCGATCATCAAGATCCTGCTGGGCGTAGCCCTCATCAACGAAGGCGTTGGGCACATCCCGATCCTGTCCACCCTGCGGGGCACCGGCGCGACCCTCACCACCTACGTGTTCGAAAACTCGCCCGCCGGCGAAGGCAACGCGCCGCAGAAGGCCTACGCCGCCGCCTTCGTCCTGATGATGATGGTGCTCCTGCTCAACTTCCTCGTCACCTGGCTGACGGGCAGAAGCGAGGGCGGGAGCGAGGGCGCCAGGCGCGCCTGGCTGCACGCGCGCTTCTCGGGTGGTGGGCGATGAGACTCCCACGGAGGGCGCCATGGACCCGCTGATGCCACCGCCGGTCCGGCGCATCGCCGTCGACCGCGAGCCGACCGTTGCAGCGCCCCGTGCTCACGCCAACGGTGCCGTAGCGACCGCCCCAGCCACAGCACGCGCACGGGCGCACCAGCTCTCCCCGGAGCTCGTGCGCGAGCGCATGCGCGTGGAGTCGCTGTGGCTCGCCTATGGGGAGGACTGGGTGGTGCGGGATGTCAGCCTGCCGGTGCGCCAGGGCGAGGTCCTGGCGATGATCGGCGCGTCGGGGTCGGGCAAGACGACCATGCTGCGCTCGCTGAACCGGCTGACGGAGGTCACCGCCGGTGCCGCTCGCAGCGGGAGCATCACGATCGACGGCCAGGACATCCACTCGCTGGAGGTCAACGAGCTCAGGCGGCGCGTGACGATGGTCTTCCAGCAGCCCAATCCGTTTCCGATGAGCATCTTCGACAACGTCGCCTACGCCCTCGCAGAGCGCGCGGGATCGGGCAGGCGCCGCCGTCGCAGCCCCGCCCTGGAGGGCGCCGTCAACGACGCTCTGCACCGCGCCGGGCTCTTCGAGGAGGTCGGAGATGATCTGGATCGCTCGGCCCTGCGGCTCTCCGGCGGACAGCAGCAGCGGCTGTGCATCGCCCGCGCACTGGCGGCCGACCCCGAGGTCCTGCTGCTCGACGAGCCATGCTCGGCCCTTGACCCGATCTCAACGGCGATCATCGAGCAGCTGATCGTGGAGCTTCGCGAGAGCGTCGCCGTCGTGATCGTCACGCACAACCTGCAACAGGCGTTCCGCGTCGCCGACCATGTCGCGTTCATGCATCTCGGCGAGCTGGTCGAGTACGGCACCAGCGAGCAGGTCTTCGACCATCCCCGGAAGCAGCGCACGCGCGACTACATCAGCGGGGCCTTCGGGTGAGGTGGGCGGCGCTCGCCCTGCTCGCCCTGACGCTGACCGGCTGCGAGACCACCGCCGAAAAGAGCGCAAAGCTGGAGCGGGCGGCCAAGCAGCAGGAACAGGGAGCTGAACGCCGCGCAGCCCTTGCCAGGCGCGGGCTCTCCATCACACGGCCCAACAGGAGCGTACGTGTAGTCGCCTCGACGCTTCTGCACACAGGCAGCACGACGGCTGTGGTCCTGCGCCTGCACAACTCCTCGCCGAGGGCCCAACGCGACGTGCCTGTGCAGATCACGGTACACAGCAGCGGCGGCTCGACCCTCTACACGAACCGCACGGCGGGCCAGACCCCGCCGCTGCTGGCCGCCGCGCTGGTCCCTGCACACGGCGAAGCGGTCTGGATCGACGACCAGGTACAGATCGCAGGAGCACCCGCCGGCGTCACGACAATCCTCGGCGAAGGCAGACCGGTGAGTGGCAGCGTGCCTCAGCTGCGCCTGGAAGGCGTCCATCACATACAGGAAGCCGGCGGGGAAGCCGGCGCCGAAGGCTCGGTGCTCGACCCCTCCTCCTCGGCGGAGTCCGAAGTCGTTATCGACGCCGTGGTGGTGCGTGGCGGGCGAGTCGTGGCCGCCGGCAGGGCAGTGCTGCCGCAGCTGCCAGCGGACACCTCTACGCCCTTCCAGCTCTTCTTCGTCGGCGATCCCCGCGGGGGGCAGCTGCAGGTGAGCGCGCTGCCGAGCCTTCCCGCGGGGTCCTGAGGCAGCTCAGGCGGCCAGGATGCTGAGCGCAGGCTCGGCGAGCTCCGTCGAGACCGCGAGCACGTGCAGCGAAGCCTCCTCCACGAGCTCGGCGCCGAGCTCGTAGCCGATCCCGAAGTGCGTGTGGATGTAGCGCCAGGCCGGGGAGGCCTGTTCGAGCTTGCGCCGCAGCTTGTGGACGAAGACGTCCACCGAGCGGTCGTTACGGACCATCTCATAGCCCCACAGGCATTCGTAGATCGCCTCGCGCGTGAGCACCTCCCCGGGACTGGCGGCGAGCAGGGCTATCAGCTGGTACTCACGGCGGGTCAGCCGCAGGCTCTCCTCGCCCACGAACGCCTGATACTGGTCCGGGCGAACCACGACCTCACCGATGATCACGGGCTCGGCACTTGGCGCCTCCGGGCGGCGGCCGTGGAGCGTCACCGCTTCGACGCGCGCGATCAGCTCCTCAGGGTGGCACGGCTTGGTGAGCCAGTCATCGACGCCCAGGCGCAGCCCGCGCACGCGCTCGGCCACCGTCGAGGCCCCGGTGCACACGATGATGCTCAGGTCGGCGCGCAGCTCGCCTAGCTGCTCCAGCCACGTCCAGGAGCGGGCGCCCAGGATCGCTGTGTCGACGATCAGCACGTCGATTTCCATCGCCGCAACGGTCTTTGCCGAGGCGCGCGCGGTCAGCTTGCGGTAATCCCAGGCTCTGCGCTCCAGGCGCTTGCCCAGGACGACGAGAAAGCCCGAGTCGTCGTCGAGCACGCCGATGCGGGGCGCGTCGAGCCCATTCGCGTCCTCTGACGGCGCGGATGTGCTCAGGAGAGGTGTCTCGGCGAGCGGCGCGGAGAGCTCCGCTGCCGGCCGGCAGCGCCCCGTCGCGGGCTTGGCGCGACGGCGATCCTGTGCCTTCCCGCCCTGGCGCTTCTTCGTCCGTGTGGTGGTGATCCCCATACTCCATTACTCCGATCTACATACATGACATTTGGATGCAGATGCGTTTTTTACAGGAGTAAAGCTCACAATGCAAGTCCGAATTATGTAGATTGTGAAAGCAATGTAAAAGCCCCGCCCCTTGACCTGCCGCCGCAGTGCCGCTACTCGACACCGCCGCCCCACCGGACCGCCCTCTGACCGCAGAGGACGACGCCTTCCTCAGCGGCGCGCGCAGCGCCGCTTCAGCGGAGCCGGCGGCGCTGCTTGAGCGTGATGCCCTCGAGCACGTGCGCGACGGTCTCACACGCATCGACCGCAGCCTCCAGGGACTCGAAGATGTCCTTCCAGCGGATCACGACCATGGGGTCGATCCCGCCCTCGAACAGCGAGCCGAGCGCGTCGCGCTGCAGGCGATCGCCCTCGTTCTCCAGCCGGTGGATCTCGACCAGATGCGGCGCCAGCTCCGCGCCGGTGCGCAGGCAGCGGAGCGCCTGGGCGATCTGCTCCCCCGCCCCCACCAGGACCTCCGCAAAGGAAACCGCCTGCTCCATCGGCGCCTCCACCCCGTAAATACCCAGCTGTGCGGCAACCTGCTCCGAGTAGTCGACGATGTCATCCAGTGCCGTCGCGAGCGCGTAGCCGTCGCCCGCGTCGAAGGGCGCCCGGACTCCGCGCGCCGCAAGCCGGTGGATGATGTCGTGGGTGATGCGGTCGCCTTCCTGCTCGCACACCTTCAGGTCCTGCGCCAGCGGCGCCCGCTCGGGGTAGTCCATGAGAAGGTCATGCAACAGCAGGCCACAGCGCTGGACGTTGCGCCCGGACTCCTCGACCAACCCCATCAGGGCGGGGTCCGGGCTTCGGTCGAAGAGCGCCATCCGCGGAGACTATTGAGCGGCGGCCGACTCCGCGGCGCTTTCACCGCATTTTCACGGTCCGATTACGACATTGCAACCACTCGGCGTTGCGGACGGTGGAGACTCTGCGACCGTGGCGGCATTTCCCGAGAGCGACGACACGCTCTATGCAGGCGAGCTCGAGATCAGACTCGGCGAAGGACTCGTGCTCGCGACCGGTCGCGCGCTGACGCTGTCAGTGCGAGAGTTCGAACTGCTGGTGGCCCTGGCACGGCGAATGGGCGCGATCATCACGCGCGAGGAGCTATACCGCACCGTGTGGGGCGGAGAGCTGCGGCCCGGAGACCGTTCGGTGGATGTTTACGTCAGCAAGCTGCGGGGCAAGCTCGAGGCGGCGCTGCCCGACAGACGCTTCATCCATACCCACCAGGGGTTCGGATACCGCTTCCAGCCCGAGCCCTCCCGCGACGCGCTGGCCGCTCAGCCGGTAGCGCAGGAGGGCGCCGGGACACCAGCCCGGGGGAGCATCGCACCAGCCCACGTTTCACGAGATGTTCACATCAGGGTGTCAGAGGCTTAACAGACTGACCCCGCACGCGGCCGACGCGCCCTTCGTGGGCGGCGGCGGCCGCCACCATGCCACCCACTCAGAGGAGATCCAGTGATCAAGAACGCGTTCAGCGCGGTCGCATGCAGCGCGCTGCTTCTAGCAGGGCTCGCCGCCTGCGGCAGCAGCTCCAACTCGCCCAGCAGCACCAGCTCGCCTACCACCACGAGCGCATCCAACTCCTCGAGCGGGGCGAGCGGCACGATCTCAGGCGCGGGCTCGACGTTCGCGGCCCCCGTCTATGAACAGTGGGCCTCCTCGCTGACGCCGCTCACCGTCAACTACCAGGCCGTCGGCTCCGGTGCAGGCATCACGGCGATCGAGAGCAAGACCGTGGACTTCGCCGCCAGCGACCCGCCGCTGAAGCCCGCTGACGAAGAAGCGATCGCGAAGAACGGCAGCCCCGCCGTCCAGATCCCCATGTTCCTCGGTGCGATCACCGTCTCCTACAACCTGCCGGGCGTCAAGAGCGGCCTTTGGCTGGAAGGCAAGACGATCGCCAACATCTTCCTCGGCAAGATCACAAAATGGGACGCTCCGGAAATCAAGGCGCTGAACCCGAGCGTCAGCCTGCCCAGCACCGCGATCACGGTGATCCACCGCTCGGACTCCTCGGGCACGACCTCCGGCTTCACCAGCTACCTCTCCGAGGTGGACCCCGAATGGAAGAGCAAGGTGGGCGAAGGCAAGACCGTGCAGTGGCCGACCGGCACCGGCGAGAAGGGCAACGCGGGCGTGGCGGGCGGCGTGTCGCAGACCGCAGGCGCGGTCGGCTACGTCGAGCAGGCCTACGCGCTCACGCACAACTTCACGGTGGCAACCGTGAAGAACAAAGCCGGAAAGTGGGTCGCTCCCACGCTCGCCTCGACGAGCGCCTCTGGCGAAGGAGTCACGGTGCCGGCCAACCTGGGCATCAAAGTCATCAACTCACCGGCACCCGGCGCCTACCCGATCACCTCGCAGACGTTCATCGTCCTCAACAAGGACCTCTGCAAGGCCGGCACCCCCGGCGGGGAAGCGGCGGCCAAGGGCGTCGTGAAGTTCCTCGACTACGGCCTGGGCGCGGGGCAGTCGATCCTCGCACAGGCCGACTACGCGGCTCTGCCGGCCGCGATCCTGGCCAAGTCCAAGGAAGCGGTCGCCGGACTGCAGTGCAACGGCGCGGCGCTGGGCGGCTGAGCGCGGATGCCACGCGACCCCGGATGCGATAGGTAGGGGCCGTGGAGGCAGCTTCGATAACGGGTGGTGGCCGCGCGCTCCTGCAGCGGTCACCACTCGCGCGCCTGCCCGACAGGATCCTTCGCTACGGGCTGACGGCCCTGGCGGTGCTGATCCTCGCGCTGATCGTCTACTTCTTCGTGCGGCTGGTCGGGCAGGCCCGCCCGGCGTTCGCCAAGGAAGGCGTGTTCAGCTTCGTGTTCGGCAACGACTGGAACGTCAACGCCGAACACTTCGGCGCGCTGCCGCTCGTGCTCGGCACGCTGATCACCTCCGGGCTGGCCCTGCTGATCGGCGTTCCCGTGGCGGTCGCCGCGGCGATCTACGCCACCGAGCTCTGCCCGCAGCGCCTGCGGGCACCGCTCACGGTGCTGGTCGACCTGCTCGCCGCCGTGCCCTCGGTCGTATACGGCCTGTGGGGCATCTTCTTCCTCGCCCCCAAGCTGCAGGGGGCCGAGCAGTGGGTCGCCGACCGGCTGTCGTTCATCCCGTTCATCGGCGGCGGGCTCGTCACGATCCCCAACTACTTCATCACCGGGCTGATCCTGGCGATCATGATCCTGCCGATCGTCAGCGCCATCAGCCGCGAGGTCATGACCACGGTCCCGGTTGATCACAAGGAGGCCGCGCTCGGGCTCGGTGCCACCCGCTGGGAGATGATCCGCCTGGCGGTGATCCCCTACTGCCGGTCGGGCATCGTCGGCGGGGCGATGCTGGGTCTCGGCCGCGCCATCGGCGAGACGATCGCCGTGACGATCCTGATCGGGGACGCGCCCCAGCTGGGACACCATCTCTTCAACCAGGGCTACAGCCTGGCGGCGGTGATCGCCAACGAGTTCGGCGAGGCCCAGGGACTGCACCGCTCCGCATTGTTCGCCGCCGGGCTGGTGCTGTTCGTGCTCACCCTGCTGGTCAACGGCGTCGCGCGCGCGCTCGTTGTGAGGGCGGCGCGCAAACACGGCGGCACCCCGGGACCCCAGGCGGGCGGCGGCGGGGAGCTGCTCGCGGGAACGGTGGCCGGAGCATGAGCGCGCAGGGAGCCTCGGCCTCGGCGCTCGCGCGCTTCGCGGTCAGCCCGGCCCGCCGGCGGCGGGACCGGCTCGTCCGCGGCTCGATCCTCGCGGCGACGGTGCTCGCCCTGATCCCGCTCGTGCTGATCATCTACTACCTGCTCAAGAAGGGCCTCGGCTCATGGAGCGCCAACTTCTTCACGACCGACCCGACGGGCAACACGTTCTTCAAAGCGTCCAGCATCGGAGGGATCAAGAGCGCGATCCTCGGGACCGTCGAGATGGTCGCACTGGCCTCCGCGATCGCGGTCCCCGTCGGGATCGGCGTGGCGCTGTGGCTGGTTGAGTACGGGCGCAACAGCGCCTTCGCGCAGGTCGTGCGCTTCTTCGTGGATGTCCTGACCGGGGTGCCCTCGATCGTCTTCGGCCTGTTCATATACATCGTGCTGATCGTCGGCACCGGCAGCAGCTATTCGGGATACAAGGGCTCGCTGGCACTCTCGCTGCTGATGCTGCCGATCGTGATCCGCTCGGCCGAGGTGGTCCTGCTGCTCGTTCCCGGCGCCCTGCGGGAGTCGGCACTGGCGCTCGGGGCGCCACGCTGGAAGGTCATCGCGCGAGTGGTGCTGCCGACCGCCCTGCCGGGGATGGTCACCGGTGTGCTGCTCGCGGTCGCCCGCGGCGCCGGCGAGACGGCTCCACTGCTGTTCACGGCCGCCTACACGCACATCACGACCTTCAACCTCGGCGGCTTCATGAACTCGCTGCCGGTGCAGATCTACAACGATGTAACCTCCCCCACAACCGCGGTGGTCAACCGCGCCTGGGGCGCCGCGCTGACTCTGGTTGTGATGATCCTCCTGCTCAACATCATCGCCCGCCTCATCTCGCGAAGGAGCCGCATTGCATGAGCCCCCCAGAACGGAGCGCCGAAGTGGCTGACGCTGAGCCCCAGGCCGAGCCCGATTCCTCCACGCAGCCGGGCCCCCGGCGGATCATCGCCGACCAACGCCGGCCCGGCGCTGCGGACGCCGACGACGCCGTTGCGCCGCAGGCAGGCCGGGGGCTCGCCGTTCAGCTCGAGGGTCTGCGCGCCTTCTACGGCTCCGCCGAACAGCTCAGGGGCGTGGATCTGGAGTTCCGCGCGAACGAGGTCACGGCGATCATCGGGCCCTCGGGCTGCGGCAAGTCCACGCTGATCCGCTGCATCAACCGCATGCACGAGGAGATCCCCGGGGCACGGGCAGAGGGCCGCGTGCTGCTCGAGGGCACCGACGTCTACGCCCCCGGTGTGGATGTCGTGGCGGTGCGCAGGGCAATCGGCATGGTCTTCCAGAAGCCCAACCCCTTCCCCACGATGTCGATCTTCGACAACGTCGCCGCCGGGCTGCGCCTGAGCTCTCGCCGCCGGCACGACCTCCGAGCCAAGGTCGAGTCGGCGCTGCGCGGCGCCGGGCTGTGGGATGAGGTCTCCGACCGCCTGGACCAGCCCGGTGCCGGGCTCTCCGGTGGCCAGCAGCAGCGCCTGTGCATCGCGCGCTCGCTGGCGGTCGATCCGGAGGTGATCCTGATGGACGAGCCCTGCTCGGCGCTTGATCCGATAGCCACGCTGAAGATCGAGGAGCTGATCGACGTGCTGAAGGAGCGCGTGACGATCGTGATCGTCACACACAACATGCAGCAGGCCGCACGTGTGGCCGACCGCACTGCGTTCATGCTCGACGGGCGCCTCGTCGAGGTGGGCCCGACGCAGGAGATCTTCACCAAACCGGGGGACTCCCGAACCGAGGAATATGTCACCGGCAAGTTCGGCTAGCGGCCAGCCCCACGGCGCCGGTGCCGCGACGATCGCGCCGCTGCAGGGCCGCGCGCACTTCCAGCAGCAGCTGCACGAGCTCGAAGTGCATGCGCTCGGAGGCCTGGACCTGATCGTCGAGCAGCTCGACCGCGTCCTGGAGGCGCTGCAGCACCAGGACGTGGAGCTCGCGCAGATGGTGATCGCCGACGATGACCGAGTCGACGGCCGCTATCTGGAGGTCCACCAGGGGATCCTCTCGCTGCTTGCGCTGCAGGCGCCGGTGGCAGGGGATCTGAGACTCGTTGCCGCGCTGCTGCACATGATCAAGCACATCGAGCGCATGGGCGACCAGTGCGTGAACATCGCCAAGCTCATCCCGCTCTCCGGACACGAGCCCCCGGTCCGCCAGGAGGTGCTGGACGCGCTCGCCAAGATGGGCGCCTTCGCACGCTCGGAGGTCGTCCAGGCAAAGGCCGCCTTCGGCGGGCGCGATGTGGGCCTGGCCGAGGACCTGGTGCGCCAGGACCGCGAGATCAACCGCCTGAACCGCGAGATCTTCAGGCTGGCCATTGAAATCGGCGATGACCCCGACACGCGCGAGTGGGCGATGCACATGATCCTCGTCGCGCGTGCACTCGAGCGCATCGGCGACAACGCCGTCGACATCGGGGAGCAGGTCGCGTTTGTGGTCACAGGCCTGTTCCGCGAGTTCTCGGACTCCTCACGTCCTGCGGGCTCGCCACCGGACGCCGCACCTGACGGCAGCCCGGAGCTGCTGTAGGGCAGCCGATCCTCGCCCCGCCGGATCCCCGCAACCAGCGAGCGGCCGTGTGAACATCGTGTGATGTTCGGTTGCACTCCTTCCGGGCGTCGATCCGATGCCTTAGACTGCCCCGCAATGACGGCAAGCGTGCGGGCCGAGGATGGGGGGGCATCGATGGCTGTTGATGGTCCCTCGGCGTCCGCGTCGTTGCGGATCGCGGTCCTGGACCGCGACAGCGGCTTCATCCAGGTCCTCAGCAAGCGCCTGGACCGGCTCGGCTGGGAGCACAGGGTGCTCGCCAGCCCCGTACCCACCGATGCGGTCGTCTCGATGCGACTCAGCGCCCTTGTCGTGGACCTGGCGGTGCTCGGGCCCCAGGCATGGAGCTGGCTGGAGCGCCTCTGCGAGGCCCTGCCCGAGCTCGGCATCGTCGTCTGCACCGGCCCGTCCACCGTCGCGCAGCGGGTCCGCGGCCTGCGCTTGGGAGCCGACGACTGGATCACCAAGCCCTGCCACCCCGAGGAGGTCATCGCCCGTGTGCAGGCCGTCGTTCGACGGCGCAGGCGCAGCGCGGGCAGGACCGAGGCCAAGCCGGTCATGGCCGGCGAGGTCGTCATCCGCTCCGACCGCTTCCAGGCGTTCGTGGGCGAGGAGAGCATGGACCTCACCAGGCGCGAGTTCGAGCTGATCGAGCTGCTCGCCTCAGCCGAGGGCCGCGTGCTCGAGCGCGAGGAGATCTACTCGCGGCTGTGGGGATACACAATGGTGCGCGGCGATCGCTCGGTGGACGTGTTCGTGCGCAAGCTCCGCCAGAAGCTCGAGAAGGTCTCGCCCAGCTGGCGCTACATCCACACGCACTTCGGGATCGGCTACCGCTTCGCCGCCGAATCGCTGGAGGTCGTCGACCCCAGCGTCGTGCCCTCCTCAGTTCCCGCCCAGTGGGACACCGGCGCCGGCGATCAGAGCGATCTCGCGGGGACGCAGCAGGACCACGAGTTCTCCGCTCGCGCCCTCTAGGCGCAACACCGCCAGCCCGCCCTTCTTCAGGTCGATCACACCGCCCGCCAGATCGCCCGCCAGGCGCGACAGGTCGGGCTCGTGCCCGACCAGCAGCAGCCGGCCATCCTCGCCGATGCCCGCGAGCGCCGTGCGCGCGTCCGCAGCATCGAAACCCCCCGCCAGCGGTGCGTGCGCGCTCAGCCTCCCGCGCTGCTCCTCGCTCCAGGCCGCCGCGGCGAGCTCGGCGGTCTGGTGGGCGCGCACCTTGGGGCTGAACAGCACCTCATCGAAGCTCGCGCCCAGCCGCGCCAGCGCGACACCTGCAGCGCGCGCCTGGGCCTCCCCGCGTTCGGTCAGGCGTCGCTGAGAATCGACGCGAGTCCCGTGCGGCTCGGCCTCCGCGTGCCTGAGTAACCAGAGCTGACGGGCCATCGGTGCCTGGCACCCTAGCGGCTGAGGCGCGCCGGATGGGGCCGCGGACGCTTCCGGGACCCGCCGAGAGCGTGTAGCGTGAGGGCTCATGGACCTCGATCAGCAGAACCACGAGCAGACCAGGTCCGGAGGCTCGCTTACCGTGGAGGACAGCGGACCGGACCCCGCGATGTACTTCAACCGCGAGCTCTCGTGGCTGGACTTCAACGACCGCGTGCTGCAGCTGGCCGAGGACCCGCGCGTACCGCTGCTCGAGCGGGTCAAGTTCTGTGCGATCTACACGACCAACCTGGACGAGTTCTACATGGTGCGCGTGGCGGGCCTGCGCGACCAGATCGACGCGGGCGTGGAGAACCCGAGCCAGGACGGCCTGACGCCGTCGGAGACGATCGCGCTGATTCGCGAGCGCGTGCTCGAGCAGTCGCGGCGCCTGACCAGCTGCTTCGAAGGCGACCTGCGTCCCTCCCTGGCGCAGAGCGACATCCGCCTGGTGGGCGTCGATGACCTCGACGAGGAGCGCCGAGCCGATCTCGCGCGCCACTTCCAGAAGGCGATATTCCCCGCGCTCACGCCGCTCGCCGTCGCCCCCGGACGGCCGTTCCCCTACATCTCCAACCTGTCGCTCAGCCTCGCCGTGCTCGTACGCGATCCGGTCACCGACCAGACGGTCTTCGCCCGTGTGAAGGTCCCCACCGAGATCCTGCCGAGGTTCGTCGTGCTCAAGCAGCCAGCCTCAGAGCCCAACCTGCTCGTGCCGCTCGAGGACGTGATCGCCCACCATCTCGACTCGCTGTTCCCCGGAATGGAGATCGCCGACTATGACGTGTTCCGCGTCACGCGCGACGCCGACCTGGAGGTCTCAGACGACGCTGCCGACCTGCTGCAGGCCGTGGAGGACGAGCTGCGCCGCCGGCGCTTCGGGGAGGTCGTGCGCGTGGAGGTGGGCTCGCGCGCCTCCGAGGCCCTGCGCGAGGCGCTGGCGGGGCTGCTGGGCGTCGAGGACGAGGAGGTCTACCCCGTCGAGGGACTGCTCGACATGGGCGCGCTGTGGCAGGTCGTCAAGCTGCCCGGACACGCCGAGCTGCGCGAAGAGCCCGTCGTGGGCATCACCCACCCGCGACTGCTGCGCCACGAGGGCGATCGGCCCGACGTGCTGGGCGCGATGCGCGAAGGCGACCTGCTCGTCCACCACCCCTACGTGTCCTTTGGCACGTCGGTCGAGCGCTTCGTCGAGCAGGCCGTGGCCGACCCCAACGTGCTGGCGATCAAGCAGACCGTGTATCGCACCAGCGACGACTCACCGCTGGTCCCCGCGCTGATCGACGCGACCGAACGCGGCAAGCAGGCGGTCGCGCTGGTGGAGCTGCAGGCGCGCTTCGACGAGCGCATGAACATCCACTGGGCCAAGGCCATGGAGGAGGCCGGCGTGCACGTCGTCTACGGGCAGCCGGCGCTGAAGACCCACGCCAAGTGCGTGCTCGTGGTCCGCCGCGAGGGCGACGGGGTGCGCAACTACGTGCACATCGGGACCGGCAACTACCACTCCGCGACCGCCCGCCTCTACACGGACTTCGGGCTGTTCACCACCGACGAGCAGATCGGCGCAGACGTGGCCGACATGTTCAACTACCTCACCGGCTACGGCCGCCCGCTGCACTACCGCAAGGTGCTCATGGCCCCCAACCACCTGCGCGACGGGATCATCGAGCAGATCGAGCGCACCGTTGACGCCCACTCCGAGGAGCACCCCGCGCGGATCATGATGAAGATGAACTCGCTCGTGGACGGGCGCTGCATCCGCGCGCTGTACGCCGCGTCGCGGGCGGGCGTCAGGATCGACCTGAACGTGCGCGGAATCTGCTGCCTGAAGCCTGGGCTGCCGGGCGTCTCGGAGAACATCCGCGTGGTATCCATCGTCGGACGCCTGCTCGAGCACTCGCGCATCTACGCGTTCGAGCGCCACGGCGAGCACACTATCTACATCGCCTCCGCCGACCTCATGCCGCGCAACCTCGACCACCGCGTCGAGCTGGCCGCGCCGATCGAGGCCCCGGATCTGCAGGCCGAGCTGCTCGACACGCTCCACCGCGGGTTCGCCGACAACCAGAGCTCCTGGGAACTCGACAGCCAGGGCGCCTGGCACCGGCGCTCGGCCGGCCCGGGCGAGGAGCAGCGCAGCCTCCAGCTCGAGCTCGCCGAGATCTACGCCGCGCGCGCCGCCTCGGAGCGTCCCGCAGCCGACGAGGACCTCACGGCCGCGGTGAGCGTGCACGGGACGCGCTGAGGGGCTATCCCGGCTGCTCTGAGCTCTCCCTCGGGGAGAGCAGGCTCCTACGCGTGGGCGGGGAGAGCGTCGAGCGCGGCCTTCAGGTCATCCACCGACTGATAGTCAAGGCCGAGCAGATGGTCGTGGCGGTGCCGCACGATGCCCTCCTCGTCGATCACGATCACCGCGCGCTTGACGCCCATGGGGTTCGTGGCGCTGTATTTCTTGGCGACCGACTTGCTGACGTCCGCGAGCAGCGGCACCGTGAGCGAGTCCTTGGCGACGAACGCCCTGTGGGACTCGACATCCTGGGCTGAGATGCCGACCACCGTGGCGTCAAGGGCGGCAAAGTCCTCGGCGCGGTCCCGGTAGCTGCAGAACTGCTTGGTGCACACGGGCGTGTTGTCGCCCGGGTAGAACAGCAGCACCACCCGCTCGCCGCGGTGATCGGAGAGCTTGAAGGGACCGTCGGTCCCTCCCAGCTCGAAGTCCGGCGCGGCCTCTCCGACCTGCGGGGTCTTTGCCATCTGACGCACCCTCCTGACGATGTGGATCGGGCCCCGCGGCGCGGGTCGCGAGCAGCATAACGCCATGGCGCCGGCGCGCAGCGAGCGTCAACGCGATCGCAGAGATGCGCTAGAACCTGAAGCGATGGGTTCGACCCGCCCGACGCTCATCGCGCTGGCAGCGGCCGGCGTGCTCCTGCTCGCCGCGTGCGGCAGCAGCACGCCCGCGGAGATCAACACGCCCGTCGCCGCCCCGGGCTCGATACCCGCCCCCGCTCCGGCCAGCACGGCCTCTGCACGCCTGCTGGTGTGGCCGGAGTTCGGGCTAAACCCGCAGCGCAGCGACAGCACCGAAGCGGCAACGGGCATAACCCGCGCTGAGCTCGCCCACCTGCGCGCCGTCAAGGTGTCGCTGCCCGGGACCGTCGACTCCTCCCCCGTCTACCTGCACGGCGCCTCGGTGGAAGGGTCCCCGCACAACGCGATCTTCGTGACCACCACCTATGGCAGGACGCTCGCGATCGACGCCGACAGCGGCCGGATCATGTGGACGTTCACACCCGCCGGCTACTCCAGCTGGGCCGGGACGGCCCAGATCACCGTCTCGAGCCCGCTGATCGACCCCGGCCTGCAGTACATCTACGCCGCCTCGCCCAACGGAGAGGTGCACAAGCTGCGCGTGCAGAACGGCAGCGAAGTCACCGAAGGAGCCTGGCCGGCGAGGATCACGCGCGAACCCAAGCACGAGAAGACCGGCCCCGCGCTGAACATCGATGGGCCCTACATCCTCGCCGCGACCGGGGGCTACATCGGCGACATCCCCCCCTACCAGGGTCACGTGGTGCTGATCAACCGGGCCAGCGGCCAGGTGAGCGCGCCCTTCAACACGCTGTGCGCCAACCGCCGTGAACTGATCCTGCCGAGCACCTGTCCCGCCAGCGACTCGGCGATACTCTCGCGCGCGGGCGCCGTGGTGGAGCCGGGCGGCGCCAGGATCCTGATCGACACCGGCAACGGGCCGTGGAACGGCAGCACGGACTTCGGCGACAGCGTCATGGAGCTGACCGTGCCGGGCCTCAGGCTGCGCCAGTCCTTCACCCCCACAAACCAGGAACAACTCAACACGAGCGACACCGACCTGGGCTCGAGCGCACCGGCGCTGCTCGGGCAGGGCCGCGTCATCCTCGCCGGCAAGGACGGCATCCTGCGGGTGCTCAAGCTCTCGAAGCTCGACGGCCACGCCCCCGGCAGCGCAGCCGCGCGCCGGCACCCGCTGGGCGGTGAAGTGCAGCGCCTGTCGATCCCCGGCGGCGGGGAGCTGTGGACCGCCCCCGCGGTCTGGACCCACGGCGGCAGGACGACTGTGTTCATCGCCGACGAACACGCCACCGCCGCCTACGTCGAGCGCCACGGCGACCTCTACCGCGCGTGGGAAAACTCGACGCCCGGCACGAGCCCCGTGCTCGCCGGCGGCCTGCTCTACGTCTACGAACCCAACTCGGGCGGCATCAACGTCTATCAACCGGGCTCGGCCACGGCGATCTTCCATCTGCCCGGCGAACCCGGGCACTGGAACAGCCCGATCGTGCTCGACGGCCACGTTATCGAGCCCTCGGGCAACGCCAACGAACACAAGCTCAGCGGCAGCCTGGAGATCTTCTCCGTCGGCTAGCTGCTGTAGGCCCTCGCTTGGCAGGGGCCCTTGGGGCCGGTAACCGCGGACGCTAGCCTGCCCGGTGATGGCGGAATCGCTTGCCGGCCGGCTGCTGCTGGCCTCCCCCACGCTGCTGGACCCCAACTTCCAGCGCACGGTGGTGCTGATCGGGGTGCACAACGAGGACGGAGCGATGGGGGTCGTGCTCAACCGGCCCTCGGAGGTCGCGGTCGCCGAGGCTGTGCCCGCGCTCGAGGCGGCGGTGGGCGAGCTGGAGGCGTTGTACGTCGGCGGCCCGGTGCAGCCCAGCTCGATCGTCGTTCTGGGCGAGTTCCGCGACCCGGGCGATGCGGGCCTGCTGGTACTTGGGCGCATCGGCTTTCCCTCGCCCGACGCGGCCATGGAGGATCTCGCGCAGCGCACGGCGCGCGGCCGCGTTTACGCCGGCTATGCGGGATGGGGGCAGGGCCAGCTCGATGCCGAGCTCGCCGGCGGCGACTGGATCATCGACCACGCGACGCCACAGGACGTCTTCTGCGAGTCGCCTGGGGAGCTGTGGGCGCGGGTGCTGGTGCGCAAGGGCGGAAGCTATGCGCTGCTCGCCCGCATGCCGCTGGATCCGAGCGTCAACTGAAAGCGGCGTGGCGGCCGGCCACCGGGGCGGCGCCGTTCAGCTCCCGTCGGGCAGCAGCGCCCGCTGCAGCACCCGGTCGAGCTCTCCCGTTTCGCGCATCTCGCGTGCAACGCCGTGGCGACCGCCGTCGATCCCGTGAAGCTCGACACCCTCCACCGCCGCGATGCGCTCGGCGTGGCGCCGGTCGATGTCGAAGGTCTCGTCGTAGTAGAGCTCATAGCGCGTGCGCCCGCGGCGCGCGGCGGGCAGCGCGGCTTGCAGGTCGCTGAAACGCTCGTCCAGGTCACCTGAATCCGCCAGCTCCTGCAACTGCTCGTCCCAGCGATGATCGTCCATGCCCGCGAGCGTCTGCAGGTCGATCACCGTCTGCGGAGCGAACGCCAGGACCACGTCGGCTCCCAGCAGCGAGCCGAACAGAAGCGCCGCATAGCCGCCGGCGGAGTTGCCGACCATCACCAGGCGCTCCACGTCGTATTCGCCCAGCAGCTCCCCGAGCGCCGCCACCACGCCGTCGAGGTCGGCCCCGTGCCCGGGAATGCCGCGGTGATACCACGCCTGGCGCAGGTCGCGCACGAACAGGCGTTTGACCGGGATCTCCCCCGACGCCTTGAAGAACTCGAACGGCGGCATCCCGATCAGGCCCTGCATGCCCCCGAATGCGACCAGCAGCGTACGCGAGGGGCGGCGCATGTCCAGGCTCAGCGGTACCTCCGGGTTCTCCAGGCTCTGCCTGAAGCGCGAGCGGAAACGCAGCGCCGCCGAGCGCGCCCGCGCCCTCATACGCTCGTTCACGGAGGCTCCGCTCATCGCGCACCCGCGGGCCGGGAAGATCTCATTGACGGCTCTCCATTGCGTGTCGCGAAATCCCCCCAGCGGGGGCGGCGAGCGTATCAGAGGCCCTCTCGCGCCGGCCGAAATGCTGCCCGGCAAGGCCGGGCGCACCTTCTAAGCTTCTTGGCACCGTCGCGCGCCGCAATGCCTCAGTCCCTCCGGCCCCTGTCCCTCCCCCACTGGAGCCCACGATGCTCAAGCTAGCCCGCTGGTCGACGACCCACCGCAAGTACGTAGTGATCGGGTGGATCCTGCTGCTGCTGCTCGTCAACGTGATCGCACAGAGCGCCGGCACGGACTACTCCAACAACTTCACGCTGCCCAACTCCGGCGCCCAGCGCGCCTCCGAACTCCTGGCGGGGAGCTTCGCCCAGCAGGCGGGAGACCGCGACACGATCGTCTACAGGGTCAGCTCGGGCACGGTGCTCGACCCGGCTGTGCGCTCGCGCATGGAAGCCGTGTTCGCCGCCGTCAAGGTGCTGCCGCACGTTGCCAGCGTCATCAGCCCCTACTCGGGCACCGCGGGCAGGTCGATCTCGGCCAACCAAAAGATCGCCTTCGCGACCGTCGTGTTCGACGAGAAGGCCAACCTGCTGCCCAAAGCCGCTCCAGAACGCGTCGTTCGGGTCGCCAGGGCGGCCGCCGCGCCGGGGCTGGACATCCAGCTCGGGGGGCAGGCGATCGAGGCCACCGAGCAGGTGGGATTCGGGCTCTCCACCGCCGTCGGGCTGGCCGCGGCGATCATCGTGCTGCTGCTCACGTTCGGCTCGGTCGTGGCGATGGGGCTGCCGATCGCAACGGCACTCGCCGGCCTCGGCACCGGGCTCGGCGCGATCGCGCTGTTCACGCACGTGGTGGACACACCCAACTTCTCCTCCGAGCTCGCAGCGATGATCGGGCTGGGCGTGGGCATCGACTACGCCCTGTTCATCCTCACCAGGTTCCGAGAGGCCTACTCGACACCCGGGCCGACGTTTGAGAACTCGCGCGAGTCGGTCGTGCAGGCGATCGACACCGCCGGGCGCGCGGTGCTCTTCGCCGGCGCCACCGTGGTGATCGCGCTGCTCGGCATGATGCTGCTGGGCGTCGAATTCCTCTACGGGGTCGCCCTGTCGGCATCGATCGCGGTGCTGCTCGTGATGCTCGGGTCGCTGACGCTGCTGCCAGCCCTTCTGAGCATCGCCGGCGCACGCGTGGCGGGAGGCGGGCGTCGCGCGCGGCGTCGCGCAAGGCGCGCGGGCAGCGAGGGGACACCGCGCAAGGCGGCCGCCGCCGGCGGGGCCTGGATCGCGTGGAGCGCCTTCGTGCAGAGGCGCCCCCGCATGATCGCCGCCGGCGCCGCCCTGCTGATGCTCGCGATCGCAGCGCCCGCCACCGCCCTGCGCCTTGGCTCGAGCGACGCATCGAACGATCCGGCCTCGCAGACCACGCACCGCGCCTACGTGCTCCTCGCCGACGGCTTCGGCCAGGGCTTCAACGGCCCCCTGACGGTCGTCGCGAAACTCCCCGGCACCTCGGGAGCGGCGAGCGACGTGCACCAGCTGCGCACGGCGCTGGCCGGCGCTGCGGGCGTCATCGAAGCGACCCCGGCGCGTATCAACCCCGCCGGTGACGTGGCCACGATCAGCGTCTACCCGCGCTCCTCGCCGCAGGCCTTCGCTACCAGCCAACTGGTCTCGCGGCTGCGCGACAGCGTGATCCCGCCGATCGCCGCGCGCACGGGCATGACCGTCTACGTCGGCGGGGTAACCGCCGGCGCCGTGGACTTCGCTACCACCCTGGGCCACAAGCTGCCGCTGTTCATCGGGGTCGTCGTGCTGCTGAGCGCGCTGCTGCTGCTGATCGTCTTCCGCTCGCTGGTGATCCCGCTGCAGGCTGCGGTGATGAACCTCCTGAGCATCGGAGCCTCGCTCGGCGTGATCGTGGCGATCTTCCAGTGGGGGTGGCTGAGCGGGCTGATGGGGGTGCAGCAGGGGCCGATCGAGTCCTTCATACCCGTGATGCTGTTCGCGATCGTGTTCGGCCTTTCCATGGATTACGAGGTGTTCCTGGTCTCCAGGATGCACGAGCGCTGGCGGCACACGGGCGAACACTCCAAGTCCGTGGCCGAAGGCCTCGCACTGACCGGCCGCGTGGTGACCGCCGCAGCCGCGATCATGGTGTGCGTGTTCCTGTCGTTCATGCTCGGCGAAGACCGCGTCATCAAGGAGTTCGGCCTGAGCCTTGCGAGCGCCGTGTTCCTCGACGCCGTGGTCGTACGCTGCCTGCTGCTGCCCGCGGCCCTGCATCTCATCGGGCCGGTCACGTGGAGCATGCCCGGCTGGCTGGCGCGCAGGCTGCCGAGCCTGAACGTGGAGGGAACCACCCTGCGTAGCGGCAGCGGGACCGGTAGCGCCCCCGGCCCGCGCCCCCGCGGCGGCGTGGCGACAGAGGGAGCGGAGGGCTGACGCGAGGCCCATCGGGGGCGGCCGCGCTCGCCCTCCTGCTGCTCGCCCCGGTACTCGGCGCGCTGGCGCCCGCCGCATCGGCGATCGCGCCACCCGGGGGCACCTCGGCTCTGGTGCTGTTCATCCCCGCAGGCGAGCGGGGCCTGACGCAGGCCGGCGGGCTCTCGCCCGGGATCGTCTCGGCGACCCAGGGGCCATACAGCCCGGCCCAGTTCCTGCTCGACGTCGGGCAGGGAGCTCGCGTGGGCGCCTCGCTCTACGCGCATCCACGCCCGCCCGCACTGGCGCTGGCCCGCTCCGCTCACGCATGGCTGATCCGCGGCTGGCGGGCCGCACGCGCCCGCGCGCAGTCTGCTCCGCAGACGCTGGAGCCCGGGCTGCTCGCCCAGCAGATCCACGGAGGCGCAGGCTACGTCGGCTTCGCCGGGCAACCGGCGATCGACTCCGTGCTCGCCGCAGGACGCGGCGGGCGCATCGCTTCGGTGTCCGTCGGCTCCGCGAGCACCGTGCTCGCCCGCGTGGAGCAGCTCCAGCGCACCAGGCGGCTGGTGGTCGCCGACCTGCCGGGCGGCCGGGCGGGCCTGGCCGACCTGCGCGCCCTCACGGGGCAGCGGCGCGCGGGAGAGCTGCTGATGGCAGTCCAGCGTGCGCCCGCCGGCAGCGACGGCGAACTGCTGTGGATCGCCGCGGCAGGGCTGCCCGGCCCGCGCGGCGGTGAGCTCACATCGCCCGGCACGCGCGAGCAGGGGCTCGTCTCGGCCACCGACCTGGCCCCCACGATCCTCGCCCACCTCGGCCTGGCGGTGCCCGCAGCGATGATCGGCAGGCCGATCACGCAGGGCGCGGATCCCGGCGCGGCCGCACTCGCAGGGCTGATGCCGCGTCTGCGCGTGATCTCCGGCCGTCGCCTGCCGGCGCTGGCCCTGCTGCTGGCGGCGTGGGCGCTGCTCGCCCTCCTACAGCTCGCGTTCACGGGCACGGCGCGCGGAGCGTTGCGCGCCGGGGCGCTGGGCATGCTCTGGTCCCCGGTCGCCGTGCTGGTCCCAGCAGCGCTCGAGCCCGGCGCCGCGGTGGAGTACACGATGATCATCGCCCTCTGCCTGGGCCTTGGCGCGCTCAGCGACCGGCTCCTCACGTGGCCCCGCGCGCTCATCGCTCCCGCGGCGGTCGCCGTGCTCGCGCTCAGCACCGACGCCCTGTCGGGAACACAACTGCTGATGCGCTCGCTGCTGGGGCCCGACCCGGCCGGCGGGGCGCGCTTCTACGGGATCGGCAACGAGCTGAAGGCGGCGCTCGCCGTGATCGTGCTCGCCGCGGTCGCGGCCGCGCTTTATCCAACGACGCGTCCGCTGCGAGGCGTACGGGTGCTCGCCGGCGCCGGCATCGTGCTGGGGATCCTCGAGGGCTCCGCACGCATCGGCGCGGGGGTGGGCGGCGTGATCCTCGTGAGCTTCTCCTTCGCCCTGGCCGCGGCGATGATGCTGCCGGGCCTGCTCACACGACGGCGCGCGGTGATCGTGGTCCTATGCCCGCCGGGCGCCCTCGTCGCGCTCGCGGCGATCGACCTGGCCACGGCCCACGGTGGCGGGCACTTCACCGGCACCGTCCTGCAGGCGCACTCGCCGGGCGAGCTGCACGACCTGATCGTGCGCCGCTACACCACCGCATGGCAGGCCCTGGACTCGGTCTCGATGGCGCTCGCCCTTGGCGTCTCGCTGCTGCTCGCGCTCGCGAGCCTGCGACGGGCCGATCTGGTGCTGGCGCCGGTCGGCGGCGACCGCGCATTCGCGGCGGCGCTCGCAGGCGGCCTGGCCGCCGGCGCGGTGGGCACGCTCGTGGAGGACTCCGGTCCCCTGCTGCTCGTAAGCGCCGTCCTTGCCCTCGCGTGCGTGCTCGCCTACCTCCACGCGCGCCCCGCGCCCAGCGGCGCGGACACGCCGCGCCCGGCTCGCCAGCCCGAGCGCGTGAGCAAGGCCGGGGAACCCGAGCTCGAGGATCTCCTCGTCTAGCGCCACGGGCCCGCCCCGGTCCCCGGCGCGCCATCATCTGCAGTCATCCGCCCCGCGCCGTCGTCCCGCGGCCACACGAGAGGGAGACCCATGCACAGGCTCACCATCGATTCCGATGACCAACTGACGCCCACCTACGCCAGACGCTGCTTCTCCCACGACATCCCCAAGTACAGGCTGCCCGCCGAGGGCACCTCGGCCGACGCCGCGTACCAGCTCGTCCACGACGAGCTCAACCTCGACGGCAACCCCGCGCTCAACCTGGCCTCCTTCGTGACCAGCTGGATGGAGCCTCAGGCCGACCGTCTGGCGGGGGAGACGCTGGACAAGAACATGATCGACCAGGACGAGTACCCCCAGACCGAGGTGATCCACCAGCGGGTCGTCTCGATGATCGGGCGCCTCTTCCACGCCCCAGCCCATGGCAACTCGACCGGCACCGCGACGATCGGCTCATCCGAGGCGATCATGCTGGCTATGCTGGCGCACAAGCGCTCATGGCAGCTCCGGCGCGAGGCGGCCGGGCTGCCCACCGATCGCCCCAACATGGTCATGGGCGGGGACGTGCACACGTGCTGGGAGAAGTTCGCGCGCTACTTCGAGGTCGAGGCCCGCCTGATCCCGCTGCAGGAGGGCCGCTACACGATCAGCGCCGATGAGGTTGCGCCGCTGCTGGACGAGCGAACGATCGCGGTCGCCGGACTGCTGGGCACGACCTTCACGGGCCAGATGGACGATCTGGCCTCCATCGACGAGCTGCTGCGCACCGTGGAGAGCGAGCGCGAACTGCGCATACCGCTGCACATCGACGCCGCCTCCGGCGGATTCATCACCCCCTTCTCCCAGCCGGAGCTGGCCTGGGACTTCCGCCTGCCCTCCGTGCGTTCGATCAACGTCTCAAACCACAAGTTCGGGCTGGTCTACCCCGGCATGGGGACGGTCATCTTCCGCGACGAGTCAGACCTTCCCGAGGAGCTGATCTTCCACATCAACTACCTCGGCGGGGACATGCCCAACTACTCGCTGAACTTCTCACGCCCCTCCTCCTCTGTGATCCTGCAGTACTACGCGTTCCTACGCCTGGGCCTGGCCGGCTTTCGCGAGATCGTCGGCGAGGTGCTCGCCAACGCGCAGAGCCTCGCCGGCAAGCTCGCGGAGCTCGACGGGCTCCAGGTCCTCACCGACGGCTCGCAGTTCCCGATCGTCGCGGTGCGCGCCACCGACCCAAAGGCGCTCGACCTCCTCGCCACCTCGCACCTGCTGCGCGAGCGCGGCTGGATCGTGCCCGCCTACCCGCTGCCAGCCAACGCGGAGCACATCACGGTGATGAGAATGGTCATCAAGGAGAACTTCTCCCGCGACATGGTCGACATGCTCGCCCACGACATCAGGAGCGCGCTGCACGCTCAGGCGAAGGGAACGCCGGCGACCATGAACCCGCGCCGCCCGCGCAACCGCCGCCACTGCTAGCCCCTCGCGCACGGGGCAACATCCTCCCCGTTGCCACGCCGGCGCAAGCCGCGCCGCGCCGCGGCGCGGGCCGGTGACTATTCGGCTGCCATTTTGCGGCGCCGGTCCCACATCAGCACCGCCACGACCACGATCACGATGACCACCAGGATGCCGCCCGCGATGTAGCGCAGTTTGTGGTGCACCGGCGTTTTTTTGGCTTCGGACTGAGCCACCGAGGGAGACAGGAAGCTCACCGGGACGCCCTTGGCTTTCAGGTGGGCGGCAACGGCGGGCTCTCCGTGAGCCGGGTATTCGGCCTTCACGTAGCTGCCGTTCTTCAGCGTGATCCGCAGCGAGCGGATGTAGCGGTTGATCGTCACTTCCTTGACCTGCCCGGAGGCGAGCTGCGCTTCGAACTGCGAGAGGCTCTCCTTCGTGTAGGAGATGCCTTCGGCGCCGGCGACGGCTGCGGGCACCGCCAGCAACGCGGCAATGCACAGGGCGATCAGGGCGAGTCTTCTCAACGGCTTTCCTCTCCTCGGGGCGATCATCGGCGGGTACCTTACCGGGGCACGGTGCCGGGGGCGCGCGCAAGGCTACACCCGGCGCGTATCGCGACGGTAGGCCCTTGCGGCGAGAAGCCCGAGCACCACGGTCCACCCCGCGACCACGATCCAGCCCGTCGCGCTCCAGGAGGATCCGCCGATCGCGACGTGGCTGGCGCGCACCAGCCAGTAGGAGGGCAGCAGTTCGGCCAGGTGGTGCAGGAAGCCGTGGCCGGCGATGGGGAACCAGGTACCCCCCAGCAGCGCGAGCAGCGAGACCCCGCCGCCCATCGCCGGCCCGATCGAGTCGGGCGTCAGCAGATGGCCGAGCATCACCCCAAGGGCCGAGAACGGGACGAGCCCGAGGAGCATCAGACCGGTCATCTCAAGCCACGAGGACGCGCTCAGGCTGACGCCGAGCGAGATCCCCGCGGCGTACAGCGCCAGCAGGCTGATCAGCGCCATCATGTACGCCGTGAGCACCTTCGCCAGGAAGTAGGCGCGCGGCTTCAGCGGCGTGATGCGCAGCTGCCGGTTCCAGCCCACCGCGCGCTCGGCGGCGATGCGCGCACCGCAGGAGAGCATCGCCGCCATCGTGCCGAAGGACGCCAGCCCCACCATGTAGTAGACGGCGAAGGAGATGCCGCTGTTGTCGAAGTTCGCCACGTGGCGGTTGGGGGCGACGATCACGAAGTACAGGATCAGCGGGAAGCC